>Ga0207667_10001477_pt1 | contig 29487 bp, 17 predicted proteins | sample KBSCornC52_FD_184301 | JGI IMG/M metagenome (GOLD analysis project Ga0207667, IMG submission 184301) | Corn rhizosphere microbial communities from Kellogg Biological Station, Michigan, USA - KBS Corn C5-2 (SPAdes) (version 2) | ecosystem: Host-associated > Plants > Roots > Rhizosphere > Soil ...
TTCCATTCGGCCCATCCCGGCGGAAAGTTGCCTACCTGGTAGCCGCCCTCGCCGAGGTCCCACGGCTCGGCGATCAGCTTGACGCGATCGAGTACCGGATCCTGGCGCAGGATGTCGAAGAACGCGCCGAGCCGGTCCACTTCGTGCAGCTCGCGTGCGAGTGCCGGAGCGAGGTCGAAGCGGAAGCCGTCGACGTGCATGTCGGTGACCCAGTAGCGCAGCGAATCCATGATGAGCTGCAGCACGCGCGGATGCTGCATGTTGAGCGTATTGCCGCAGCCCGTGTAGTCCATGTAGTAGCGCGGGTCGGCCTGCAGCCGGTAGTAGGCGGCGTTGTCCATGCCGCGGAAGCACAGCGTCGGACCGAGCTCGTTGCCTTCGGCGGTGTGGTTGTAGACGACGTCGAGGATCACCTCGAACCCGGCCGAATGCAGCGTCTTGACCATCGTCTTGAACTCGTTCAGCTTGCCCGACGCCGAATAGCGCGACTCGGGCGCGAAATAGCCGATCGTGTTGTAGCCCCAGTAGTTGCGCAGGCCCTGCTGCACGAGGCGCCGGTCGTCGACGAAGGAGTGCACCGGCATCAGCTCGATCGTCGTGACACCGAGCCGCTTCAGGTAATCGATCACCGGCGCCGTCGCGAGACCGGCGTAGGTGCCGCGCAGCGCCGGCGGCACGTCGGGATGCTGCATCGTGAAGCCGCGCACATGCAGCTCGTAGATCACCATGTCGTGCCACGCGATGTCGGGGGGCTGGTCGTTGCCCCATGTGAACGCGGGCTCGACGACCTTGCTCTTCGGCATGGCGCTGGCGCTGTCCCGGCGGTCGAACGACAGATCGGCGCGCTTGTGGCCGACGTTGTAGCCGAACAGCGCATCGCTCCAGCGCAGCGTGCCGGCGATGCTCCGCGCGTACGGGTCGAGCAGCAGCTTGTGTGCGTTGAAGCGCAACCCCTGCTCCGGCCGATACGGGCCGTGCATCCGGTAGCCGTACAGCAGGCCCGGACGCGCCTCGGGCAGGTAACAGTGGAACACCTCGTCGGTGCGCTCGACGAGCGCAATGCGCTGCAATTCGCGGCGGCCGGTGCGGTCGAAGACACAGAGCTCGACCGCTTCCGCGTGCTCCGAGAATACGGCGAAGTTGACGCCCTCCCCGTCCCAGTGCGCGCCGCGCGGCTGCGAACGCCCGGGCCATACGGCGGTGAACGGCTTCATCGAGCCGACATGCCGCGGCCGGGGTGCGGAACGGAAACGGTCGGCACGGCGATCACAGCACCGGCTTCGTCGGCGGCCGCGCGTCGCGCTTCTCGTCGACGTCCTGGCGCGACCAGCGCTCGATGAGCTCGCCCGCGCGCTTCGTGCCTCCCAGCCCGAACGCCAGCGCGAGCGCCAGCGCAATTGCGGCGACGATGACGAGGAAGGTCTCGCGGATGATGTCCCCGAGGCCGATCTGGTCGAGCGCGATCATGATGACGAACGCCATGATCGCGTAGAGCGCGAGCCGGCCCATGAGTCCCGCCTCGCGCGCGCCGATGTTGCGCAGGTACGTCGCGAGCGCCATCGCGACGAAGCGTGCGAAGTACGCGCCGAACACGAGGATCACGACGGCGACCATCACTCGCGGCACGTACAGCACGATGCGGCCGATGAGATCGGTCACGTACGCGAGGTCGAGGCTGTTGAACGCGACCATCAGTGCGGCGAGGATCACGAGCCAGTAGAAGAGGCCGCCGAGCACTCGGATGGTGTCGATGTCGGCGCCGCCCTGCGACAGGAAGCGGTCGATGCCCGCCTTCTCCGTGACGACGTTGAAGTTGATCGCGTAAAGCGCCTTCACGATCGCGAAGCGCACGAGCTTGGCGACGAGCCAGCCGATGATGAGCACGACGATGGCGAGCAGCAGCCGCGGCAGGAACGCGCCGATCTGATGCAGCGATTCGCGGATCGGCTCGACCAGCATGTTGACGTTATCCATGACGTTCTCCCATGTGCGACAGCGCGAACCGGCGGCGCATGCTCACCCTCGACGCGAGAGGCACGATCATGTCCCGTCGAGGACGCCGAGCAGGCCGTGTATCGGGATGGCGAGCCACTCGGGCCGATTGTCGGCTTCGTACCCGAGCTCATACAGTGCCTTTTCGAGCACGAACAGCTCGAGCAGTGCCGTCGCTTCGCCCTGCGCCGAAGCAAGCCCGGCCGCCCGGGCGATCTCGTCGTAGCCGTCGAGAAAGGCGCGCGTCGCCTGCGTGCGCCACTGCCGTCCGGCTTCGTCGACGCGCTCACGGACGTCGCCGCGCTCGGTCCTGAATTCGAACAGTGCCGCGTGCAGCGCGTAATCGAACGAGCGCAGCATGCCTGCAACATCCTTGAGCGGCGACTGCTTGCGCGCCCGCTCGGCGAGCGGCCGCGCAGGTTCGCCTTCGAAGTCGGTGATGACGAAGTCGTTCTGCGCGAGCAGCACCTGGCCCAGATGATAGTCGCCGTGCACGCGCGTCTTCGGCCCGTCGCTGCGATCGGTCGCGTGGCGCGCGATGCGTGCGAGCAGCGCATCTCGCTGCGCGAGCAGTTGCTCGGCCGGCCCGCGCAGCGCCGGGTCCAGCGCCGCGCTGCGCCGCTCCAGCCGCTCGAGTCCCCGCATTGCTTCGCGACGCACACGCTCGGTCCATTCGGCAACGTCGGCAGGCGTCATCGGTTCCGGGTCGAACGCGGGGTCGCCACTGCTCTGCGCGAAAGCGAGATGCAGGTCGGCGGTGCGCATGCCGAGTGTCCGTGCAAGCGTCGTGTACGCGCCGTGGACGTCGGCACCGTTCGCTGCCGGCGCCTCGCGCGACGTATCGTCGAAGAACCGCTCGAGATAGTTGTGCGTGTAATCCCAGCCGTCGCCCTGGTTCTGCACGTAGCCCTGGACCAGCGCCAGCGTCGCCGTGCGCCCGTCGTCGGCCACGTAGTCGACGCTGCCGGCGACCGGAACGCTGTGGCGGAAGCGCACGACCTCGGTCAGGTAGCGGCCGATCTCGACTTCGGGATTCACGCCGACCTGAAGGCGTCGATAGCCCTTGACGAACAGCCGGTCGGCGAGTGCCGCGATCGTGTTGCTGCTGGTTGCCGCCGGTGCCGTCACGGGAAGCGCATCGAGGCCGGATCCGGCGAGTGCCGCGAACGCCGTGGTCGGACGGAAATGAAGCGTGCCGCGCGCCGACTTCTGCACCGCGGCCGCACCAACGGCCGCCACGAGCGCACGCACGAACGCTTCGTCGCCGAACGCATCGGCAAGCACGCCGACCTGCGCCTGCTGGCGCACCTTGGCGATCGCCATCGGCGACAGCGCGCGCATGAGCGATTCGTCGAAATCCTCCCACGCGAGCGTCAGCGGCAGGAAGTACGCCTGCGCTTCACCGCCCGCATCGACGCGCGCGATCGTCACGAGCCACGTGCGTGCACCCGGCTTCCATTCCACGTGGTCGGCGATCTCGACGCGGCGCACGGTCGCGCTCTTCGCCGCATACCAGCGGCGGCTCGCCACGTAGGCCGGCAGCGCGTCGGTCTCGAGCTGGTGGCGCACCTTTTCGGACATGCCGATTCGCCACGGCACGACCCGGTCACGAAACAGGCTTGCCCAGCCGTCGAACAGCACGAGCACCGGCAGCTCCTGGTAGGGCACCTGCTCGTCGCGCCCGGACACCTGCGCGCCGGACGCGAGGCGGAACCACAGGAACGCGTGGCCGGCGAGCGTCATCAGGTAAGGCACGTCGCCGATCGGCGGAAAGGCCGTGCGGCCGAGAAGCTCGATCGGCACGCGTCCCTTGTAGTTGCCGAGGTCGAGCTCGACCGGTTGCGCCGTGCGCGCGAGGTTGGCGACGCACAGGATCGTCTCGTCGCCGTATTCGCGCAGATACGCGAGGATCTTGCGGTTCTCCGGACGCAGGAACGTGAGCGTGCCACGGCCGAAAGCGGCGAAGCCCTTGCGCACCTCCAGCATGCGACGCGTCCAGTGCAGCAGCGACGACGGCGCGCGCCACTGCGCCTCGACGTTCACTGCTTCATAGCCGTAAACCGGATCCATGATCGGCTGCAGGTAGAGCCGCTGCGGGTCGGTGCGCGAAAAGCCCGCGTTGCGCTCGGGCGCCCACTGCATCGGCGTGCGCACGGCGTCGCGATCGCCGAGATAGATATTGTCGCCCATGCCGATCTCGTCGCCGTAATAGAGCGTCGGCGATCCGGGCATCGACAGGAGCAGGCTGTTCATCAGCTTGATGCGGCCCATGTCGTTCTCGAGCAGCGGTGCCAACCGGCGGCGGATGCCGAGATTGATGCGCGCGCGCTTGTCGGCCGCATACATGTTGTACATGTAGTCGCGCTCGCGGCTCGTCACCATCTCGAGCGTCAGCTCATCGTGGTTGCGCAGAAAGATCGCCCACTGGCAGCTCGGCGGAATGTCGGGCGTCTGCGCCATGATCTCGGTGATCGGATGCCGCTCCTCCTGCGCGATCGCCATGTACATCCGCGGCATCAGCGGGAAGTGGTACGCCATGTGGCACTCGTCGGCGTCGCCGAAGTACTCGCGCACGTCCTCGGGCCACTGGTTCGCTTCCGCAAGCAGCAGCACGTTCGGATACTGCGAGTCGATCAGCGCCCGCAGCCGCTTCAGCACCGCATGCGTCTCGGGCAGGTTCTCGTTGTTCGTCCCCTCGCGCTCGCACAGGTACGGGATCGCGTCGAGGCGGAAGCCGTCCACTCCCATGTCGAGCCAGAAGCGCATGACGCGAAAGATTGCCTTCAGCACCTGCGGGTTATCGAAGTTGAGATCGGGCTGGTGGCTGAAGAAACGGTGCCAGTACCACGCCTTCGCAACGTCGTCCCAGGCCCAGTTCGATTTTTCGGTGTCGGTGAAGATGATCCGCGTGCCGCTGTACTTCGTCGGGTCGTCGCTCCATACGTAGTAGTTGCGCTTGTTCGACCCCTTCGGCGCCCGGCGCGCCGCCTGGAACCACGGGTGCTGGTCCGACGTGTGATTGACGATCAGCTCGGTGATGACGCGAAGCTCGTGCTTGTGCGCCTCGCGCACGAAATGCTGGAAGTCGGCACGCGTGCCGTACAGCGGATTGACGTTGCGGTAATCGGCGACGTCGTAGCCGTCGTCGCGCAGCGGCGACGGGTAGAACGGCAGCAGCCAGATCGTGTTGACGCCGAGATCGCGGATGTAATCGAGCTTCTCGGTCAGGCCGCGGAAATCGCCGACACCGTCGGCATTGGAGTCGTAGAACGCCTTGATGTGCAGCTGATAGATGATGGCGTCCTTGTACCAGCGCGCCGCATCGGCCGGCGTATCGGCCGGTGCGGCCAGTGCTGCGGTGGCAGGGTCGGCCAAGCAGGTCCTCTATTCGAAGTGCACGAAATCGTGCTCGTTGCGCACGTGGCGCCGCACGCGGAACAGGTGGGCGGGCACGCGCGCGGGGTCGAGCAGCACGAAGTTGCGCGGCCCGTGCCACGCGTAGCGCGCATCGGTCAGAAGGTCGTGCACCTGGAACGGCTGGTCGGGCTCGACACCGAGTGCGCCGAGGTCCAGCGTGACCCAGCCCGATTGCACGTGATGCGGGTCGAGGTTCACGACGACGATCATCGCGTTCGATTTCCCGGCGTCGACGCGGCCGCAACACAAGATCTCGTCGTTGTCGGTGGGGAAGAATGCGAGGCCGCCGCCATGCTGCAGCGCGCGATTGTCGCGCCGCGCCGCGTTGACGCGCGCGATGAACGGCGCGAGCGTGTCGGCACGCTCGATGTCCCAGTGCCGAAGCTCGTATTTCTCCGAGTGCAGGTATTCCTCGGCGCCCGGCTCGCGCGGCACGTGCTCGAGCAGCTCGAACGCCGGGCCGTAGATGCCGTAATTGGCGCACAGCGTTGCGGCGAGGATCAGCCGCGCCATGAATGCGGGACGCCCGCCGATCTGCAGACTCTCGGGCAGGATGTCGGGCGTGTTGGGCCAGCAGTTGGGACGGAAGTAGTCGCGGCCGGGCGCGCTGTCGAGCTCGGTGAAGTACTCGGTGAGCTCGTGCTTGCTGTTGCGCCACGTGAAGTAGGTGTACGACTGCGTGAACCCGAGCTTCGCGAGCCGATGCATCACCTTCGGCCGCGTGAACGCCTCCGACAGCAGGATCACGTCGGGGTGGTCGCGCTTGATCCGCGCGATCGCCCACTCCCAGAACGCGAACGGCTTCGTATGCGGATTGTCGACGCGGAAGATGCGCACGCCCTCGCCGATCCAGAACGCGATGACGTCGTACAGCTCGGCCCAGAGCGAGCGCCACTCGTCGGAATCGAAGTTGAACGGATAGATGTCCTGGTACTTCTTCGGCGGATTCTCGGCGTACTGCACGCTGCCGTCCGGGCGATGCCGGAACCACTCGGGATGCGCTTCGACGTACGGGTGGTCGGGAGCGCACTGGAAAGCGATGTCGAGCGCGATCTCGAGGCCGAGCGATCGCGCGGACGCGGCGAGGCGGCGAAAATCGTCGATCGTGCCGAGCTGCGGATGCAACGCCTTGTGGCCGCCCTCCGCGGCACCGATCGCCCACGGACTGCCGACATCGTCGGGACCGGCGACGAGCGCGTTGTTGCGGCCCTTGCGCCGCACGCGACCGATCGGGTGAATCGGCGGCAGGTAGACCACGTCGAAGCCCATCCGTGCCACGTAGGGCAGGCGCGCCTCGCAATCGGCGAACGTGCCATGCACGTGCTCGCGTTGCGCGGTCGAGCGCGGAAAAAGCTCGTACCAGCTCGAGAATCCGGCGCGCGGCCGGTCGACGACGAGCGGAAGCTCGACCGGAAACGTCGTTTCGAAGCGCCGGTCGGGATAGCGCTGCGCCAGTGCCGCGCGCATGTCGTCGAGCGCGATGTCGCGCAACGCGTCGACCTCAGCCGTGTCGCGCAACGCGCGCGCCCACGCGGTCAGCCGCTTGCGCTCGTCGCCGCGCGCCCGCGTTGCGGCCGCCGCAACGATGTCGGCCCCAACCTGTGCCGCGACGCGCATGTCGTCGGCATCGACGCGGCGCTCGAAGTCGTGCCGCCATGACAGGAACGCGTCGACCCAGGCGCTGACCGTATAGCGGTAGCGGCCCACGTCGGCCGCGACGAAGTCGCCGCGCCAGCGGTCGTTGCCGATCGCCGCCATCGGAACTTCATTCCATGCAGCGTCATCGTCGCGGCGAAAGCGCAACCGGCATGCGAGCACGTCGTGCCCGTCGGCGAAACAATCCGCCTCTACAACAACGCGGTCGCCGAGGATGCGCTTGACGGCGAAGCGTCCGCCGTCGACTTGCGGCGTGATGGCTTCGATGACGGCGCGCGCGCGGCCTTCGGCGGGGAACGCGTCGACATTGCGCGCGCCTTGCTTGCGTGCGGCCATGTCACGCCCCGCCGAATTCGAGGAAAACCGTCGCGAGCGGCGGCAGCGTCAGCGTCAGCGAGTGGAAGCGGCCGTGCGCACCGACCGGCACCGAATGCACACCGCCGAGATTGCCCATCCCGCTGCCGCCGTAGAGCGTGGCGTCGCTGTTCAGCACCTCGCGCCAGAATCCGGGTTCGGCAACGCCGACGGCGTAATTGACGCGCGGCACCGGCGTGAAATTGCACGCTACCAGCACCGGTGCACCACCGCGCGCACGCCGGAGGAAGGCGACGACGCTCGCGTCACGGTCGTCGCCGACGATCCACTCGAAGCCCGGCATCTCGAAGTCGACTTCGTGCAGCGCCGGCGTCGCGCGATACACGCGATTCAGGTCCGACACGAAGCGCTGCACGCCGGCGTGTTCGGCATGCGCGAGCAATGACCAGTCGAGCGCGGCCTCGTGCGACCACTCGCGCCACTGCGCGAACTCGCTGCCCATGAACAGCAGTTTCTTGCCGGGGTGCGCCCACATATAGCCGTACAGCGCACGCAGGTTCGCGAAGCGCTGCCAGTGGTCGCCCGGCATCTTGCCGATCAGCGATCCCTTGCCGTAGACGACCTCGTCGTGCGACAGCGGCAGCACGAAGTTCTCCGAGAACGCGTACCAGATCGAGAACGTGAGCCGGTCGTGATGATGCTTGCGATGGATCGGCTCGTTGCGCATGTACTCCAGCGTGTCGTGCATCCATCCCATGTTCCACTTGAACCCGAAGCCGAGGCCCCCGGCGAACGTCGGCCGCGAAACCATCGGCCACGACGTCGATTCCTCCGCGAACGTCTGCACGTCGGGGTGTTCGCGGTAGACCGCTTCGTTGAGCTGGCGCAGGAATGCGATGGCGCCCAGATTCTCCTTGCCGCCGTGAATGTTCGGCACCCACTCGCCGGCGTTGCGCGCGTAATCGAGATACAGCATCGATGCGACCGCATCGACGCGCAGGCCGTCGACGTGATACTTGTCCAGCCAGAAGAGTGCGCTCGACACCAGGAATGCCCGCACCTCGTGCCGGTCGTAATTGAAGATGAGACTCTTCCATTCGGGATGGAAACCCTTGCGCGGATCGGCATGCTCGTAGAGATGCGTGCCGTCGAACCATGCGAGGCCATGCGGATCGTCGGGGAAGTGCGACGGCACCCAGTCGAGGATGACGCCGATGCCGCGCCGATGCAGCACGTCGATCAGGTACATCAGGTCCTGCGGTGTTCCGTATCGCGCCGTAGGCGCGAAATAGCCGGTGGTCTGGTAGCCCCACGAGCCGTAGAACGGGTGCTCCATCAGCGGCAGGAATTCGACGTGCGTGAAGCCCTGCGCAGCCAGGTAATCGGCGAGCGGCTCGGCCATTGCGCGATACGTCGGCAACGGCGCAGCGTCGTCGCGGCGCCACGAGCCGAAGTGCATTTCGTAGATGGACAGCGGCGCAGCAAGCGCATTGCGCGATCCGCGCGAGGCCATCCACTCGCCGTCGCCCCACTCGTAGTCGAGCGTCCAGATGCGCGATGCGGTTGCGGGAGGAACTTCGGCGTGGAATGCGAACGGGTCGGCCTTCTCGAGAACGGCGCCGTCGCGCGTGACGATCCGGTACTTGTAGGCCGCCCCGCGCGTCACGCCGCGCACGCTGCCTTCCCAGATGCCGGTTTCGTCGCCGCGCACGACCAGGCGATTCGCCTCGCCGTTCCATCCGTTGAAGTCGCCGATGACCGAAACGCGAGCGGCGTTCGGCGCCCACACCCGAAAGCGCGCGGTGCCGTCGGACAGCGCGCAGCCGAGCAGCGAATGCAGCGACGCGTGCGTGCCTTCGCGGAACAGGTAGACGTCCTGTTCGCCGAGCTCGGTCTTGTTGTCCACCCTGATCGTCGGTCCCGCCGTTGCTTCGATCATGCCATCCGTTCCTTCCGGCCATGGCGTCGGTCGACGCGGCTTCCCAGATAACCGGACCCATGGCGCGCCGATTGGTTCAGGCTCGCCCGGCGCTCCCCGCGCGTCGTCGGGCGGTTTCGCGCGGCGTTCGGATCACGCCCAGCGCATCAGTCCCGTCTCATGCGGATGCGTCAATTCCCGATGGCACGGATAGGCGCGCAGCCGATAGCTCAAATGTCCGCACAGCTCGGGCGCGAGCTCGATCCGGTAACGATGCTCGCCCGCTTCGTTCACGCCGTCCACCGGGTTGAGCGCGTATTGGCGCCGCTCGCCGCGACCGGTTCTCTCGTCCAGCCGCTCGAGCAGCAGCTCGACGACGACGTCGGACGGGTCGAGGCCGGCCAGCTGCACGGCCACTTCGATCGCGAATGCCTGCCCGAACGCGATCTGCTGCGCACCGCTGTCGACCACGCGCAGCGCGACCCGCGGCCACGCGTCGCGTACGCGCCGCTTGAATGCCGCCACGGCCGAGGCCACTGCGCCTTCGTCGGCCATGTACCGGCGTCCCTGTGTTGCCGCGTGGCTGTAGAGGTTCTCGACGTATTCGTTCAGCATCCGTCGCGAATTGAAGCGTGGCAGCAGCGTCGCCATCGATCGCTTGGCCATGCGCAGCCATGCCGGCGAGTAGCCCGCCGGCACCCGGTCGTAGTACATCGGCACCGCGTGGTTCTGCAGGATCTCGTACAGCGACCGCGCCTCGTCGCTGTCGCGCCGCGCGGCGTCGCTGACCCCGGTCGCCGGCTTGATGGCCCAGCCGTTGCCCGGCTGGTAGCCTTCGCCCCACCATCCGTCCTGCACCGACAGGTTGATCACCCCGTTCATCCCCGCCTTCATGCCCGAAGTACCCGACGCCTCCAGCGGGTAGATCGGATTGTTGAGCCACACGTCGACGCCGGCGACCAGACGCCGCGCGAGGCGCAGGTCGTAGCCTTCGACGAGCAGGATCGTGCCCTCGAACTCGGGCAGCTTCGCCACGCGGGCGATTTCCCTGATGAGGTCCTGCCCCGGCACGTCCGCGGGATGCGCGCGGCCGGCGAAGATGAACACGATCGGCCGCCTGGCATCGCTCGTGATCGCGCGCAGCCAGTCGAGGTCGTTGAAAAGCAGCGTCGCCCGCTTGTACGTGGCGAAGCGGCGCGCGAAGCCGATGGTGAGCACGGTCGGATCCTCGGGCCGGGCATGACGCAGGATGCGGTCGAGATGCGCTTCGCTGCCCTGGTTGCGCAGATGCTGCGCGCGCACGCGCTCGCCCACGATCTCGAGCATGCTCGATTTCAGGTGCTGGTGCACCGACCAGAACAGGTGATCCGGAATGCGGTCGATGTCGTCCCATTCGGCGCTGCTTCCGAACCGGTGTACCCATTCGGGCCCGAGGTAGCGGTCGAAGAGATCGAACCATTCGAGCGCGAGGAACGTGCGCACGTGGACGCCGTTCGTCACGTAGCCCACCGGGTTCTCGTCGGGCGGCACGTCGGGCCACAGCTTCTGCAGCGTGCGCGAGGTCACCTCGCCGTGGATGCGCGACACGCCGTTGTGAAGGCGCGAGCCGCGCACCGCGAGTGCGGTCATGTTGAAATCGTCGCTGTCGGGGCTGCGTCCGAGCTCGAGCAGCGTCGCGGCTGCGACACCGACGTCGCGACAGTACGAAGCGAAATACCGCTCGATGACGTCGGATGCGAACTGGTCGTGCCCCGCCGCCACCGGCGTATGCGTCGTGAACACGCTGCTCGCCGCCAGCGCCTCGAGCGCCGTCTCGAAGGGCGTCCCGGCGAGCACCTGCATGCGGATGCGCTCCAGCACCATGAATGCCGCATGGCCTTCGTTCATGTGCCAGACCGTGGGCGCGACGCCGAGCAACGCGAGCGCGCGCACGCCGCCGATGCCGAGCACGATTTCCTGCTCGATGCGGGTCGTGCGGTCGCCGCCGTAAAGACGATAGGTGATCAGCCGGTCGTTCTCGCCGTTCTCGGCGACGTCGGTGTCGAGCAGCACGAGGCTTACGTGGCCGGCCCGCGCGCGCCACACGCGCACGGAGACGTCGCGATCCGGCAGGCTCACCGCAACGCGCAGCTCGCGCCCGTCGTCACCGCGCGCGAGCTCGACCGGCAGGTCCGCGAAGCTCGAGTCGGCGTAATTGGCGTGCTGGTTGCCCTCCGCGTCGATCGTCTGCGAGAAGTAGCCCTGCCGATAAAGCAGACCGACGCCGGTCAGCGGCAGGTTGGCGTCGCTTGCCGCCTTGCAGTGGTCGGCGGCGAGGATGCCGAGCCCGCCCGAGTAGATCGGCAGGCTTTCATGAAAGCCGAATTCGGCGCAGAAGTACGCGACGTGGTCGTCGGTGCCGAGCGCGATGCCGTCGCCCGCGGGCGTGGCAATGCCCTCGTAGGTATCGTGCGTCGACAATATCCGGTGGAAATTGTAGAGAAACACCGGATCCTTCGCGGCGGCGTCGAGCCGGTCCTGGTCGACGCGCTTCAGGAACGCCTTGGGGCTGTGACCCACGGCATTCCACAATCCCGGATGCAGCCGCGCGAAAAGCTCGCGCGTCGGCCGGTCCCAGCTGTACCAGAGATCGCCCGCGAGGTCGGTGAGGCGCGCGAGCGGCCTGGGAACGACGGGATTGACTTCGATGCCGTACTTCGTACCGCGGGTATCCATGCTGATGCTGATCCGGACGGGGGGTTCGAAAAGATCGTGCCAACGCGCGAAGCGCATCGGCCCATCCATGGCGGCAAGCCGTCGCGTTGGTGTCGAACCTGATGCAAACGGGGCGATTGCCGGCGCGGCAATTCTAGACGAGCGGCGTATCCTCGCACGGTAAAAGCCGACTTGCGCCGCATGGGGAGGCTCGATGCAACCCGAAGCCACGAATCAGCGAGACACGACACTGCCCGGCGAGCTGCTGCAGCGCATCCACGCTTACTGGTGCGCCGCGAATTTCCTTTCGGTCGGGCAGATCTATCTGCGCGACAACCCGCTGCTGCGACGGCCGCTGCAGACCGGCGACATCAAGCGGCGGCTGCTCGGGCACTGGGGCACGACGCCCGGACTCAACTTCGTCTACGTGCACCTCAACCGCATCATCCGCGAGCACGACCTCGACATGATTTTCGTCACGGGACCCGGTCACGGCGCGCCCGGCGTGCTCGCGAACGTGTACCTCGAGGGAACGTACAGCGAGCTCTATCCCGAGATTTCGCGCGACGAGCCCGGCCTGCGCAAGTTCTTCACGCAGTTCTCGTTTCCCGGCGGCATCCCGAGCCACACGGCGCCCGAAACCCCGGGATCGATCAACGAAGGCGGTGAGCTCGGCTACAGCCTCGCGCACGCATTCGGCGCCGCATTCGACAATCCGCAGCTGCTGGTCGCGTGCGTCGTCGGCGACGGCGAGGCGGAGACGGGCGCGCTCGCCACGAGCTGGCACTCGAACAAGTTTCTCGATCCGGTGCGCGACGGCGCGGTGCTCCCCATCCTGCACCTGAACGGCTACAAGATCGCCGGACCGACCGTCCTCGCCCGCATTCCGCAGGACGAGCTCGAGGCGCTGCTGCGCGGCTACGGCTACCGACCGTACTTCGTCGAGGGCGACGATCCGCTACCGATGCACGTTCGGATGGCGTCGACGCTGGAGACGATCGTCGGCGAGATCCGGCGCATCCAGCGCGACGCGCGGGAACGCGGGTTCAGCCAACGCGCGCAGTGGCCGATGCTCGTGCTCCGTACACCGAAAGGCTGGACCGGGCCGAAGGTTGTCGACGGGAAGAAGATCGAGGGCACGTTTCGCGCACACCAGGTGCCCCTTGCCGATTTCGACGCGAACCCGGGCCATCTCGCCCTCCTCGAGCGGTGGCTGCGAAGCTACGAGCCCGAGCGGCTCTTCGACGCGGAGGGGCGGCTCGTTCCCGCGCTCGCCGAGCTCGCGCCGCAAGGCGAACGGCGGATGGGCGCAAACCCGCACGCGAACGGCGGCCTGCTGCTGCGCGACCTCGCGCTGCCCGACTTTCGCAACTATGCCGTCGCGGTGCCCGGCCCGGGCCAGGTCGAGGCCGAGGCGACGCGCGTGCAGGGCCGCTTGATCCGCGACGTGCTGCGCGCGAACGCCGATGCGCGCAACTTCCGCATCTTCAGCCCCGATGAGACTGCGTCCAACCGCTGGGACGCCGTGTTCGAAGTCACCGATCGCTGCTCGACGGCGCAGATCGAGCCCGGCGACGATCATGTCGCGCCGGACGGGCGCGTGATGGAAATGCTGAGCGAGCACCAGTGCGAGGGATGGCTCGAGGGCTACCTTCTTACCGGGCGCCACGGCATGTTCAACTGCTACGAGGCGTTCATCCATATCGTCGATTCGATGTTCAACCAGCACGCCAAGTGGCTGGAGTCGTCACGCAAGATCGCCTGGCGGCGTCCGATCGCCTCGCTCAATTACCTGCTGACGTCGCATGTGTGGCGGCAGGATCACAATGGCTTCAGCCATCAGGACCCGGGCTTCCTCGACCACGTCGTCAACAAGAAGTCAGGTGTGGTGCGCGTCTACCTGCCGCCCGACGCCAACACGCTGCTGTCGGTCACCGATCACTGCCTGCGCAGCCGCAATTACGTCAACGTGATCGTCGCCGGCAAGCAGCCGGAGCCGCAATGGCTCGACATGGACGCGGCGATCGCGCACTGCAGGGCCGGTGTCGGCATATGGGCATGGGCGAGCAACGACGGCGGCGGCCATCCCGACGTCGTCATGGCGTGCGCCGGCGACGTTCCGACGATGGAGACGCTTGCCGCCGTGTCGATCCTTCGCGAGCGCCTGCCGCGCTTGAAAGTGCGCGTCGTCAACGTCGTCGACCTGATGACGCTGCAACCTGCAAGCGAGCATCCGCACGGACTGCGCGACGACGAATTCGACGCGATCTTCACGCGCGACCGGCCGATCATCTTCGCGTTTCACGGCTATCCCTGGCTGATCCATCGCCTTGCCTATCGCCGCCATGGCCACGAGCACCTTCACGTGCGCGGATACAAGGAGGAAGGAACGACGACGACCCCGTTCGACATGGTCGTGCTGAACGACCTCGATCGCTTTCATCTCGTCAGCGATGTCATCGAGCGCGTGCCGGGTCTCGCGTCGCAGGCAGCCGAGGTGAGCGCGTGGTTGCAGGAAAAGCTGGTCGAGCACAAGCGCTACATCCACGCGTACGGCGAAGACATGCCGGAGATCCGCAACTGGAAATGGGATGCCGGCGCGGGGCACGCCGCTGCGCAGTGAACGGATGCGCGGGCCGCTGCTCGTCCTCAATGCCGGCTCGTCGAGCGTCAAGTTCTCCGTTTTCGACGCGACGGGCGACGGCGCGCTTGCAAACCGACTGCAGGGGGAAATCGACGGCATCGGCGTGTCGCCCCGGTTGCGCGCCGCGGATGCCGCCGGGCGCGTGTTGACGGATACGCCGGTCAGCGCCGAAGGCGTCGATGCCGGCATTCCCGTCGTTCATGCGTGGCTCACCGATCATGTCGGGCGCGAGGCGGCCTACGCTGCGATCGCGCATCGGATCGTTCACGGCGGACGCAACTACGTGCAGCCGGTGCTGATCGACGCAGCGGTCGTCGACGGCCTCGAGGCGCTCGTTCCGCTCGCTCCGCTGCATCAACCGCGGCAGATCGCGGCCATCCGCGCGATGGCGCACCTGGCGCCGGGCGTGCCGCAGGTCGCCTGTTTCGACACGGCCTTCCATTGCAACGCGCCCGAACTTGCACGGGCATTCGCGTTGCCGCGCGAGCTCGCGGCGAAAGGGTTGCGCCGTTACGGCTTTCACGGACTGTCCTACGAATACATCGTCTCAGTCCTGCCCGACGTGGCACCGGAATGCACCGAGGGCAGGCTCGTCGTCGCGCATCTCGGCAACGGCGCCAGCATGTGCGCGATTCACCGCGGTCGCAGCATCGCCACGACGATGGGCCTGACGGCACTCGACGGCCTGCCTATGGGCACGCGCTGCGGTGCGCTCGATCCGGGCGTCGTGCTGTATCTGTTGCGCCACGAGGGCATGGACGCGACCGCGATCGAGCAGCTGCTCTACGAGCGCTCGGGCCTGCTCGGCGTTTCGGGCATCTCGAGCGACATGCGGACGCTGCTGCAAAGCGGCGAGCCGTCGGCCGCGGCGGCGGTCGACCTCTTCGTTTACCGGATCGGCCGCGAACTCGGCTCGCTCGCCGCAGCACTGGGAGGCGTCGACGCGATCATCTTTACCGGCGGCATCGGCGAGCACGCTGCGCCGATTCGCGCTCGCGTATGCAACGACGCCGCGTGGCTTGGCGTGACGCTCGACGAAGCGGCCAACACGCGCCACGGTCCGCGCATATCGCGTGCCGGTGCACGTGTGTCGGCGTGGGTGATACCGACCGACGAGAACCGGATGGTTGCCCTGCATGCGCAGCGCGTGCTCGACGAACGTTTTCGCTAGGCTTCGTCCCCGAGTACGACGATCCGGCTCATCAAGGGCCGGTCCCGAATGCGTGCGCGTCGCGCGGGACGCGCACGTGAGCAATTTACCGGGCGGCGTTGGCCACTTCGGCAAGCAATCGGGCCGACTTCGGGCTCTTCACCGTCCTCCGAATCACGATGTCGGGAGGCAGCACGTTCGTCGCGCCGTAGTAGGCGTCGTTCCAGCGCGTGTTGGCATACACGACGGTGCCATCGAGGTTGACCCCGCCGTAAACGCCCTTCGCACGCGTGAATGCGACGAGGTCGGCAGTCACCGTCGACTTCGCACCCGCACCTACCGGTCCGGCGGCGACGCTCGCATCGCCGCCGAGCTTGAACGAACTCGACATGAGCGAGTTCAGGCCCTTGTCGGTCATCACGAGGATCACGGCTTCGGACACTTCGAGTCCCGCCTGGAAGCCGACGCTCGCGGTGGCAAGGTCGTAGAACGCCGGGCCCGCCCAGGTACGTCCTTCCTTCGCCACCAGAACCGCTCGACCGCCGGAACCGCCGAAGATGAAGCCTGCCTTGACGATCTGCGGCGCGATCAGGACGGCCTTCGCCCGGTCGAGATTCTGCTGCACCCACGTCTGGTCGGGATCGCGCAGGAAGTTGCGCAGCGTCTGCTGCGCATCGGCGACCAGCTTGTCCGGTTCGGCCGCCGAGACGGGAGGCGAGCGCGAATCGGTCGTCGCGCAGGCGGCCAGCGTCGCCGCTGCCAGCAGCACGAGCGCCGCACGCCATGAATTGCGAAGCGCGGCAACAAAAGCCGCGCTCCTCCGCTGCCGTCGGTCGAAGGCCGACGCGGTCGGCATCAACTTCTCCGACGTGCGCTGAAGCACGCTTCCGGATTCGCTCATGGTTTTGCTCCTCTTGACGGGGTCACGTGGAAACCGAATGGGATGGCACGCACAAAGTGTATTCCTACTTTCAATCTCGTCGTCCGGGTTCGCTGCGAAGGCGCGGCAATGCCGGCGCGCGGCTCGCTGCTGAGCTTCGGTCACTGCGCCGGTTTGCCTGCGATCGACGTTACCCGCCACACGGTATTGCCGACATCATCTGCGACGATCAGCGCGCCGGTCCGGTCGACGGCCACGCCGACCGGGCGCCCGCGGGCTTTGCCGTCCTTGATGAAGCCGGTAAGGAAATCCATCGGCTCACCGACCGGGCGTGCGTTCTGGAAGCGGATGAACACGACCTTGTATCCGTTCAGCTCCGGCCGATTCCAGCTGCCATGCTCGCCGACAAAGGCGCCGCCGCCGAACTGCGCCGGAAACGAGGTGCCCGTGTAGAAAGCGAGACCAAGCGGTGCCACATGCGAGCTCAGTCCGTAGTCCGGCATGATCGCTGATTTGACCAGGTCGGGCTGCTGCGGCCGCACGCGTGTGTCCACATGCTGGCCCCAGTAGCTGTAGGGCCAGCCGTAGAAGGCGCCGCGCTTCACCGATGTCATGTAGTCGGGGACCAGGTTGGGGCCAAGCTCGTCGCGCTCGTTGACGACGGCCCACAGCGTGTCGGTGCCAGGATAGAAGGTGAGGCCATTCGGATTGCGCAGCCCATTGGCGAAGACCTGGAAGGCGCCCGTTGCCGGATCGACTTCCCAGATCGCGGCACGCATGCTCTCTGCAGTGACTCCGCGTTCCATTACGTTGCTGTTCGATCCAACCCCGACGTAGAGCTTCGATCCATCAGCGCTCGCCGTCAGGCTCTTCGTCCAATGGTGGTTGATCGGCCCTGCCGGAAGATCGACGATCTTGACCGGCGGTCCATCGACCCTGGTCTGACCCAACGTGAAGGGAAAACGCAGGATGGCGTCAGTGTCCGCCACGTAAAGAGCCTTGCCGACGAGAACGACTCCGAACGGCGAATTCAGTTGGTCGACGAGGACGTGCTGCGCCTCGGGCTTGCCGTCGCCGTTGGCGTCGCGAAGCAGCAGGATACGGTTGCTCGGGCCACCTCCACCACCGCCGCCATGTGCCTTGGCTTCGATCCAGTCCATGAGCAGGCGCTTCGGCCGCTCGATCGGTTCCTTGGCATCTTTCTTCGATTCGATCACCAACAGGTCGCCGTTGGGAAGCGCATAGACGTTCCGCGGGTTCGACAGCCCGGTCGCCATCGCCTCGACCCTGAATCCTTGCGGCACCGTGGGTGTCTCGCCCTGGCTCCAGCCGATCACCTCCGCAACATGCACTCGCGGCAGAAGCGCGCGTGATGGCAGGGGAAGGTTCGGATTGGACCCATACTGCGTCGACTTGTCGATGCTCTGGCTGTCCCCGCAGCCGGTGAGCACCAAGCAAGCGGCAAGCGAGGCCGCCGTGCAACGCGTCATGGGCGCACGTCCCGGTGCGCGATCCATGTGACCGGTACCCGAAACAGGGTTGCCACGGCGGCGAGCGCGAGAATCGCGCCCACGATCGACAGGATCATCCCGGTCGACACCACGGCTGTCCAGCCATCGATCGTATGGACGAACGCATTGAATAGCTCGACGACAAGGAGCAGCAAGAACAGCACGAGGTGCGCCCATCCGAGCGCTCCAGCGCGGATCGCATGGCTCGCGAGGAACTCGATCAGAAGCGCCAGCGCCGCGAGCGCGCCGAACGCGAGTCCGACGGCGATCAGCCACTCGGAAAAATGCAGCCACATTAAAAAGGCGCTGGCCGAATAGGCGATGTCGGTGACGAGCGCCGCGAGGAAACAGACGACCGGAATCGGAAAGAGCAGCAGATAAATCGGCCCCGTCACCCTTGCAACGGCGCTCTGCGTCTGCTTCATGGTCTCAGCCATTGGCCTGCGGTCCCGCAAGCACGAAGTCTGTCGGACTCATGAGGAGCGTTTCCCGCTCGCCGACAGCCCGCCGAATGACGCCGGCAAGGGCAACAATGCTGTCGTCCGCGAACACGACCGGTGCAGCAAGCACCGGGCACCCCGGTCCGAGTGTTGGCGCGCTGGGATTTAGAGAAACGCGCGCTTGCTCAAGTTCCGGGCTCGAAGGTCGAGGTACGCATTGCGGCAATCACGCGAAGCGCGCGCTACGCCGAAAAGCACAAATGAGGTGGCCAAGGGCGGAATTGAACCACCGACACAAGGATTTTCAGTCCTCTGCTCTACCAACTGAGCTACTTGGCCATGAACTGCAGCGGCCGGAGCTTCCGTTCGTGGAAGCTCCGGCCGAAGCGGCGAATTATACCAGCGCGACCGGGTTCCGCCGACCGCGGCCAGCAGGGCCGAGGAGTGCGTCGGCGCAAGGATGGGCGACGTGCCGCGCTACATTGCAAAGAACTGCAACAGTTCGCGCAACGTCTCTTTCGGAGCCTCTTCGGCAAGGTAGTGCCCCGCCTCGAATGTGCGGCCCCGCACATCGGTTGCCACGGCGCGCCAGTCGACGAGCGGATCGAACAGCCGGTTCACGACGCCGCGCTCGCCCCATAGAACGAGCATCGGGCAATTGATCTTCTGCCCCGCTGCGTCGTGTTCGAGATCGATCGACGCGGCGGCGCGATAGTCTTCGCAGCTCGCATGAATCGTTTCGGGGTTGCTGAAACAGCGCTCGTACTCAGCGAGGGCGCGCGGGTCGAAATGGTCGAGGCCGGTCCCCCAGCCACCAAGCTTGCGCCGCAGGTAATAGACAGGATCGGCGCCGATCAGCCGTTCCGGGAGATCGAACGGCTGGATCAGGAAAAACCAGTGGTAGTAAGCCGTCGCGAAAGCGCGGTCGGTGCGCTCGTACATCGTGCGCGTCGGCGAAATGTCGAGCACGGCGAGCTGCGTAACGGCGTCGGGATGGTCGAGACACAGCCGGTGCGCGACGCGTGCGCCACGATCGTGACCGACGAGCCGGAACTGCGCGTGCCCGAGATTGCGCATCAGCTCCACCATGTCCTGCGCCATGGCGCGCTTCGAATACGCTGCGTGTGTGTCGTCGGACGGCGGCTTGCCCGAATCGCCGTAGCCGCGCAGATCCGCGCAAACGACGGTGCAATCGCGCGCCAGCGCAGGCGCTACGCGATGCCACATCGCGTGCGTCTGCGGATAGCCGTGCAGCAGCAGTACCGGCGGGCCATTGCCGCCGACAACGCAATGGATTTGCGTCGATGCGGTGCCGATGCGATGCGTCGTGAAACCCGGGAAGAGCGGCGACTCGCTCATCGCGGGGATGACGGCGAGCGGACCGGTTTGCGACGGCGAACCATCCTAATGAATCTCGGGATCGGGTGTGGGCGCCGTGCCCTCGAGAAAATCGAAGTCGCAACCGTCGTTTGCCTGCGAGATGTGCTGCTGGTAGAGCGCACCGAAGCCACGCTCGAAATGGCGCTCGGGCCTGCGCCACGCATTGCGCCGGCGCGCGAGCTCGGCGTCGTCGACGTCGAGATGCAGCCGGCGCCCGGGCACGTCGAGCACGATCATGTCGCCGTCGCGAACGAGCGCGAGCGGACCGCCGACATACGACTCGGGCGCCACATGCAGCACGCACGCGCCATAACTCGTTCCGCTCATCCTTGCGTCGGAGATGCGGACCATGTCGCGCACGCCTTGCTGGAGAAGCTTTTTCGGGATCGGAAGCTGGCCCCATTCGGGCATGCCGGGCGCGCCCAGCGGGCCCGCGTGCTTCAGCACGATCACCGAGTCGGGGGTGACCGGTAAGGCAGGATCGTCGATGCGCGCCGCCATGTCGTTGTAATCGGCGAACACGATCGCCGGTCCCCGGTGCCTCAGCAATCGCGCCTCGGCGGCAGCCGGCTTGATCACGGCGCCATCAGGCGCGAGATTGCCGCGCAGGATGGCGAGACTGTCCGACGCGACCAGTGCGCGCTCGCGCGGCAGGATCACGTCGTCGTTGAACACTTCGGCCTCGCCGATTGCCTCGCGCAGCGTCGCGCCCTCGACGGTGCGCGCATCGAGCGCGAGCAGGTCGCGTATGCGCGTCATCAATGCGCGCAATCCCCCGGCGTAATAGAAATCCTCCATCAGATACTTGCCCGCCGGACGCACGTTCGCGAGAAGCGGCGTACGGCGCGACAATTCGTCGAAGCGGTCGATCGACAGCGCGATGCCCGCGCGGCGCGCCATCGCGACGAGATGCACGACGGCATTCGTCGATCCACCGAGTGCCAGCACCGTGGTGATCGCATTGTCGAAGCTATCCGCGCCGAGCACGTCGCGCGGCTTCACGTCGTCCCATACCATGTCGACGATGCGCCGTCCGGTGCTCGTTGCCATGCGCGCATGCCGCGAGTCGGCTGCCGGAATCGACGCCGCGCCTGCAAGCGTCATCCCGAGCGCCTCGACGGCCGATGTCATCGTCGACGCCGTGCCCATCGTCATGCAATGACCGGGCGAACGCGCAATGCCGTTCTCGATTTCCTCCCACGCCTCGTCGGACAGCTTGCCCGCGCGCTTCTCCGCCCAGTATTTCCACGTATCCGAACCGGAGCCGAGGAACTGGCCGCGCCAATCGCCGCGCAGCATCGGGCCGGCCGGCAGAAAGATCGCCGGCAGGTTCATGCTGATCGCGCCCATCATCAGCGCGGGCGTCGTCTTGTCGCATCCGCCCATCAGCACCGCCCCGTCGGCCGGATACGAGCGCAGCAGCTCTTCCGTTTCCATCGCGAGCAGGTTCCGGTAGAGCATCGTCGTCGGCTTCTGGAACGGCTCGGACAGCGTGAGCGCCGGCATCTCCACCGGAAATCCGCCGGCCTGCCATACGCCGCGCTTCACTTCTTCGGCGCGTTGGCGAAAGTGCGTATGACACGGATTGATGTCGCTCCACGTGTTGATGATCGCGATAACGGGCTTGCCGAGATAATCGGCCCGCGCGTAGCCCATCTGCGCGGTGCGGGAGCGGTGACCGAACGCGCGGAGGTCGGCTGTTCCGTACCAGCGGTGCGATCGGAGGTCTTCGGGGCGTTTGCGTGATGCGGTCACGATCGATCTCGATGGGCCCGCTGCTTGCTTCGAAAAACGATGACCCGGCGCGCATGGGGCGCATCGACCCGGTTCACGGCGAAGCGCACGAAAGCGTGGTAGGGAAGCGTCCGACGTCGCGGGAAATTCTCCTGCCGGCCGCTGCATTTTTTGCAGATTATAGCGCCGCATGCGAAGAGGAATCCGTGCGCGGCGTGTCGAAACGGAATCGGGAGGTCTTCATGTCTTTGCACACTCACGCGAGCCGTCTGGCGATGCAGCTCGCGCTGCTCGCGGCACTTGCGCTGCTGATCGCCTTTCCCGCGTACGCCGCCGACAGGATCGCTACCGATGCGAAAGCCAGCCCCGCAGCGCCGGCCGAGGCGAGGGCCAAGCCGCCAGCGCAGGATGCAGGCGGGAGCGACGCCGCGGGCAAGATCGACCCCGACAAGCTGTTCGGCGCGATCGTGAAAGTGTCGACGCGCTCGGTGCCCGATGCACGCAGCGCCGATTCGCTCGGCACCGCGCGCGAGGGTACGGGTGTTGTCATCGGCAAGGACGGCCTGGTGCTCACGATCGGCTATCTGCTCGTCGAGGCCGACAAGGTCGAAGTCACCGATTCGAAGGGGCGGGTATCGCCGGCCACGATCGTCGCGAACGATCAGATGAGCGGCTTCGGCCTGTTGCGCACGCTCGTTCCGATCGACGCGACACCGATCCCGCTCGGCGACTCGGGCAAGGCCACCGAGCGCGAACCGGTGCTGATCGCGAGCGCCGGCGGAGAAGGCGCGTCGTTCGCGTGGATCGTGTCGAAACGCCCGTTCACCGGCAACTGGGAATATCGCCTCGACTACGCGTTGTTCACGAGCCCGCCCACCACCGACTGGAGCGGCGCGGCGCTGATCGACGGCGACGGGAAGCTGCTCGGCATCGGCTCGCTGATCGTGCGCGAAGCCACCGACGGCGATACGAAGCTGCCCGGAAACGTATTCGTCCCGATCGATCTGCTGAAGCCGATCCTCGCCGATCTCGTGCGGCAGGGCCATCGCTCAGGACCCGCCCGCCCGTGGCTTGGTGTGAGCGCCGACGAATTGCAGGGTCATCTCTTCGTGACCAAGGTGCTGCCCGACAGTCCGGCCGAGCAGGCGGGTCTCGTCGTGGGCGACATCATCCTCGGCGTGGGCACCGATCCCGTCCACAGCCAGGATGAGTTCTACCAGCATGTCTGGGCGCGGCGGCAGGCCGGCGACGAAGTACCGCTCAAGGTGCTGAAGGGTGTCGAAGTGAAGGACATCGCGGTGCGCTCGATGGACCATCTCGCGTACTACCGGCCGCAGTCGACGATCTGAGTCGGGACGCGACGCTGCATCGCAGGCGCCGAATCCCTCGGCTTCGCGCGCCGGCCGCTAGAATGCGCGACACCGCGCAGCGTCTTCGCTCGTGCGAAGACGACGATGCCGGCCTTCCGACGCCAGGCTCATGCCCCTCTTCGCACTGACGATCTTCGCGAGTGCGTTCCTTCTCTTTCTGGTCCAGCCCATCATCGCGAAGCAGATCCTGCCGTGGTTCGGCGGGTCGGCCGCGGTATGGACGACCTGTCTCGTGTTCTTCCAGGCAGCGCTTCTCGCCGGTTACGCCTATGCCGATGTCGTCGTACGCCGGCTGCCGCTTCCGCGCCAAACGCTTTTGCATTGCTCGCTCCTCGTCGCAAGTCTTCTCGCGCTGCCGATCGTTCCCGCGACGTTCTGGAAACCGAGCGGTAGCGAAAATCCGCTCGCGCTGATCCTCGGCCTTCTCGGCGTCACGCTCGGCCTTCCGTATTTCCTGCTCTCGACCACGAGCCCGCTGTTGCAGGCATGGTTTGCGCGGCGCTACGCCGGCCGCAATCCGTATCGGCTGTTCGCGCTCTCCAATCTGGCTTCGCTCGCGGCGCTTCTCGCGTATCCGTTCGCCATCGAGCCCTGGATACCTACGCGCACGCAGGCGCTGCTATGGTCCGCGGGCTACGCATGCTTTACGCTGCTTTGTATCGCAACGGCGTGGCGCAATCGCGGCATCGAGGCGCCGCCAGGCGTGACGATGGCTGCGGCCGATGCCCACACACCGCCACCGACGTTCGCGCGGCAGCTCCTGTGGTGCTCGCTTGCGGCGACGAGCAGCGTGCTGCTGCTCTCGGTCACCACGCACATCACGCAGAACATCGCTGCGGTGCCGCTGCTCTGGGTCGTTCCGCTGACGATCTACCTGACCACTTTCATCCTGTGCTTCGAGAGCTCCCGCCTTTATCCGCGCGAGACGATGCTGCCGATCGTCGCCGGCGCCCTCGGCGTGATGGCGTGGAGCCTCGCCGATCCACGCCTGACCCACGAGCTCGCGCTGCAGCTCGGCGTCTTCTGTCTCGGGCTTTTCGTCGTCTGCATGTTCTGCCATGGCGAGCTCGCGCGATTGAAGCCCGCGCCACGACATCTGACGCGCTTCTACCTGATGGTGTCGCTGGGCGGTGCCGTCGGCGCCGCCCTCGTCGGCATCGTCGCGCCGCTCGCGCTGCCCGCATACTTCGAGCTTCCACTGGGTCTCGTCGCCGCCGCCGTCCTTCTCGCCTGGCAGGTGCGCGGCGATGCGCGCATCTTCGGCTTGCTTGCGATGGTGACCGGCGTGGTCGCGGTCGGATGCGCGATCTGGCATGCCGTCGAGTTCTACGACACGACGATCCTCACGGCGCGCAACTTCTACGGCGTGCTGCGCGTGCAGCAGAGCGGCGTCAGCGACGCAAGCCGGCATCGCACGCTGGTCTCCGGGACGATCATGCACGGGCTGCAATACGAGGCGCCGCAATTCCGCCGGCAGCCGACGAGCTATTACACGACGACATCCGGCATCGGGCGGGTGCTCGAGACGCTCCATCCGCGAAAGGATCCGCTGCGCGTCGGTGTGATCGGACTCGGCACCGGCACCCTTGCGGCCTATGGCACGCCGGGCGATGTCTATCGCTTCTACGACATCAATCCGGCCGTGGTCGCGATCGCGAAGCGCGACTTCACCTACCTGGCCGACAGCGAGGCGCGCGTCGAGACCCCGCTCGGCGACGCACGCCTCACGCTCGAGCGCGAGCCGTCCGCGGACCTCGACCTGCTCGCGGTCGATGCATTCTCGAGCGATGCCATCCCGGTGCATCTCATCACAGCGGAAGCGCTTGCGCTTTATGCGAAGCACATGCGCCCCGGCGGTCTCATCGCGTTCCACGTGACGAACCGCTTCCTCGATCTCGTTCCGGTCGTCGCCGGGATCGCCGCGGCCAACGGGATGCAGGCGGTATGGATACACGACGAAGGCGACGACGCGCTCGCCAATCGCAGCGACTGGGTGCTGGTGTCGAACAATCGGGGGCTGCTCGCGAGCCCGCGCATCGCCGACGCCGCGAGCCCGATCACGCCGCATCCCGAATGGCGCGTATGGACCGACGACTTCAACAACCTGTTCGAGGTGCTGCGCCGATGATGTGTCCTAGAATCGGCATATGAATGGCGACCCGAACCTCGTCGGCGACGACCGCGCTCGCTACTGCGCCGTGCGCCACCCGGCGGGCGCGCGTTACATCGAGGTCCTCGACCAGCGCGCGCTGCCGCACGCGGTGGAGACGCAGCGCATTGCAACCGTCGACGCAGCCGCAACTGCCATCCGCGACATGGTCGTGCGCGGCGCACCGTTGATCGGTGCCGTGGGCGCTTACGGCTTTGCGCTGGGACTCGACGCCGAAGCCGGCGACGATGCGCTCGCCCGGATTCACGCGCTGCTCGACGCCACGCGGCCCACGGCCATGAACCTGCGCTGGGCGCTTGATCGGGTTCGCGCGCGCGTTGTCTCGCTGGCACCCGCGATTCGCGCCGATGCGGCCTGGGCGGAGGCCGACGCGATCGTCGCCGAGGATGTGTCGATCAACGCGGCGCTCGGCCGTCACGGCCTCGCGCTGTTGCAGTCGATCGAGCGCAACCGCGATGGTCCGTTGAACGTGATGACGCACTGCAACGCCGGTGCGCTGGCGACCTGCGGATTCGGCACGGCGACGGCGCCGATCTTTCTCGCGCACGAGCAGGGGATGGCCGTACATGTCTGGGTCAGCGAGACGCGGCCGCGTCTGCAGGGGGCGAATCTGACCGCGTGGGAGATGGCGCAACGCGACATCCCGCACACGCTGATCGTCGACAGCGCGAGCGGCCTCCTGATGCGCCGCGGAGAGGTCGACGTCGTGATCGTCGGCGCCGATCGCGTCGCGACTAACGGCGACGTGTGCAACAAGATCGGCACCTACGACAAGGCGCTCGCCGCCGCGGACAACGGCGTGCCGTTCTATGTCGCGCTGCCGTCGCCGACGATCGACTGGTCGGCGCGCTCCGGCGAGGCGATTGCGATCGAAACCCGCTCCGGGCGCGAGGTCCTCGACGTGCGTGGGCGCGACGCCAGCGGCGAAAGCCGCACCGTCGCCATCGCCGGCGACGCGACGCCTGCCCTGAACTTCGCCTTCGACGTGACGCCGCAGCGCCTCGTCACCGGGTACCTCACCGAGCGCGGCGTGGCCCGCGACGCGGAAGCGCTGCACGCACTTTTCCGAGAGCGCCCAAGCCGGTGAACGATTCACGGGCGCTGCGGATCAGGATCATCGCGACCGCACGCGAGATGAACGCGCTCGACATCAATCGCGGCAAATCAGGGAACGTGAGCGCGCGGATCGACTCGGGCTTCCTCATCACGCCGAGCGCGCTGCCGTACGACGAGACAAAGCCCGAGGACGTCGTGTCGGTGGACTTCGGCGGAAAGGCGACGGGCCGGCGCAAGCCGTCGTCGGAATGGCGGTTTCATCGCGACATCTATGCGGCGCGACCGGAAGTCCGCGCGATCGTCCACGCGCACTCGCCGTTCGCGACGGCACTTGCGTGCCTGAACCGCGGAATCCCCGCCTTCCATTACATGATTGCAGTGGCCGGCGGCAACGATATCCGTTGCGCGCCGTACGCAACCTTCGGCACGCAGCCATTATCCGATTACGCCGTGCGCGCGCTGGAGGGGCGCAAGGCGTGCCTGCTCGCGCAACACGGAATGATCGCGATCGGCGACTCTCTCGAAGAGGCACTCGCACTCGCAGTCGAAGTGGAGACCTTGGCCGAAATGTACTGGCGGGTCCTGCAGATTGGCGAACCACCATTGCTGTCGCTACAAGAAACGGAAATCGTGTTAGTAAAATTTGCCGATTATCGTCGTCGCTGATCTTATCGCATCGCATACCGCGGCAGGCGCAGTATCGTTTATCGACCAGGTGCGGCTAAGTATGCGCGAGCACGAGCACCCGAGCCGTGAAACCCGAGAAAGTCGACATGGGTAGTTGCTTACTACAACTTCGATTGGTGCAGATCTTGCTTTTCGGAAGGCCGTTGATTTGGAGAACCGCAATGCTCTCGCTTCGCTGCGCGATTACCGCACTCGTCCTGCTCGCTTCACTGACTATAACGAGCTCCAACGCACAAACGACGGCTGGTTCGGGCACCGTCATCGTGCTACCGCTCGCGGTCAACATCTCTGCATATGCCACCGACGTCTTCGTGCGCAACCCGAACGATAGTTCCATTACGCTGAATGTCCGCTATTACCAATCGAACGACGGCACGCCACCTGCCGGATTAAGGGCGTGCAGCCAGATCATGGTTCCAAGCAACGTGTCGTTGAGCTTCGATCTGGGAGCGCAGTGCGGCCTCGATAATACTTCGGACAACTTCGGCATGTTCGTTCTGGAGGACGCTGCATCGCCGAAGACCCATCCATTCTTCGCGTACTCGCGCACGCAGACGCCGACGGGAATTGGCTTCAGTGTCGAAGGCTTTCCGATTGGTAACTTTTCCGGCGCCTCGGCCAACGTGCTCGGATTGCGTACGAGCTCCGGCGCCCCGCAATACCGGTCGAATTGCTTCGTGGGGGCACTCGGCGAATCGGTGACTTACCAGATCCGGCTGTGGCAAGGCGGCACGTCGCCTGAGACGCCGATCGGCAATCAGTTGACGGGAACGCTCGGACCGTACCAGACACACCGGATTCTCGATGTATTCGCAACCGCGCTGGGCGTCAGCGTAGGAGCCGCGGGTGACTTCTCGAACGTGCGCGCGAACTTCTCGTCGGCAGGTGGGGCAGGGCTGATCGCCTTCTGCACGCTCGAGACTTCCGCGAATGGCAGTGCGGATTTCCGTATCGCGAAATCGGACGACGCTTCCGATGTACGACAATCGCGCCTTGCCTGTTATGGCCAGGACAGCTGCGGCTCGGGTTCGGCTAGCGTGACCAATCCGGCACAGATCACCGACACCACCAAGAAGAACATTCACTATCTCATTCTCGACCAGCCCGATTTCGTCAAATGCGATCTCGTCAGCAGTCAGCTGAATGCGTTGGAGATGATGCTGCGGGGGCCGGGTGACCCGCAGACCGCAGCCCAGTTCGACATCAGCGCGTTGCCGGCGCCGTACAACGCACCTCCTTATACGAGCGGCGGCGTGGGTCAGACCAGCTTTTACATTTACAGCGGCGAAAAGAGCACGATCGCATCGGGCGCGACCACCCGGTGGTACATCGACGTCTCGCTGCGGCAGGGAAGCACGTTCACCGTGCCGATCAACTACGGTATCACCTGCCGCTCGGGGAATGGCGTCACGGTCCCGTGGCTCGGAACCACAGGACCGGCGAATCCATAAAAGTGCATGAGGCGATTCACCCTATGCGCGGTGATGATCGATCCGCGCAGGATGTTCCGATCGATCAGGCGATCGATCCGGCGATCCGATCAGGATGGTCGTTCGAGCCAGCGCCCGCTGGCCGGATGTAACGCCAGGCCGGCTGCAACCGCTTCAGCGGCGGCGGCCGTTGACGTAGCGTCCAGTCGCTCCTGATCGGCGATCCCTGCAATTCTGGTCACCAATCGTCGGGCGCACCTCGCGTGATCGAGTTCGGTGAGGAGCGCGATGGCGCAGGCGTATTGGTCCGCGACGTGCGCCGGTTGGCAGCACTGCTCGACCCAGCGCTTCGCGGCCAGGCCGAATTGGGCGCGCAGCCGGGGGTCGTGGGCGAGAAGCTCCAGCGCACGCGCCAACGGCTCGGCCGCCGCGGGAACCTTGAGCGCAACTTTGGCAGGCAGTTCGCTCATTGCCGCGTGGTCGCTGACGATCGTCGCGCATCCCGCCGCGAGCTGCTTCAACATCGCCGCCGATGTCTCTCCGCGCGAATTCGACCGCAGGCTGACGCCGATGTCGCACGCAGCGAGGTAGCGCATGTATTCATCGCCGTCTACGTAGCCGGTGATCGTTATTCGGCTTCGCATCGGGTGCTGCGCCAGCATCCTGTCGATACGCGAACGAAGTGGACCTGCCTCGAGTGCACCGACGAAGGCAACCCGAATGCGCTCATCGTCAGCAACGGAGCGGCTCGCAAGCGCTTCGAGCAGTAAGGGATTGTCCTTGGTCTCCACGAGAAATCCGAATGCGCAGACCAGAACGTCGTCGCTTTTCAACCCGAGCCGCTCGCGCGCTGCCTGCCGCTCGGCGGGATCGGGAGCCGAGACGAAGCACGCCTGGGGCACGACGCAACTCGGCACGAGCGCGAGGTCGGGATACGTATCAAGCGCCAGCTGCCTTGCAAATTGCGAATGGAAGATGACGCCGCGAGCATGCTCGATGACGCGCCGCGAAATGGGATAGCTCGTCGCGAGCGCATCCATCGG
>Ga0207667_10001478_pt1 | contig 29480 bp, 31 predicted proteins | sample KBSCornC52_FD_184301 | JGI IMG/M metagenome (GOLD analysis project Ga0207667, IMG submission 184301) | Corn rhizosphere microbial communities from Kellogg Biological Station, Michigan, USA - KBS Corn C5-2 (SPAdes) (version 2) | ecosystem: Host-associated > Plants > Roots > Rhizosphere > Soil ...
GACCGCAAGAAGCTCGACGGCCTGTACGAGTGCATCCTGTGCGCCTGCTGCTCGACCAGCTGCCCGAGCTACTGGTGGAACGGCGACAAGTACCTGGGTCCGGCCATCCTGCTGCAGGCCTACCGCTGGATCGTCGACTCGCGCGACGAAGACACCGGCGCCCGCCTGGACGACCTGGAAGACCCGTTCAAGCTGTACCGCTGCCACACCATCATGAACTGCGCGCGCACCTGCCCGAAGGGTCTGAACCCGGCCAAGGCGATCGCGGAGATCAAGAAGCTGATCGTGGAGCGCCGCTCGCCCTGACGGCGAGTTCCGTCCCGTCCACATGGCCCGCGGCTCGCCGCGGGCCATGTCGTTTTCGACCCCTGCTGCGATGACCACCATGGACGAAGCCCGCATCAAGCGCCTGCGCTGGCGTACCCGCCGCGGCACGCGCGAGCTCGACGCCCTGTTCGGCGGCTGGCTGGACGAGCGCTTCGCCCAGGCCGACGAAGCCACGCGCACCGCCTTCGACGAACTGCTCGACGTGCAGGACCCGGACCTGTGGGACTGGGTGATGGGCCATGCCACGGCCCCGCGCGAGGACTGGCAGGCGATCATCGATGACATCCGCGCCCGCCATCGGCTTTGAATACGCGCCATCGCGTGGCTGGGGCAGGGCCTGCGCCGGGATGACGCTGCTGGCCGCGGCGGCCGGCTGGCTGTCGGCCCTGCCGTGGTGGTGCGCGCTTGCGCTGACCGCCGCGCTTGCGGTGGCCCTGCCGCCGACATGGCGCGCTTGGCGGCAACCGCCGATCCGCTCGGCCGGATGGGCCGCGGATGGCGGCTGGACGCTGCGGGACGCCCATTGCGCCGACACGCCGGCCACGCTGCTGTCCTCCCGTGCGCTCGGCGACTGCCTGTGGCTGCGCCTGCAGCCCACATCGGGCGCTGCGGTGAACCTGCTGCTGGCGCCGGACAACAGCGACGCCGACCTGCGCCGCCGCCTGCGCATGCGCCTGGCCGCCGCGTGCTGAGTGCCGGCTTGCCGAACCGCAGGGCTTGGGGCACTCTGCCGCGGCGTCGCGGTCTGATCCAGCCGACTACGGCACTATCGATCGCGCCCTCCGCGATGCCTGGGCGGCCAGCCCAACGAATCCCACGAGCGACCCGTCCATGTTCCGACCGCTAGAGCTTTTCATCGGCCTGCGCTACACGCGCGCCAAGCGACGCAACCAGTTCATCTCGTTCATCTCGACCGTCTCCATCGTGTGCATCGCGATCAGCGTCACCGCGCTGATCACCGTGATGTCGGTGATGAACGGCTTCGACAACGAACTGCGCACGCGCATCCTCGGCGCCATCTCGCATGCCACGGTGTCGGGCCTGGCCGGTGAGAGCGTGCAGGACTGGCAGCGCGCGATCCAGATCGCCGAAGCCAACCCGCACGTGCGCGGCGCCGCACCCTACGTCGAGGCGCAGGCCTTCCTGCAGGCGCGCCGTTCCAGCGGCGCGCTGGTGCGCGGCATCGATCCGGCGCAGGAGCCGAAAGTCTCCGACATCGACAAGCACATGATCGACGGCAAGCTCGACGCGCTGCAGCCGGGCAAGTGGAACATCGTGCTGGGCCGCGAGCTGGCCATGTCGCTGGGCGTGGCGATGGGCGACCACGTGACCATGGCGGTGCCCGAATTCCGCGCCACGCCGATGGGCAGCGTGCCGCGCCTGCGCAGCTTCACCGTGGCGGGCATCTTCGAGCTGGGCATGCAGGAGTTCGATTCGAACCTGGCCCTGGTCAGCATGCAGGACGCCGCGCGCCTCAACAGCATCGACGGCCCCACCGGCATCCGCCTGCGCCTGGACGACATGTTCAACGCGCGGCCCGTGGCGAAAGAGCTGGCCAACCACCTGGGCCAGGTCTACCGCATGGATACCTGGATGGACAGCCACGCGAATTTCTTCTCCGCCATCTCGATGGAGAAGAAAGTGATGTTCATCATCCTCTCGCTGATCATCCTGGTCGCGGTAATCAACCTGATCTCGATGCTGATGATGCTGGTCACCGACAAGCAGGCCGACATCGCCATCCTGCGCACGCTCGGCTCCACGCCGCGCAGCATCATGGGCATGTTCATGGTGCAGGGCGTGCTGGTGGGCTTCGTCGGCATCGGCTTCGGCGTGACGCTCGGTTCGCTGCTGTCGTGGCGGCTGCCGCAGATCGTCAAGTGGATCGAGCGCACTTTCCACACCACGTTCCTGTCGCCGGACGTTTATTACATCAGCGAGCTGCCCAGCAAGCTGCAGATGGACGACGTGGCCAAGGTCGCGCTGGTGACCTTCCTGTTCTCGCTGCTTGCCACGCTCTATCCGGCGTGGCGGGCCTCGCGCACGCAGCCCGCGCAGGCCTTGCGCTATGAGTAAATCCATGACTGACAACATCGTGCTGCGCGCCAGCCACATCGCCAAGACCTACGAGGAAGGCGGCCTGCACACCGACGTGCTCAGCGACGTGAGCTTCGCGCTGAAGCGCGGCGAGACGCTGGCCATCGTCGGCGCCTCCGGCTCCGGCAAGAGCACGCTGCTGCACATCCTGGGCGGGCTGGACACGCTGACCAAGGGCGAGGTGGAAGTGGAAGGGCAGCTGCTGTCCGCGCTGTCCGACGCCGAGCGCGGGCGCGTGCGCAACCGCTCGCTGGGTTTCATCTACCAGTTCCACCACCTGCTGCCCGAGTTCACCGCGCTGGAGAACGTGTGCATGCCGCTGCTGATCCGCGGCACGCCGATTCCGCAGGCGCAGAAGCAGGCCTCGGACCTGCTCGGCCGCGTGGGCCTGGGCCAGCGCCTGGCCCACAAGCCGGCGGAGCTGTCCGGCGGCGAACGCCAGCGCTGCGCGGTGGCGCGCGCGCTGGTGACGCGGCCGGCCTGCGTGCTGGGCGACGAGCCCACCGGCAATCTCGACGAAGGCAATGCGGATCACGTGTACGAGCTGATGCTGGAGCTCAATCGCGAGATCGGCACCAGCTTCGTGCTGGTCACCCACGACACCCGCCTGGCCGCGCGCATGGATCGCACGCTGGAGCTGCATAACGGCGTGCTGCGGGAACGTCCCGCGCATTGATCGGGGCTGTCTGATCCGGGCATCGGCCGACGCGCTGCATCGGTCGATGCCTACATCGTTTTCGGATTCGCTTCGTACTTCGCCCGGTTAACTTGATCCATCCCCACGGATGGACGGCGACGGTGCGCGAACAAGCAGCGATCTGGCTGGCGCCCGCGTTTCTTGCCGGCGTACTGGCGGTGCAATGGATGCCGGTGTTGCCGACGCAGGGATGGCTGCTGCCGGTGCTCGTCCTGTCGGCATGGCTTGCGTGGTCGTCGGTGCAAGCGCGCGGCGTGGCTTTCCTGCTGCTCGGCGCGGCCTGGGCGGCCTGTTGCGGCGTGCGGGCGATGGAGTCGCGCCTGCCGCGCGAACTGGAAGGACGCGATCTGAGCGTGACGGGCACGGTGAGCGGCCTGCCGCAGGTGCGCGCCGAAGCGACGCGCTTCATGCTCACCGTCGAGCGGGCCGCCGTGGGCGATGAACCCGTCGCGCTGGACGGCCGCCTGCGCCTGGCCTGGTACGCCGCCGGCGGCAAGGCCGTTCCCGCGATCGTTCCGTGCGCACGCTGGCATCTGACACTGCGCCTCAAGCGGCCGCGCGGCCTGGTCAATCCCGGCGGCGGCGATGGCGAGCGCAGCGCGCTGGAGCGGGGCATCGTCGCCACGGGTTATGTGCGTGACGATGCGTCCAATCGCAGCACGGGCGTACGGATGTTCTGCGTCGACGGCTGGCGCGCGGCGATCGCCGACGGTATCGAGCGCCGCGTCGCCGATGTGCGTTCGGCCGCCTTGCTGCGCGCCTTCGCGATAGGCGATACGCGTGGCCTGACCCAGCGCGACTGGGAGCTGGCGCGCGCCAATGGCGCCTCGCATCTCATCGCCATCTCCGGCTTCCATGTCGGCGTGGCGGCGGTGGCGGGCGTCTGGCTGGCGCGGCTGGCGTATGCGTGCTGGCCCGGGTTCGGCCTGCGCGTGCCGCGGCGGCAGGTCCAGGCCCTGGCGGCGCTGCTGTGCGCCGCGCTGTACAGCGCGCTGGCCGGTTTCGGCCTGCCTACCGTGCGCACGCTGCTGATGATCGCGGTGGTCGCGCTCGCACGCTGTTCGCGGCGCCATGTGTCGTCCGCACAGGCCTTGGCGCTGGCCTTGCTGGCGATGCTCGCCGCCGACCCGCTGGCCGTGCTGAGCGCCGGTTTCTGGCTGTCCTTCGCGGGCGTGGCCTTCCTGATCTACAGCCTGTCGCCACGCGCGCAGGGCTGGCGCGGCGCACTGCGCGAACTGACGCTGGCGCAGGCGGTGATGGCGGTGGCGCTGTTGCCGTTGAGCCTGTGGTTCTTCGGCGGGGCTTCCCTGGTCGGCGCCCTGTCCAACCTGCTCGCGGTACCCCTGGTGAGCTTCCTGGTGGTGCCGCTGACCCTGTTCGGCACGGCGCTGCTGCTGATGGCGCCACCGCTGGCCGGGCCGGTGCTGGTCGCGGCCGGCTGGTTGTGCGCGGGACTGTGGTGGCTGTTCGAACGGATGGCCGGGTGGCCCGGCGCGCAGGTCTATGTGCCGGCGGCAAGGCCGTGGGCACTGGGCCTGGCCCTGCTCGGCGCCGGCTGGATGCTGCTGCCGCGTGGCACGCCGATGCGCTGGCTGGGCGCGCTGCTGTTCCTGCCCCTGGCCTGGCCACCGGTGCAACGTCCGCAACCCGGCGCGTTCCGGCTGTGGATGCTGGACGTCGGGCAGGGCCTGGCGGTGGTGCTGCGCACACGCGAGCACGCCCTGGTGTTCGATGCCGGCGCGCGCTTTCCTTCCGATTTCGACCTCGGCGAGGCGGCGGTGCTGCCGTCGCTGCGCGCGCTGGGCATCGCGCGACTGGACCTGCTGGTGGTGAGCCACGCCGACAACGACCATGCCGGCGGCGCGCCCGCCGTCGCGCAAGCTCATCCGGCGGCGGCGCGGCTGGGCGGCGAACCGGAGCGCATGCCGATCGCCACGGTCCCCTGCGCGGCGGGGCAGTCCTGGAACTGGGACGGCGTGCACTTCCGCATGCTCGGCCCGGCGGCGCGCGCAGCGGCGGCGCGCGGCAACGACCGTTCCTGTGTGTTGCTGGCGGAAGGCACGGGCGGACGCGTGCTGCTGACCGGCGACATCGGCCTGCCGGCGGAGCGTGGCCTGCCCGCCGCCGTGGGCACCGGGCCTCCGCTGGTGCTGCAGGTGCCGCACCACGGCAGCCGCACCTCGTCAGGCCCCGACCTGGTCCGCGGGCTCGCGCCGGTCCTCGCCCTGGTCTCGTCCGGCTGGCGCAACCGCTTCGGTCATCCGCATCCGTTGGTGGCGCAGCGCTATGCGGCATTCCGGGTGCCGATGCTGAACACGGCGGAGCAGGGCGCGATCGAGGTGGATTTTCCGGCCGATGCGCCGCCGCACATGGTCCGTGCATGGCGCCGGCACCGGCTCCGCTACTGGCGTGAATAGGTCCGCCGCGGCGCCGTTCTCGCGCCATGTGCGACGCGTCGCGTAATTACCACGGGCGCCGCGGAACCGCGGAAAGGGACTGCTATGATGCGCGCCTGCAATTCGATCGCATGGGTGGGTTAATCGTGCTGGATATCCTGATGGCTGGCGGTTGGGCAATGCTGCCCATCCTGATCTGTTCGGCGATCGCGCTGGCGATCGTGCTGGAGCGCTGCTGGACCCTGCGCCGCAAGTCGGTCCTGCCGCCCGGCCTGGGCGACGAAGTGCGCAACTGGGCGCGCTCGGGCCAGCTCGATCCGGGTCACCTGGCCACCCTGGCCAACGGCTCGCCGCTGGGCGAACTGCTGGCCGCCGCGCTGGCCGTGCGCAACCGTCCGCGCGAGCTGATCAAGGAGCGCATCGAGGACACCGGCCGCCATGTGGTGCACAACATGGAGCGCTACCTCAACACGCTCGGCACCATCGCGCTGATCGGCCCGCTGCTCGGCCTGCTGGGCACCGTGGTCGGCCTGATCCGCATGTTCCTGGACGTGATGAAGGGCGGCGTGGGCGATCCGCTGAAAATGGCCGGCGGCATCGGCGAGGCACTGATCTGCACCGCCACCGGCCTGGTGGTGGCGATTCCCGCCTACGTGCTGCACCGCTATTTCCGTTCCAGGGTCGCCGGCTACTGCGTGGAAATGGAAAAGCAGGCCACCGCGCTGCTGGACGAGCTGACCGTCGCCGCACCGGCGCCGTCGCGTCCGCGCCGTGCCGCCGAGTCGACCGCGGGCTGATCCGGCATGCGTATCGGCAACGACCGCCGGCAGGACGACTTCGAGATCAACGTGATCTCCCTGATCGACGTCCTGCTCACCCTGCTGATGTTCTTCGTGCTCACCACCACCTTCGTCCAGCACACGCGGATGCAGGTGACCCTGCCCAAGGCAAGCGCCGATGAGCGCGACATGCAGGCCCCCGCGCTGACCATCGTGGTCGATCGCGACGGCCACTACTACGTCGGCACCGACGAGGTGCTGGGGCAGGGCATCGAGCCGCTGAAGCAGGCCATCGCCAACATCGCCGGCGACGACCGCGAGCGCCAGGTGACCATCCGCGCCGACGCCATGACCCCGCACCAGAACGTGGTCACCGCGATGGATGCGCTGGGCCAGCTCGGTTTCACCAAGCTCTCCATCGCCACCACGCCGACCCAGGCGGGCCCAGGTAAGTGAGCGTAGGCAAGTGAGCGCCAAGAAAGCCTCCGTATGGGACGCCGCGACCTGGCGGACCTACAAGCGCCTGCTCGGCTATACCCGCCGCTACTGGGTGGTGGGCATGATCTCGATCCTCGGCATGGCGCTGGAGAGCGGCTGCCTGGCGGCGTTCACCAAGCTGCTGCGGCCGATGATCGACGAGCTGTTCGCGCACAAGGACGCCTACCTGATCTTCTGGATGCCGATCTGGATCATCGGGCTGTTCGTGCTGCGCGGCATCGCCATCGTGCTCAACGACTACGGCATCGCCTATATCGGGCGCAACGTGGTGCAGAACATCCGCCGCGACGTATTCGACGCCTATTTGCGCCTGCCCGCGGCGTTCTTCGGCAGCGAGCATTCCGGCCAGCAGGTGTCGCGCATCACCTACACCAGCGAACAGGTCGCGCAGGCCTCCACCGACGCGCTGAAGGTGGCCGTCACCGAGGGCCTGATGATCGTGGGCATGATGTACGTGATGCTCTCGACCAGCGCTTACCTCACCATGGCCTTGCTGATCATGGTGCCGGCAGTGGTGCTGATCGTCACCGTGGTCAGCCGGCGCTACCGCACCATCAGCAAGCGCATCCAGGGCACCATGGGTTCGGTGACCGGCGCGGTCGAGGAATCGGTCGGTGCCAATCGCGAGGTGCGCATCTATGGCGGCCAGAAGCGCGAGGCGGAACGCTTCGAGCAGGTCACCGAGCATTCCAAGCGGCTCAACCTGAAAGTGTCGGTGACCAGCGCGTTCTCCAGCGCCACCATCCAGACCGCGGCCGCGTTCGCGCTGGCCCTGCTGGTGTACCTGGGCACGCGGCCGGACGTGATCGACAGCATCTCGCCCGGCGTGTTCATCACCGTGCTCACCTCGATGGGCGGCATGCTGCCTTCGCTCAAGCGCCTTACCGGCGTGCAGGCCAGCGTGCAGCGCGGCGTGGCCGCCTGCGAGGACCTGTTCGGCATCATCGACATGCCGCCGGAAGTCGACGCCGGCACCCGCGTGCTCGAGCGCACCCGCGGCGACATCGTGTTCGAGGACGTGCGCCTGACCTATCCGCGCAACGATTTCGAGGCACTGCGCGGAGTCGACCTGTATTGCCGCCCGGGCACGGTCACCGCCCTGGTGGGTCGCTCCGGCAGCGGCAAGAGCAGCCTGGTCAGCCTGCTGCCGCGCTTCTACGAACCCACCGCGGGCGCCATCGCGCTGGACGGCCTCGACTACGCCGGCTACACCCTGGCCTCGCTGCGCAAGCAGATCGCCTGGGTGGGGCAGAGCGTGGTGCTGTTCGACGGCACGGTGGCGGAAAACATCGCCTACGGCGAGCTGGAAGGTGCCAGCGAGAAGGACATCGTCGCGGCGGCCGAGGCGGCCAATGCGATGGAGTTCATCCAGCGCCTGCCCAAGGGCATCCACAGCCAGATCGGCCAGGGCGGCAACATGCTGTCCGGCGGCCAGCGCCAGCGCATCGCGATCGCGCGCGCCATCCTCAAGAACGCGCCGATCCTGGTGCTGGACGAAGCGACCAGCGCGCTGGATACCGAATCCGAGCGCCTGATCCAGCAGGCGCTGCAGCGCCTGATGCGCGACCGCACCACCCTGGTGATCGCGCATCGCCTGTCCACCATCGAGCATGCCGACCAGATCGCGGTGATGGACCAGGGTCGCATCGTCGAGCGCGGCACGCACGTGGAACTGCTTGCCGAGGGCGGCCACTACGCGGCGCTGCATCGCATGCAGTTCCACGACAAGGTAAGCGACTGAGGCCGCCGTGGCGCTGGCCGACACGCTAGCCGCCGCCTGGTATGGCAAGGGCACGGCGCCCTGGTGGACCGCGCCGCTGGCAGCGTTGTACGGCGGTGTGACGCGATTGCGCCGCCGCCTGTATCGGGCCGGCTGGCTGTCGAGCGTGAAGTTACCGGTGCCGGTCGTGGTGATCGGCAATATCAGCGTCGGCGGTACCGGCAAGACGCCACTGACCATCGCCCTGGCCGAAGCGCTGCGCGCGCGCGGCCTGCGGCCCGGCGTCGTCAGCCGCGGCTACGGCGGCAGCGAGCAGGGGCCGATCCTGCTTGGCGAGCGGCCGGAGCCTGCGCGCTTCGGCGACGAACCCTGCCTTATCCATGCCGCCGGCACGCCGGTGGCGGTGGGCCGCGAACGTCCCGCGGCGGCGCGCCTGCTGCTCGATGCGGGTTGCGATGTGATCCTCGCCGACGACGGCCTGCAGCACTATCGCCTGCGCCGCGACGTGGAGATCTGCGTGATCGATGGCGCGCGCCGCTTCGGCAATCGCCGTCTGCTGCCAGCCGGGCCGCTGCGCGAGCCGCTGGCGCGCCTGGACGAGATCGATTTCCGCGTGTGCAACGGCGGCAGCGCCGAAGCCGGCGAGGTGCCCATGCGCCTCGAGGGCGGCACGGCGCGCGCGCTGCGCGATGGCAGCACGCAGCCGCTGGACGCGTTCCGTGGCCAGCGCGTGCATGCACTGGCGGGCATCGGCCATCCCGAGCGCTTCTTCGACGATCTGCGCGTGCGCGGCATCGAGGTGGTGCCGCATCCGTTTCCCGATCACCACGCCTATGCGCCTGGCGAGCTGGATTTCGGCGACGGCGCCCCCGTGCTGATGACCGAGAAAGATGCGGTGAAATGCGCGGCCTTCGCGCCGCCGCAGGCGTGGGCGGTGCCGGTGCGGGCAGCCTTGCCCGAGGCCTTCTTCGACGCGGTAGCGGCGAAAGTCGCTGCAGCCCGCCGCGCATCCGGATAAAAAAAGGCGCGGCCGCTGCCGGCCGCGCCTCGCGATACAGCTTCCGGCGGAATTACTGGATGCGCACCACGTTGCCGTCCGGATCCACCTGCACGATATCGCCCTCGCGGATCGCGCTGGCATCCGGCACGGTGACATTGGTGTAGTTGCCGTCGCCCATGCGCAGACGCAGCATGAAGCTTTCGTTGGTGCCGCCGCGGCCGATGCGGTTGCCGGCGAAGCCGCCGCCCACCGCGCCCAGCACGGTCGCCGCCTTGCGGCCATTGCCCTTGCCGACTTGGTTGCCCAGCACGCCGCCGGCCACCGCGCCGATGATCGCGCCGGCGGTGCCGTGGTCGGCGCCCTGGGTGACGTTGCGCTCGATCGACTCCACCGTGCCGCACTGGGTGCAGCGCAGGAAGATGCCGTCGCGGCGCATCAGCACATTGCCGTTGAGCGTGCCGGCATCGCTGACCGCCGGACGCCGGGCAGGCGCGGAGGACTGCGCGGTGGCGCCCATCGAGGCGACGGTGAGCACGGCTGCCAGGGGCAGGACGAAAAGCTGCTTGGTGTTCATGGATTCTCCCGGTGTAATGAAGCGCGCTTTGGTGCGGCGAGCACAGTCTATGCCGCTCAGCTGAACCATCGGCGAGGCAATGTCTTTATCATGGGCGTCCGGCTGGACGCGCCGCTGGCGAAGGTGCCCGCGAGCCTGCCTGCTTTCAACTGGAGTTTTCATGAGCCTGATCCAAGTTCCGGTCTCCTACGGCGAATTGATCGACAAGATCACCATCCTGGAGATCAAGTCCAAACAGATGACCGACCCGGCGAAGCTGGCCAACGTGCGCAACGAGCTGGATCAGCTCAACGCCACCTGGGCCGCCCACCCCGCCGCGGCCACCGATATCGCCGACGAGCGCGCCCGCCTGCTGGCGGTCAACGAGACGCTGTGGGATATCGAAGACCGCATCCGCCTCAAGGAAAAGGCCCAGGCCTTCGACCAGGAGTTCATCGAACTGGCGCGCGCGGTGTACTTCCGCAACGACGAGCGCGCGGCGGTGAAGCGCGAGATCAATCTGAAGCTGGGTTCGCAGCTGGTGGAAGAGAAGTCGTACCAGGACTACAAGGCCGGCTGAAACTCTCAGCCGTCATTCCGGCGCAGGCCGGAATCCAGTAACGATATCGTCTGATTTCAGCGAAAGGCCGATCTGACGCCCTCGCCAAAATCCACCATAGTCGCCACTGGATTCCGGCCTGCGCCGGAATGACGAGCGACGGATGACCCGGCCATTGCGGTTCAACCCCCAAGCGTCGCCGCGTAAGCCTCGAAGCGCTCGATCACCTCGCCGACTTCGATCAGATCCATCACGCCCGCGTATTCGATCTTGCTGCCCCACGGAATCTCGCTGGCCGGCTTGCCCAGATACTTGCGCGAGGCCGCGTCGTACTTGTTCACGCACCAGCGGCGGTCGGAATAGGGGCCGGAGCGGTCCGGATTGCTCGCCGCATGCAGGCCCAGCACCTTGCAGCCGACCGTATTGGCCATGTGCATCGGGCCGGAGTCCGGGCTCAGCAGCAACGAGGCGCGCGCCAGCATCGCCAGCAGGCGCTTGAGCGTGTCCTTGCCGGTCAGGTCGGTGTGCGGCAGGCGGCAGGCGGCCAGCACCGCATCGGCCATGCTGCGTTCGCCGGGGGAAGGGCCGCCGATCAGTACTACCCGCCAGCCACGCTGCGCGGCATGGTCCATCACCGCTGCATAGCGCTCGGGGCGCCAGTTGCGCAGGGTGTGGCTGGAGGTGGGGCTGACCAGCAGTACCGGCGGGCCCGGCGGCAGCTGTTCGGCCGCCCAGGCGAGCGCCTCGTCCGGCAGCGGGATATCCCAGCGCACCTCGGTCTGCTTCAGGCCCAGCGGCTCGCAGAAGCTGCCGATCGCTTCCAGTACATGCTCGCCGGTGCGCGCGGGAATCCGCTCGTTGACCACCAGGCCGTGCAGGTCCTTGGCGCGCGCTTTGTCATAACCGACGCGCCGCCCGGCCTTGATGCCCAGGCTGAGCAGGTTCGAGCGCATCGCCACCTGCATCTGCAGCAGCGCATCGAAGCGGCGGCCGCGCAGCGCCTCATGCACCGCGCGCATGCCGGCCCAGCCCGCGCCCTTGTCGAAGGTCACGAAGTCCACCCCGGGCAGGTCGCCGACCAGCTTGCGTTCGAGCTTGCCGACGATCCAGCTCAGTTCGACCTGCGGCCAGGCCTTGCGCAGCGTGTGCACCAGCGGCACGACATGGGTGACGTCGCCGATGGCGGAGGTGCGCAGCAGGCAGATGGAGGCGGGAGCGGGTAGGGGCATGTAGCTGGGCTAGAATCGTTGACCATTGGATAGGGTTTCGGATCGGACACGATGGCGCAAGAGCAGGTCCGAACGAAGGCGGGCGGGGCGATTCTGTTCGACTCCGCCGCTTCGTCACAAGTCGACGAGGACTGGTTCATGCCTAGCCACTGGCGTGGACTGGGCGCGTTGCGCATGCAGACCGGGGGGCGCGGCGGCGTCGCGCTGATCGGCACGCCCGCGGGCGAGGCCGTGCTGCGCCATTACCGCCGCGGTGGGCTGGTGGCGAAGTGGCTGGGCGACCGCTATGTCTGGACCGGCGCCGACAGCACGCGCAGCTTCGCCGAGTTCCGCCTGCTCGCGCAGATGGTGCGCGAAGGTCTGCCGGTGCCGCCGCCGCTGGCCGCGCGCTATCGCCGGCAGGGGCCGTTCTATACGGCCGACCTGATCATCCATCGCATCCCGGATGCGCGCACCCTGGCCGAATGCCTGGCCTGGGGCAGCCTCGACGACCGGCTGGCGGCCGATGTCGGCGGCTTGATCGCACGCTTCCATCGCGCGGGCATCTGGCATGCCGATCTGAACGCGCACAACATCCTGGTGACCTCGCGCGGGCTGTACCTGATCGACTTCGACCGCGGCGAGCGGCGCCCTCCCGCCGAGATCTGGCGCACGGCGAACCTGCAGCGCCTGCGCCGTTCGCTGGTGAAGCTGGGGGCGACGGCGAACAGCGAGGAAGTGTTCGAGAAGACCATCTGGCAGCCGTTATCGCAAAGCTACGCCGCGGCCTTCGGCGTCAGCGGCGACGCGCCATGAGCCCGGTGCCCACCCGCGAGGAAGCAGCCGCATGAACTGGAACCTGCATTTCCTCGGCGTCGGCGCCGCGCATGCGGTGGAGCTGGGCTCCTCAGCCGCGGTGCTGGAGCGCGACGGCCAACCGCTGCTGCTGATCGACTGCGGACCGGACACGCTGGACCGCTACGTCGCCGCCTACGGGGACGTGCCGCCGGCGCTGTTCATCACGCACACGCATATGGACCATGTCGCCGGCATGGAGCGGCTGTTCTTCCGCCTGTGGTTCGACGAGGCGCGGCGCGGCCGCACCAAGCTGTTCGTGCATGCAGCGCTGATGAGCTGGCTGCAGGCAAGGGTGGCGGACTATCCCGGCGTGCTGGCCGAGGGCGGCGTGAACTTCTGGGAGGCGTTCCGGGTGATCCCCTGCCATCGCGGCTTCTGGCTGGACGGGCTGTGGTTCGACGTGTTTCCCACCCGGCACCATCTGCCGCAGACCTCGTTCGGCCTCGCCCTGGGCGGCAGCTTCGCCTACACCGGCGATACGCGGCCTGTCCCGGAGATGCTGGCGCGCTACGCCACCGGTACCGAGCTGGTGGCGCACGACTGCGGGCTGGTCGGCAATCCTTCGCATACCGGCATCGACGATATCGAGCGCGAGTATCCGGATGCCCTGCGCAGCCGCCTGTGCCTGTACCACTACGGCAGCGCCGACGATGGCGCGGCGCTGGCGGCCCGCGGCTATGCCACGGCGTCGACCGGCGAGCGGATCGCGCTGCCGCCGCCCGCGCCGCAGCGGCCGGATGCCGGCTGAGGCGGCTCGGGCGCGCCCGGTTTGTGTGTGACCGGCTTGTCTGGTTCCCAGGCTGCAGCTATGATTTCCCCTCTTTGCCGGACCTGAATGCCCGGCAAGGCGATTTCACCATCGCGGAGAGGTGTCCGAGTGGTTGAAGGAGCACGCCTGGAAAGTGTGTATACGGCTTATACCCGTATCGCGGGTTCGAATCCCGCCCTCTCCGCCAGTGAAATCGCATGACGTTCCGCTGAGCGGACGTCGACCCAGGGCAGCAAGCCCTACGTCTATGGTGACCCCGTCGGTCCCCCCGCGACGATAGTTCGTAAATTCCGCCAGGCCCGGAAGGGAGCAACGGTAGCGAATGATTCGGGTGCCGGGGTGTGGCTGGCGGGGTCGCCGCCTTTTCGGGCCCCGCAACACGCTGCCGCACGCTTGCGCTCGTACTGACTTGCCGCAGGCGACTTGGCACAATCGGGCGTCGCCCCAAGTTAGTATCCCGCCACTTCATTCCCGTCCTCGCTGGGTTGCCCTTCGGCAGCCGCAGCCCGGCGTCCAGCAGGTTTCCAACGCATGTCCTATCAGGTTCTCGCGCGCAAATGGCGCCCCCGCAAGTTCGCCGAACTGGTCGGGCAGGAGCATGTGGTGCGCGCGCTCACCAATGCGCTCGACACCGGCCGCATGCATCACGCCTACCTGTTCACCGGCACGCGCGGCGTGGGCAAGACCACCATCGCGCGCATCTTCGCCAAGTCGCTCAACTGCGAGCGTGGCGAGTCGGCCGATCCCTGCGGCGAGTGCGCGGTGTGCACGGCGGTGGACGCCGGCCGCTTCGTCGACCTGCTGGAGATCGACGCGGCCAGCAACACCGGCGTGGACGACGTGCGCGAAGTGATCGAGAACGCGCAGTACGCACCGGCGCGCGGCCGCTTCAAGGTGTACCTGGTCGACGAGGTGCACATGCTCTCCAAGCCGGCCTTCAACGCGCTGCTGAAGACGCTGGAAGAGCCGCCGCCGCACGTGAAGTTCCTGCTCGCCACCACCGACCCGCAGAAGCTGCCGGTGACGGTGCTGTCGCGCTGCCTCAAGTTCAATCTCAAGCGCCTGCTGCCGGAGCAGATCTCCGGGCAGATGCGCCACATCCTCGGCGCCGAAGCCATCGCCTACGAAGACGGCGCCATCGTCGAGCTGGCCCGCGCGGCCGACGGTTCGCTGCGCGACGGCCTGTCGCTGCTGGACCAGGCCATCGCCTATGGCGGCGGCGCGCTCAAGGTCGACGAGGTGCGCGCCATGCTCGGCAGCGTCGCGCGCGGCCAGGTGCTGGGCGCGCTCGACGCGCTGGCCGCCGGCGACGGCGACCAGCTGATGGCCGAATGCGCGCGCATCGCTTCGTTCTCGCCGGATTTCGGCGGCGTGCTGGACGACCTGGCCGCCGTGCTGCACCGCCTGCAGCTGTTGCAGCTGGTGCCGGGCTATCGCCCCGAAGGCGACGGCGGCGACGAAGCCGCGCTGGCCTCGCTGGCCGAGCGGCTGGGTCCGGAAGACGTGCAGCTGTACTACCAGATCGCCATCGGCGGCCGCCGCGACCTCGCGCTGGCGCCCGATGCGCGCACCGGGTTCGAGATGGCGCTGCTGCGCATGCTGGCGTTCCGTCCGGCGGGCGAGGGCGAGCCGATGCGCGCCGAGCGTCCTGCCGCGGCTGCTCCGCGTCCTGCCGCCGCGCCGGCGCCGGCGCGCTCCGCGCCGCCGATGTCGGCGCCTGCCATGGAACGTCCTGCCCCGCGCGCAGCGGAACCGCCGCGCGTTGAACCCGCGCCCGTGCCGCCGCCCGCGCCGCGCGCCGCGCCCTCGCTCGACGCACGCGGCCTGCCGCACTGGGACAGCTTGATCGAGCAGGCCAGCCTGCGCGGCCCGATGGGCCAGCTCGCGCAGAACGCCACCTTGCGCGATCGCGAAGGTTCGACCCTGGTGCTGGCGCTGCAGCCGATGTACATGCATCTGGCGGTGGAGCCGATGGTCGGGCAGATGGAGGAGCGCATCAGCCAGGCGCTGGGCGAACGCGTCCGCCTGCGCTTCGTCGACGACACCTCCAGCGGCGCGCATACGCCCGCCGCGCGCGCCGCCAGCGCGCGTTCGGCCGCGCAGTCGGCCGCCGAGCAATCGATCGAGGAAGACCCGCTGGTGCAGTCGCTGCGCAAGGAATTCGGCGCGCGCGTGCTGCCGCAGTCGGTCAAGCCGTTTGAACCCTGATAAACAGCCTTTGGAGTACGCGTCATGAGAGGACAGATCGGCCAGCTGATGCAGCAGGCGCAGCGCATGCAGGAAGAGATGAAGCGCGCGCAGGAAGAGATCGCCAAGCTGGAAGTCACCGGCAGCTCCGGCGGCGGCCTGGTCAGCGTGGTGATGAGCGGCGCCCATGAAGTGCGCCGCGTGCAGATCGACCGCAAGCTGTTCGCGGACGATCCGGAGATGGCCGAGGACCTGGTCGCCGCGGCGATCAACGACGCCGTCAACAAGGTGGGCGAGGCAAGCAAGAACAAGCTCGGCGGCGTGACCTCCGGCATGAATCTGCCGCCCGGTTTCAAGATGCCGTTCTGAGTCCGTGAGCAAGCTTCTCACCGACCTGATCGAAGCCCTGCGCTGCCTGCCCGGCGTAGGCGGCAAGAGCGCGCAGCGGATGGCCTTCCATCTGCTGGAGCGCGAACGCGAGCGCGGCCTGCGTCTGGCCAGCGTGCTGGAGCAGGCGATGCAGCGCATCGGCAACTGCACGCGCTGCCGCAATTTCAGCGAGGAGCCGGTGTGCTCGATCTGCGCCAGCGCCAGCCGCGACAGGCAAGTGCTGTGCGTGGTGGAGTCGCCGACCGAGCTGGCCGCGATCGAACAGGCCACCGGCTACCGCGGCCAGTACTTCGTGCTGCTCGGCCGCCTGTCGCCGCTGGATGGGCTGGGTCCGGAAGAACTGGGCCTGGACCTGCTGACCGAGCGCCTGGCCGAAGGCGAGATCGAGGAACTGGTGATCGCCACCAATCCCACGGTGGAAGGCGAAGCCACCGCGCATTACCTGGCCCAGCTCGCGCGCGCGGCGAACGTGAAGCCCACGCGGCTCGCGCACGGCGTGCCGCTGGGCGGCGAGCTGGAATACGTCGACCGCAGCACGCTGGCGCACGCATTCGGCAGCCGCCAGACGCTGGGCTAGAACACTGACAGAAGGAAGCCGACGCATGGCCGATACGATTTTCGGAAAGATCATCCGGCGCGAAATTCCGGCCGACATCCTCTACGAGGACGACGACGTGCTGGCCTTCCGCGATCTCAATCCGCAGGCGCCGGTGCACGTGCTGTTCGTGCCCAAGCGCGCGATCGCCACGCTGGACGAAGCCACGCCAGGCGACGCCGAACTGCTCGGCAAGCTGCTGCTCGCCACCGCCGCGTATGCGCGCGAGCAGGGCTTCGCGCAGGACGGCTACCGCACCGTGATCAACTGCAACGAGCACGGCGGGCAGACCGTGTTCCATCTGCATGTGCACTTGCTGGCCGGACGGCGCATGCATTGGCCGCCGGGCTGAGCGCCCGCGGCGAGGCATAAAAAAACGCCGGCCATGGGCCGGCGTTTTTCTTGGTGCCTGCGGTTTACTTGTGCACCGGACGCGGCACCACGATCACGCGCGGCTGGTACCAGAACGGATCGCCCCACGGACCCCACCCCGGGCCCCAGCCCGGACCCCAGAACGGGTCGTAGTAACCCGGCGGGTAGCGCACGGCGACGCGCTTGGGCCACAGATAAACCACGTCGGCTTCGACGCGCGGATAGGCGTAGTCGTATTCGCCCACCTTCTGCGACACGGTGCCGTGCAAGGTGCCGGTAACGGTCAGCTCGCGGCCGCGCGCGAACACTTCCGGATCGTAGAAGCCCGCGCGGCAGGCGACGAAGCGGCCCTGGCTGTCGTTGTCGGTGGCCATCTTCGGGCGCGTCTCGCTGTCCAGCGGGCGTGACAGCAGGAAGAAGCAGGTTTCCTGCGGGCCGGGTTCGGTCTTGATGATCTCGCCGCCCCAGCGCACCTTGCTGCCGCCGGCGCCGCCTTGCTGCGCCTGGGCCGTGCTGATCTCGGTATAGGTACCCTGCAGCGGCTGGGGAATCGTCGCGCAGGCCGCCAGCGTAGCCGTCGCGGCTGCGGTAGCGAGGAACTTGTAAATGGACATGACCGCTTTCTCCATGATCGGGCGGATATTCCGTTATCCCAAGATTTCAGTCGTTCGGTTCATTTGACCACGTGTCGGGGTCTGAAATCCCGCACCGCCCGGCGGAACCGTCGCAGGGGTTCAGGCGGCGGGGTTTGATGGGCATAGCGCAGGTCGAGGTAGCTCCTCATCAGTGGGTCCAGCTGCGCGCGCTGCCCGGGCAGAGCCCTCGCTGCGCGCTGCAGGTAATGCTGCGGGCCTTCGCCGCTCCTGCGCGCCACGCCGGCCTTGGCCAGCTTGCGCTCCAGCGTGCGCAGCGCGGCCCGCAGGGGGTCTTCGTCGCGTCGCCGCCACAGGGCCCAGAGCAGGCCGAGCAGGGCGAACGCCACGCTGCTGGCCGCCAGCAGCACGCTCAGGGTCGTCGTATCCGTGTTGCGGACGCCGAATGGCGTGAGGAGCCCGCGTTGCCTGAGTGCGTCGAAGCCGATAACGCCTTCGCTCCACCAATGGTTGACGACGTCCCAGCGGTTGCGCAGGTCGCGCAGCCAGGCCGCGCCTTTCCATTCGGACTGGCCGGCCGAGGCCGCGGCTGCCGCGGCGGCGCCCAGGCTGACCCGCTCCGGCCGCACCGCGGCGGTAGGGTCGACGCGCACCCAGCCGCGCCCGTCCAGCCATACCTCGCTCCAGGCGTGCGCATCGGACTGGCGCACCAGCAGGTACTGGCCGAGCTTGTTCCAGTAGCCGCCCTGGTAGCCGGTGACCACCCGCGCCGGCACGCCGGCGGCGCGCATCAGCACGGTGAAGGCGGAGGCGTAGTGCTCGCAGAATCCTTCGTGGGTGGCGAACAGGAAATCGTCCACGGCATCGCGGCCCAGCGGCGCGGGGGCGAGCGTGTAGCTGAAGCCGCCATCGTGGAACAGCGCGAGCGCGGCCTTGACGATCAGGTCGTCGCGCTCGACGAAGGTGCGCCTCCATTGCCCGGCCAGTTCCTGCGCGCGCGGATTGAAGCCGGCCGGCAACTGCAGTGCGCGCCGGCGCGTGACGTCGTCGAGCTTGGACTGCAGGCGATAGCTCAGCGCCGAACGCACCTCGTAGGTGAGCTGGTCCTGCACGGGCTTGAGGCTGCTGATCGCGTGATCGCTGTCGAGGATCGCGCGCGCCGGCGCGCTCAGCGGCACGTCCAGCGCGGGCAGCGTGCGCTGGTTGGTCGGTTCCAGCGCGATGCGGTAAGTGATGCTGTCGCGGTATTCCACCGGCACCGGCTGGCGTCCGGTCGGCAAGGTGCTCCAGCGGCGGCCGTCGTACTGCCACATCACGTAGGCGCGGAAATAACGTTCCGCCGGCACGGGCGGACCCTGGTCGAAGCTCGCGCGCAGGGCGGGGTGATCGTCGGTGAGCAGATCCACGAAATCGCCCGGGGACATTCCGTCGCTGAGGCCCGTGCGCGCCTGTCCCGACGGTGGCGCGCCCCACAGCGGCGATTCCAGCCGCGGCACCAGCACGAAGGCCAGCAGCGACAACGGCAGCGCGGCGGCGAGCAGGCCCAGCGCCGGCAGCAGTTCGCGCGGCAGGCTGATGGGCAGGCGCGCCGGCTGCAGTGCGCGCAGCGTGGCAATCGCCGGCAGCAGGCCCAAGGCCACCACGAAGGTGGCGACCATGCCCTGGTCGGACAGCAGCGCCGCCATCAGGGTGAAGCAGGCAAACGCGACGGTGACCTTGGCGTCGCGCGCCGTTTCGGTCTCCAGCAGCTTCAGCACCAGCAGGCCCACGGCCAGTGCGGAGCCGGGTTCGCGTCCGAAGATATTCCCGTAATGGAAGATCACCGTGGCGGCGAGCAGCACCACCAGCGGCAGCTTCAGATAGATCGGCGCGCGCCCGGGCTTGCGGCGGCGCTGCCACCAGCGCAGCGCGAGCACCGCGATCAGCGCGGCATCCAGCCACGGCGGCAGGTGCGTGGCATGCAGTACCAGCACCACCGCGGCGGTAAGGCAGAGCAGGTCGAATACGCGCGCATCGAGCGGCGCCTCGTCGCGCTTGCGGCGGAACAGACCGAAGACGCCGTCGCTCATGGCAGCTTCGCCAGCGCATTCATGCAGCGCGCGTAATGCGCCGGGCCGGCGCCGTGGCCAATCTCCTCGCCGGGCAGCCACAGGCTGGACGGCACGCCCCTGGCCTCGGCTTCGCCCAGCCAGCGGGCCAGGCGCGAGATGCGCGACTCGCTGTCCAGATGCTTCAGGTCGCGCCAGTCCAGCCGCCACTCCAGGCGCGGGCGCGGCTGCTCGAAATCCTTCACCAGCAGGCCTTCATGCCGCGCGCTGGCTTTCCAGGCGATGCGCCGCTGCGGATCGCCGGCGCGGTAATCGCGCAGCGACGCCAGATCGTCGCCGTGATGCAGGCGCTGATGGGTGGGGTCGTCGGTGGGCGAACGCGGCGGCGGCCCGCCCGCTTCCGGGCGCGGCCAGACCAGCACGGCCATGTCCGGATACAGCCAGCTCCATGCGCGGAACAGGCCCAGCGGCCAGCTGGTCCATAGCTGGATGCGCGGCAGCGTCTGCCAGCCGCGCTGCTCGGTCTGCAGCGACACCTCGACGGCGAACTGCTGATGCGCGCGTACGGCGAAGGCGTGCGTCTGGCCATCCATGTCCACCCGGATGGCCTGCCGCAGCCGCACGCCGGCGTCCACGTGCAGTTGCAGCGTGAGCCGTTCGCCGGCGATGGCGTGGCCGGCCTGGATCGCGCTGAGGCGCAGGCCGTCGAGTGCGCGGAACGCCACCAGCATGCTCGCGGAGCAGGAGGCGGCGAGCAGGCAGGTGAGCAGCAGGGCGGAGTTATTGGCGTAGTTGAGCGCGCCGGCCAGCATCACCACCAGCAGCACGCCGAACGCGGCGCCCAGTCCGCTCGGCACGATATAGATGCGGCGCCGATGCAGTTCGATCGGCAGGTTTTCCGGGCGGCGATAGCGGGTAAGCGCCGGCAGCCGCCGTTCGGCCCATTGCTGGAAGCGCCGGTAAGTGTCGGCCACGCCCATGGCCATCAATCCACCGCCACCTCGGCGAGCAGCTGGCGCGCGAGCGTGTCGCCGTTGGCGCCGCGCGCAGGCACCAGGCGATGGCCGGCCAGCGGCACGAACAGCGCCTGGATATCTTCCGGCAGCGCGTGCCCGCGGCCCGACAGCATCGCCCAGGTGCGCGAGGCACTGAGCAGGGCCAGGCCGGCGCGCGGCGACAGGCCGACGCGGATATCCGCATGGCGGCGGCTGGCGGCGAGCAGCGCCTGCAGATAGTCGAGCAGGGCGGGGCTGGCGGTGATCGCCTGCGCCTGGCGGTGCAGGGTCGACAGCGCCAGGCCGTCCAGCTTCGGGCTGAGCTGCGCCAGCAGGTCGCGGCGGTCGCTGCCGGTAAGCAGAGCGCGTTCGGCGGCGGCGTCGGGATAGTCGATCGAGACGCGCAGCATGAAGCGGTCCAGCTGCGAATCCGGCAGCGGGAAAGTGCCGGCCAGATCCAGCGGATTCTGCGTGGCGACCACGAAGAACGGCTGCGGCAGCGCATGCGTCTGGCCGTCGACGGTGACCTGGCCTTCGGCCATCGCTTCGAGCAGCGCGCTCTGCGTCTTCGGCGTGGCGCGGTTGATTTCGTCGGCCAGCAGCAGGCCGGTGAAGATCGGGCCGGGATGGAAGCGGAACTGGCCGGTCTCGCGCTCGTAGACGCTGACCCCGATAATGTCCGACGGCAACAGGTCGCTGGTGAACTGCACGCGCTGGAATTCCAGCGCAAAGCTGGCGGCCAGGGCATGCGCCAGCGTGGTCTTGCCCACGCCGGGCACGTCCTCGAGCAGCAGGTGGCCGCCGGCGATCAGGCAGGTGAAGGCGAGCTTCACCTGGCGCGGCTTGCCGAGCAGGACCTGGTTGACCTGCGCCATGGCGGCGTCGAGGCGGGCGTGCAGGGCGTCATCGTGGAGTGGAGTGATCGCGGACATGTCAACGCATAGCGGAAGGGAAACGGGCAAGGGCATGGCCCATGCATGATCGCGGCAGTGTAGCCCCCGGCCTCGCGCGCTGGCGAGGCGCGTTTCTCATTGCCTTTCTTGTACTGCTTGGGGCACGCATTGCGGTCGCCGCGCACCTGGCGCCGTTCGGCGACGAGGCGTTCTATTGGCAGGAGAGCCGGCATCCGGCCTGGGGCTACAGCGACCTGCCGCCGCTGACCGCGTGGATGATCCGTATCGGCGAGGCGCTGGCGGGCCATGGCCTACTCGGCATGCGCTGGCCGTTCCTGCTGGTGGGCAGCCTGCTGCCGTGGCTGGTGGTCGCGTTCGCCCGCCGCGCCTTCGATGCGCGCGCCGGCTGGCAGGCCGGACTTCTATGCCTGGCGCTGCCGCTGGCCGGCACGCTGGGGGTGATGGCCGTACCGGATGTGCCGCTGACGGTGGCGAGCATGCTGGCGCTGTACGCGCTGCTGCGCGCGATGCAGGACGACCGTCTGCGCGACTGGCTGCTGCTTGGCGTTGCGCTGTCGCTGTGCTGGTTAACGCATTACCGCGCGGTGATGCCGATGCTGGCCGGACTGGGCTTGTTCGTGCTGACGCCGCGCGGGCGTCAGCAGTGGCGGCGGCCGGGGTTCTGGATCGCGCTGGCCTTGTCCCTGCCGGGGCTGATTCCGCTGGCGATTTCCAACTGGCAGCAGCGCGGCGCGGGCGTGACGTTCCAGCTGGTCGAGCGCAATCCATGGAGCTTCCATGCCGATGCGCTGGTGCAGCCGCTGGAGCAGGCCGTGGCGTGCACGCCGCTGCTGTATGGACTGCTGCTGTGGGCCGCGTGGCGCAGTTGGCGACGGCGCGGCGAAGGCGCGCCGTGGGATCTGATCGCGATCGCTTCGCTGTGCTTCGTGCTGCTGTATTTCGCGCTCGGGCTGTTCGCCGATGACGAACGGTTTCGCGCGCATTGGCCGCTGCCGGGTTATCTGCCGCTGCTCGGCGCCTTGCCGGTGCTGTTGCGTCCGTTGTGGGAGCGGCGATGGGTGCGCTTGACCACCATCGCGGCGGTGGGCCTGGCCTTGTTCGGGCACCTGTGCGGACTGGCTTACCTGGGCATGGCCGCCAGCGAGCGTGGAGCGAATGCGCTGGCGGGAGTGAAGGCGTTTCCGGCGCGCTTCGTGGGTTGGCGCGAGAGCGGCGATGCCGCGCGCGAACTGCTGGCGGCGCATCCGGGTGTGCTGGTGGCCGACAATTTCATGCTGGCCTCGGAGCTTGAGTTCCAGCTCGATGGCGCGGTGCCGGCGTATGCGCTCGACAGTCCGCTCAACCGCAAGCACGGTCGCGCACCGCAGCTCGCGGTATGGCGGCGCGATGAAGCGGCGCTGCGCGAGGCGCAAGCGGGTGCGCCGATGCTGCTGGCGGTGGACGAAACCTCGTTGCGTATTCGCGAGCGTTCCGAGTGGCTGGGGTCGCTGTGCAACCGCATCGAGCATCCGCAAGCGCTGCGCCGGCTGGATCTGTTCGACGGGCGCAAGCGCATCGCGTTCTATGCCGGGCGCGTGCCGGCGACGGGGCAGGCGAGCGTCGCGCCGGCTGATTGCGTGATCTGGCGCGAAGGCGCGGCGTCTTTCCGCTAAGGCAGGGCGAGGCCCGCCGTACGCAGCAGCCGGGCGAGCGCGATCAGCGGCAGGCCGATCAGCGCGGACGGGTCTTCGTTGTCGATGCGCTCGAACAGGCTGATGCCCAGTCCCTCGCACTTGAAGCTGCCGGCGCAGTCCAGCGGCTGCTCGCGTTCGATATAGCGGGCGATTTCCTCCGCGCTCAGAACGCGGAACCGCACGCGGGTGTGGTCGACATGGACATGCCGCTCGCCGCTGCGCGTATCGAACAGGCACAGCGCGGTATGGAAATGCACGGTGTGCCCCGAACTGGCGGCCAGCTGCTCGCGCGCGGCTTCGGGCGTGCCGGGCTTGTCCAGCATCCGTCCGTCGAGCTCGGCGACCTGGTCCGAACCGATCACCAGCGCGTTATGCAGCCCCTGCGCGCAGGCTTCGGCCTTGGCGATCGCCAGCCGCTGGGCGCGGGCGGCGGGGGCTTCGCCGGGCAGGGCGGTTTCGTCGGTGCCGGGGGAGCGCTGCTCGAATTCGGCGCAAAGGCGGCGCAGCAGTTCGGCGCGGTAGCGGGAGGTGGAGCCCAGCACCAGGCGGGGCGGGCTCATGCCTGAGGGTCCCGCTGGATATGCTCGCGCATGGCGTCGTCCAGCGCGTGCTGGGCGTCGTTCAAGGCTTCCAGCAGGGGCGCCAGCCGGCTGCGCGTCTCGGCCATCGCCGCGACGGCCTGGTCGAGCTGGCCCTGGTTGGCGTACGGGGCCTGGTCGCGGATCCAGATGCGCTGCTGCAACAGGGAGCGCAGGCCGGCCTCGATCGCCTGGCGGGCTTCCTGCTCGCTGGCGGCGGGCTTGTCGGGATTGAGCGACATCACCGCATGGGCCTGCTGCAGGCCGGCGCGGCAGGTCTTCAGGTCCGCTTCCAGCCGGTCGGCCAGCTCCAGCAGCTGGTGCAGGCTTTCCGAACGGCGGTTGCCGCGCCGCCGCAGCCACACGCCGCCCCCGGCGACGATGACCGCGAACACGAAGAAGGTGGCCAGGCCGTACGTCAGGAGGTCGTTCACGTGAGACGAAGCGGCTCGGAAGCGTGGGAGGGCGCAGTCTGCCGCATGGGGGCCGTTCAGGCAAAATGCCCGGGCGGACCTGAAGCACATAATGAAAGCCGGGCGGCATATCTGGCTTCCTTGTTTAGCCGAGTAAACAAGATGTTGACTTGGACCCGCCGCAAACCTATGATTTCACGATTATGTCCGTGACACTGCCAGAGTCCGTGGACGCTTGGCGCATGGTCTCGGCGCGGCGTTCGTTCCAGGGAGCCTTGCCCATCGCCGCCATGCGGCGCCTGAGCGAAGCCCTCGCCGGTACCGAAGGCGAGGTCCGGTTCGAGCTGGATTTCGGTCGTGACGAGTTCGACAACGCGTACCTGGACGTACGCGTCGAAGCGCCGCTCACCGTGATCTGTCAGCGTTCGCTGGAGCCCTTCGTGCTTCCGGTGAATGTGGATGCCCGGCTCGGCCTGATCCGTTTCGAGCGTGAAGAAGCAGCCTTGCCTCCGGGCAGCGAGCCGCTCCTGATCGCCGAGGACGGCAAGCTGGCCCTCGCGGACGTAATCGAAGACGAATTGCTGTTGGCGCTGCCGCTGATCCCGGTCAATCCGGACAGCACGCTGCCCGACGATGTAGTGCCCCCGCCGCCGGAAGAGGATTCCGGCGACGGTCGTTCCGATAACCCGTTCGCGATTCTGCGCGAACTCAAGAAATAACGCTTAGCTGGAGACTCGCCATGGCCGTTGCCAAGAGCCGCAAAACCCCGTCCACCCGCGGCATGCGTCGTTCGCACGATGCGCTGAAGACCGTGCAGCTCGCCACCGATCCGACCAGCGGCGAAGTGCATCGCCGCCACCACGTCACCAAGGACGGCTACTACCGCGGCAAGAAGGTCATCGACACCAATACTTCGGTGGTCGAAGAGGACTGAGCGTTCCCGCAAGGGTTCGATAGTTCTGCTGGGCGGCGCGGTGACGCGCCGCTTTGCGTTTAGGCGCTCACGAACGTAACTTTGCGGTCTTGGTGCGAGCGGTCTCCCAGGTCTGGGCGGCGCTGCGCGCCGTTGCCGACGGACAGTCCATGGCCCAGATCTATTCCCGCATCATCGCCACCGGCAGCGCGCTGCCGGAGCGTGTCGTCACCAATGCCGACCTGGAGAAGTTCGTCGATACCAGCGACGAATGGATCCGCGAGCGCACCGGCATCCGCCAGCGCCATATCGCCGCCGACGGCGAGACCACCGGCGACCTGGCCACCCAGGCGGCGCAGCGCGCGCTGGAAGCGGCGGGCGTGAAGGCGTCCGAGCTCGACCTGATCGTGATGGGCACCACCACGCCCGACATCATCTTCCCGTCCACCGCCTGCCTGGTGCAGCACCGCCTGGGCGCGAACGGCTGCGCCGCGTTCGACGTCAATGCGGCCTGCTCGGGCTTCGTCTATGCGCTGGGCGTGGCCGACAAGTTCATCCGCAGCGGCCAGTCCAAGAAGGTGCTGGTGATCGGCGCCGAGACGCTGACCCGCATGCTGGACTGGGACGACCGCACCACCTGCGTGCTGTTCGGCGACGGCGCCGGCGCCGTGGTGCTGGAGGCTTCCACCGAGCCCGGCATCTACGCCACCTGTCTGCATGCCGACGGCGGCCACAAAGAACTGCTGTACAACCCGGTCGGCGTCTCGGTCGGCTTCAAGTCTGACGAGAAGAACCATGGCGTGCTGGTGCGCATGGCCGGCCGCGAAGTGTTCAAGGTCGCGGTGAAGACGCTCGATGCGCTGGTCGAGGAGACCCTCACCGCCGGCGGCATGGATGCGTCCGAACTGGACTGGCTGATCCCGCACCAGGCCAACCTGCGCATCATCGAAGCCACCGCCAAGCGCCTGGCCATGCCGATGGACAAGGTCATCGTCACGGTGGACAAGCACGCCAACACCTCGGCCGGCTCGGTGCCGCTGGCGCTGGACTACGCGGTGCGCTCGGGCAAGGTGAAGCGCGGCCAGAACCTGCTGCTGGAAGCCTTCGGCGGCGGCTTTACCTGGGCCTCGGCGCTGCTGCGCTACTGAGCCGCAAAACGTTTCAAACGCCATGCCGCCTGCGGGCGGCATGTTCGTTTCCGGGGTGCCGTCCACGCGAATACGGCTGCGCATGGCCCGCGTTGCTGGCACCATTCCGCTTTTCCTCGATGGAATTCCCGCCTGCATGACTCAGCACGCCGCCTCGCTCGCATTCGTCTTTCCCGGCCAGGGCTCGCAATCCGTGGGCATGCTGGCGGAACTGGCCGCCGCCCATGCGGAGGTGAAAGCCGCTTTCGACGAGGCCTCGCAGGGCGCCGGCGTCGACCTGTGGGCGCTCAGCCAGCAGGGGCCGGAAGACGCGCTGAACCGCACCGAGAACACCCAGCCCGCACTGCTCGCCGCCAGCGTGGCGGTGTGGCGCGTGTGGCGGAAGCTGGGCGGCGCGCTGCCGGCGCAGCTGTCCGGCCATAGCCTGGGCGAGTACAGCGCGCTGGTCTGCGCCGATGCCTTGTCGCTGTATGACGCCGCAGCGCTGGTGGCCGAGCGTGGCCGCCTGATGCAGGCCGCGGTGCCGCCCGGCGTGGGCGCGATGGCCGCCATCCTGGGCGGCGACGATGCGCAGATCGCCGCGGTGTGCGAAGAAGTCGCGCAGGGCCAGGTCGTCTCACCGGCCAATTTCAATTCGCCGGGCCAACTGGTGATCGCCGGCCACGCCGAAGCGGTCGACCGCGCGCTGGCGCGGCTGGCGGAGCTGGGCGTCAAGAAAGCGATCAAGCTCGCCGTGTCGGTGCCTTCGCATTGCGCGCTGATGAGCGAGGCGGCGGACAAGCTCGGCCAGCGCATGGCCGCGCTGAACTGGCAGCCGCCGTCCATTCCGGTGATCCAGAACGCCGAGGCGCGCGCCTACGCCAAGGTCGAGGACATCTGCGGCGCGCTGCAGCGCCAGCTTTACCTGCCGGTGCGCTGGACCGAATGCGTGCAGGCGCTGGCCGCCGGCGGCGCCACCCGCGTGGCCGAATGCGGTCCGGGCAAGGTGCTGGCCGGCTTGATCAAGCGCATCGACAAGAGCCTCGACACGCGCGCCATCGGTGCCCCGGCCGAGCTCGACGCCGTGCGCGCCGAGTGGGCCTGAGCGGTCCCGGCGCGACTCCCTACATCGATCTTAAGGAAGCAGCAGCATGAGCAAGACTCTGCAAGGTGAAATCGCCCTCGTCACCGGCGCCAGCCGCGGCATCGGCGCGGCGATCGCCGACGAACTGGCCGCCCAGGGCGCCACCGTGATCGGCACCGCCACCAGCGAAAGCGGCGCGGCGGCGATCGGCGAGCGCCTGGCGCCGCACGGCGGGCAGGGCCGCGTCCTCAATGTCACCGAGTCCGGCGCGATCGAAGCGCTGATCGATGCGATCAGCAAGGACGTCGGCGCGATCTCCGTCCTGGTCAACAATGCCGGCATCACCCGCGACCAGCTCCTGATGCGCATGCGCGACGAGGACTGGCAGGCCATCCTCGACACCAACCTCACCTCGGTCTACCGCGCTTCCAAGGCGGTGATGCGCGGCATGATGAAGGCGCGCAAGGGGCGCATCGTGTCGATCGCTTCGGTCATCGGCGTGACCGGCAATGCGGGCCAGTCCAATTACGCCGCGGCGAAGGCCGGCATCATCGCGTTCTCCAAGTCGCTGGCGCGCGAGATCGGCAGCCGCAACATCACGGTGAATGTGGTCGCGCCTGGTTTTATCGACACCGACATGACGCGCGCGCTGCCGGAAGAATCCAAGCAGGCGCTGCTGGGCCAGATCGCGCTCGGCCGTCTCGGCGAGGCGCAGGACATCGCCAAGGCGGTGGCCTTCCTGGCGTCGCCGGCCGCGGCTTACATCACCGGCGAGACGCTGCACGTCAACGGCGGCATGTACATGCCATAAGGCATGTGTCCGGCCCGGCGAGCTGCCAGGCCGGATGCTGGGGGAACCTGCATTTCTTAACATCCGCGGGGGTATGCGGTTCCGTCCGGACCGCAGGCCGCCCAGGCCCGGCCAGCCGGCTTGCGCAGGCCTGCCGGGGTTGTCGCCATCGGAACGTTTTTAGGCGACAATTAGCCTTTCGCGCCGGTCATCAGGGCCAGCGCCTTACCAACGTTGGTGGACCGTGGCGGGAGCAAGGCTTAGCCACTACAATCCGCCGGCATTTTTGTCCTTGGGAGGTATTGGCAACATGAGCACCATCGAAGAGCGCGTCAAAAAGATCGTTGTTGAGCAGCTGGGCGTGAAGGAAGATGAGGTTCAGCCGAGCTCGTCGTTCGTTGACGATCTGGGCGCGGATTCGCTGGACACCGTTGAACTGGTGATGGCGCTCGAGGAAGAGTTCGAGACCGAGATCCCGGACGAAGAAGCCGAGAAGATCACCACGGTGCAGCAGGCCGTCGACTACATCAAGGCCCACACCAAGGAGTGATCGTGCGTGGCGGGCGTTGTCCGCCTCACGACGCGATACCGAAAGCTGCGCCACATTGGCGCAGTTTTCGTTTCTGCATTTTGCAACGTCCTAACCCGTATGGTTCGCCTCTCGCGGCACCATTACGCGGGGGACGGCATCCACGCGGCTTGCGCGGGATGGCTGCCCCAGCGGCAGACACACGGAACCACGAAGGAAGATCAGCATGAGCAAACGACGTGTGGTGGTCACCGGCCTCGGCATCATCTCGCCGGTCGGCAACGATATCGCCACGGCTTGGGACAACGTGATCAAGGGCGTGAGCGGCATCGGGGCGGTGACCCATTTCGATGCCACCAACTTCGCCACCCGCATCGCCGGCCAAGTGCGTGATTTCGATCCGGCGCAGTGGATCGCGGCGAAAGACATCAAGAAGATGGACCCCTTCATCCACTACGGCATCGCCGCGGGCACGCAAGCCCTGCGCGATTCCGGGCTGGAGGTGACCGAAGCCAATGCCCCGCGCATCGGCGTGGCGGTCGCCGCCGGCATCGGCGGCCTGCATACCATCGAGCACACCTCGATCGAACTGCACGAGAAGGGCCCGCGCCGCGTGTCGCCGTTCTTCGTGCCCAGCTCGATCATCAACATGGTCTCCGGCCACCTGTCGATCATGTACGGCCTGAAGGGCCCGAACATCGCCTGCGTGACCGCGTGCACCACGGCCACCCACAACATCGGCCTGGCCGCGCGCATGATCCAGTACGGCGATGCCGACGCGATGATCGCCGGCGGCGCCGAGTTCGCCACCACCGGCA
>Ga0207667_10001481_pt1 | contig 29471 bp, 31 predicted proteins | sample KBSCornC52_FD_184301 | JGI IMG/M metagenome (GOLD analysis project Ga0207667, IMG submission 184301) | Corn rhizosphere microbial communities from Kellogg Biological Station, Michigan, USA - KBS Corn C5-2 (SPAdes) (version 2) | ecosystem: Host-associated > Plants > Roots > Rhizosphere > Soil ...
GGGTTCGCCCCCCGTTTCAGGATAAAATCGCCGACGGAGAGGTGGTCGAGTGGTTTATGGCACCCGCCTCGAAAGCGGACGAACGTGATGAGCGTTCCGAGAGTTCGAATCTCTCCCTCTCCGCCATTTCAGGACGCGTCCGGGCTTCTACCGGGCGCGTTTTGAATTGCGCCGGCCGTCGACCGGTCGATCTCTTCGGCTAACCACGTGAGGAAGCGTTCGAGCGACGCGGTGGCGACGCCGTGCAAGAGGGTCGCGTCGACGATCTCGCCGACGGCCCCGAGCGGCACGGTATACGACCCGATCAACCAGAGTTCCGAGCCTTCGTCGCGCATCGGCGAGATGCTGACCGAACCGTCGAAGCGCGGGAAGAAGCCCGACGTCGTCGCGGCCACGATCGTGACCTCGCACTCGTAGCGCTGCTCTTGCGGCGCCGGCGCGACGGTCACCGGGACCGAGAGCGACTCCAGGCCGAGCGAGGCGGTCGCGTCGTCGTACGGCGGCGTGCCGGCTGCGGCGGCTTCCAGGATGGCGAGCATCGCACCCAGCGCCGCGGGCCCGGAGGCCGCAAGCGGGCGGGAGAGTTCGACCCGCGTGCTCACGGTGCGGCCCGCTTAGCGGCCTCTTCGGCCGCGTGCTTCGCGACGATTCGGTCGCCGAGGTCGCGAAGGAGCGCTTCGGCCGTCGTGGTCGCCAGCCGCGCGCCGAGCAGCAGATCGAAGGCTTCTCCGACGAGACCGAGCGGCGGGTCGTAGGTCCCGTCGAGTTCCAGGACGGCGACGTTCCAATCCTCGTCGGCGCGAACCGTCAGGGTTCCGACGAACCCGGGAAAGGGACCGCCGCCGTGCGGGACCCACGTCACGTTCCAGGGGCGATCGAAGTGCATCGGATCGACCCCCTGCGAAACCGTCACGTCGACATCCTTGGCCACCTCGAGGTCGTGGGGGAACACCGGGGCGATGTGCAGTCGCCAGGCGAGCGTACCGTCCGCCGGCTCCAGGTCGGCCTGGAGCAGACGTTGCGCGACCCCGTAAGGACACCTGACGAAATGGCGTTCCGTGAGATGGGTCATGCCCGGCTTGTGCCCGCAAAGCCCAGGCGCGAACCGGGTGCCGGTCACGGTTTGGGCGTCGGCGGCCCCGCCAGGCGCGGGTCGGCCGGTGCGGCCGGGAAGGTGATGTCGTCGTAGTGGACGTCGGCGACGACCTTGAAGCTGCCGAGCATCAGCACTCGCTGCGTCGAGGTGAACGTGCCGTGCACGATCGTCCAATGCCCTTCGAGCACTTTGTAGTCGAGGGCGATCGACATGTCGGACCCGGTGTCGCGCATCTCGATGTGCGACGGCAGGCCGGTCTGCGCGTCCTGGACGATATCGGCCGGGTAGAACCCGCTGCCGTAGCGGGGCGTCGGCGCGATCGTGATGTGCGGCGCTCGCTCGGTCGAATCGGCGGCATAGGACGGCGCGAAATAGGAGAAGTACGGCATCGTGATCGCCGCCGACGGATCCGGCTGCGGGATCGGATAGTCGAAGACGGCCTTGCGGTCCAGCGTGATGGTTACGAGTTTCAGGTTCGCGAAATAGCCGAACGCGAACTGGCCGAGCGGATCGAAGTACGGGATGATCGGGAAGGCCTGTCCGGTGCGCTCGCCGCCGTTCGGCAGGTCTTTCATCACGGCGAAGTCGTCGGCATTGCGGACGATCACGCTGCGGTTGATGTCTTGCGACCGGCCGATGCTCGCGGTGATGTGGGTGCGCTCGGTATACGCGATGTAAGCCGGCGCGGACGCGGTATACGCCTGGCCGGTCCGGTTGATCAGGAGTGCGAGGGCCAGATCGGGTGAGAGCATCGGTCTACGGAGGTTTCGCGCGCGAGGGCGCCGCACCTCGACCGCATGATCCTCGAGCCCTCTCCCGACCTGATCGCGCGCGTCACCGAACTCCGTCGCGACATCCACGCCCACCCCGAGCTGGGGATGGAAGAAGAGCGGACCGCGTCGCTGGTGGAGGCCGAACTCGACCGGCTCGGCATCGAACATCGCCGGATCGCGACCACCGGCGTCGTCGGCGTGATCCGCGGCGGCAAACCGGGCAAGGTCGTCGGGCTGCGCGCGGATATGGACTGTCTGCCGCTCACCGAGAAGACCGGCCTGCCGTATGCATCCCAGACGCCTGGCAAGATGCACGCCTGCGGCCACGACGCGCACACCGCCATGCTGATGGGCGCGGCCTCCGCACTGGCCGCGATGCGCCCGGACCTGCACGGCACCGTCGTGCTCATCTTCCAGCCCGCTGAGGAAGGCCCGGGCGGCGCCGAGCCGATGATCGCGGCCGGCGCGCTGGACGATCCGAAGGTCGAAGCGATCGCGATGCTCCACGTCGACTCGCGGCTCGAGCCCGGTCAGATCGGCATCACGCCCGGTCCGGTCAACGCCTCGGCCGACGAGTTCCACATCACCGTCAACGGTCGCGGCGGGCACGGCGCCTATCCGCATACCGCCGCGGACACGGTGCCGGCGACGGCTGCGATGATCCTGGCGTTGCAGAACATCGCGGCGCGCGAGACCGATCCGCTCAAGTCGGTGATCGTCACGATCGGCACGATCAACGGCGGCGTGCGCAACAACGTGATCGCCGACGAGGTGAAGATGACCGGCACCTTCCGCGCGCACGATCCGGCGATCCGCAACGGGCTCGAAGGGCGCGCGCGCCGCATCCTCGACGGCGTCGCATCGGCCTACGGCGTCCGCGCGACGCTCGACGTGCTCTACGGCTATCCGCCGGTCGTCAACGACGAGACGTTGGCCAGCAACTTCCGCGACTACATGCGCGCGCAAAGCGGCCTGGACGTGCACAGTCCGCCGCCGACCATGGGCGCCGAAGATTTCGCGTACTTCGCCGAACGCGTACCGGGCGTGCACGCGCGCCTCGGCATCCGCAGCACCAAGGCCGAGTCGACCTATCCCGCCCACTCGTCGGAGTTCCGGATCGACGAAGACGCGCTGCCGGTCGGGGTCAAAACGCTCGTCGCATTCGCCACCGGCGTGGCCTCGGGCGAGATACCGCTCGCCTAGTACCGCTAGCGCTAGGGATGGGCGCGCGGGGAAGGCACTACCTGTAGTGCGGCGAACCCGACCCCATGGCTGTATTGTCCGACGCTCTTGAAGTACGCGGTCTGCGGTCACTCTCCGGGAGTCTCGATATCGAGACGAGTGCCGAGGACGCGTTCGCGCTCCTAGCCGAGGTCGAGAAATGGCCGGTCTGGCTCTCGTTCCTCCGCAGTGCCCGTTTGGTCGACCCGAAGCGCCCGCTGGCGGTCGGGAGCGAGATCGTGCTGCGATCCTCGATCCCCGGCGAAGAGGAGCAGCTCTACGAGGTCGACGGCCTGATCGGCAACTTCCACCTGTCGCTGGTCGGCGCGTATTCGGTCCGTCGCCGGATCGACTTCCGGATCGAGCGCAAGACCAGCCGGGCGAAGGTCCACGTCAAGCTGACCTATCCGGCCTACCACGGCCGCGTGGGAGCCTGGTTCGACCAACTGCGCCACGGGCGCAAGCTCAACGCCGCCCTGAACCACTCGCTCGTGCTCTTCCGTGGGATGGCCGAGTACCATCGCGAGCCGGACGCCTGCTTGGCCGAACTGTAGCCGGCCGGACTAGCAGTCATTGACCGGTTCTGCCAGCCACCGTATACTCTAGCCGATATGCCCCTGTACGATTACCAGTGCACGAAGTGCCAACATATCGTCGAGATCCGTCACGGTTTCGACGACACGCCCGACGCCGTCTGCGAGAAGTGCGGCGGCGATCTGAAGCGCGTCTTCAATCCGGCGCCGATCGTCTTCAAGGGTTCGGGCTTCTACGTCAACGATTCGCGACCCAAGAGCGACGCCGGCTCGTCCGAGAAGAAGGCCGAGCCGAAATCGTCGGGCTCCGAATCGGCGGCCTGACGATGACGCTCGCGGGGATGGCCTGGGTCGCCCTGTGGGTCCTGGTGGTGCTCGGCGGGCTGCTCGCGCTGGTCGCACCTTTCCTCGCGCTCGGCCCGTTGCGCCGCCTGCTCGCGCGTCCCGAGCCGTTGGCCCGGGCGCAACTGCTGCTCGATCTCGATCAGCTCCGGGAACGCAGCGCGGAGCTCGCGCGCATCCCGGCGCGCATCGAACCGCTGATCGAACGCTCGAAGCGCGCGCGGCGTTCGCTCGAGGTCAGCATCCGGATGTTCCGCGGCGTCTTCCGCCGCGCGTAGTTAGGGCGTCGGCTCTTCGCCCGGATCCGGCGGTTCCCACTGCCACGCCCCCGGCGGCTGTTCCATCTCGGGCATCGCGAACGGCGCGCCGAACGGCGGCGGTGCCGGCTGTTCGGTGAGCGGTGCGACGTCGGGCGGCGTCGGCGCGCCGAACGGAAGACCGGGGACGAAACCCGGCGGCGGTTCCATCGGAATCCCGAAGTCCGGCCCGGGCGGCGCAGGCGGTGTCGCTGCGGGCGGCGCGGCTGCGGGTGACGCTCCGAAGGCGGGGGGCGCAGGCGGCGCGACCGGCTGGTCGGGCGCATCGACCGGCGGGAACTCGTAGCCGGCGTCGCGGGTGACCGGCTTTTCGTAGACCGTCGGCGGCGCGGCCGGCGTCTTGGCGTGCGCGGAGGTTGGCGCGGCGGCCTCGGGCATCGGGGCGCCGCTTGCGGCGGAGGCGCGCGGGGTCGCTCCGCGGCGCGAGAACGACGGCTCCGGCAGCTCCCCGATGGTCGCGCCGACCAGCACGTAGCGCGCCTGCGGCAACAGCATCGACCCGGGGCGTTTGGCGATCGCGCGCAGCTCGTCGAGATATTGCGCCGGGACTTCTTCGACTTCCATGGTGTCCAGCAGCAGCGCGATCGTATCCGCGAGATATTCGCGCGGCGGCACCTTCGAGAACGCGAAGACGTGCTGCGAAACGTCGGCCTTGACCGCCTGAAGCAGTTTCTTCCAGTACTCCATCGGCTGGTAGTATTCGAACTGGCCGAGTTCGCGTTTGGCTTGCGAGTAGAGCAGCGCGATACGCTTGCCGAGCGGATCGGTCGGCGGCGACGGTTCGACGATCGCGACGCGCCGGGCGACGCGCGCGAGTTCGCTCACGATCTGCGCGTGGAAGAACGGATCGGTCTCGTGGAGGTAATGGATCGAGACGGCGACGTCGTAGGCGTTCTCCTTGGCGGGGATCACCGACGTGCTGCCGCGCACGAGTTTTGCGGGCAGGTCGCCGAAGCGCTTGATCTGGGCCTCGCGATGCTCGATCACGTCGACGTTCGCGCCGGCCGCGATGGCGCGCTTCACCCAATGCGCTTCGGGGCCGTAGCCCGCGAACAGGATGGAGGCGCCGCGCTCGATGCAGAGCGCTTCCCACGTCAGCGTTTCGAGGTGTTGGGACTCGCGGCCGAACTCGTCGGCCGTGTAGGACATCGAGGCGGTCATGCGGTCGTCTCGCTCACTCTAGCAGTATCGGCACCAAGGCCCGGAAAGGCAATGCCGTTGGGCAAGCGCTCGAACGGAACGGCCGGATCGGGCAGACCCCGGCCGAGGATCCGGGTCTCGCCGGTCGCGGCCGCCGCCAGTCGGGCGAGCAGGCCGAGTTCGGGCCGCGACCGGGCGAGGAGGTCGCCCGCGATGGTCGTGCCGCGCAGCGGCGCGTGGGCGGCGGCCAGATCGGCGATCGGAAGACCGCAGGTCTCGCGCTCGTCGGCACGCGCGACCGGCGCGCCCATGGCGGCCAGCACGTCGAGCAGACCGGTGCGACGGGGGTTGACGTTGACGCCCTCGAGACGCGCGCTCGCGCCGGGTGTCAGGACGGCATCGACGATGCGTCGCGCGGCTTCGCCGAAGTCGCCGGGAACGGCGATCGAGCTCGCACCGCTCCTGTCGAGGTACGCGAACAGCCGCTCGGTGACGTCGTCAAACGCCTTGTCGCCGCCGACGACGATCGGCACGCCGGCGCCGCGCGCCGCCAGCGACAGCGAGGAGTACGTCGCGGGCGACGGCGCGACCAGCAAGAACGAGCGCGTCTGAGGCGAGGCCGTGCCGCGGATCGCGACCGGCAACGTGCCGTTGGTGGACTCGACCAACGCCCCGAACGCCCGCAACTGTGCGGCCGTCGGTTCCAGCGAAGCCCCGTAGTCGCCGACCAAGGTGGCTTCGATGTCGTGGCCGGCGATCAACCCCATCAGCACTTCGGCCACCTCGGACGAGTCGCCGCAGTCGATCGGCAGGACCGCGGAGCGAAACGCTCCGCTTTCCGCGATGGCCCGGACGCCGCGTGCGAGGGCTTGCGCGGCGGGGCCCGAGGAACCGTTCTCGATAGCGATCGGCCTCGCAAAGAGCGCGGCTATCGCAAGCGCGCGTAGCGTGGTGGATTCGTCGCCGGGAAGGGGAGCGGAAGTTGGCGGCATCGGACCTGGGTTCGCGTTGCAGGCGGGTGCGCCATGCAATCGAACCGGTCGAACATCGTACGAGGAGGTAGGCTCATGCATCGCTCGATCATCGCCGCGGCCGTGGTGCTCTGCTGTATCGGTGCGAACACCAAACCGATGTCCAATATGGTCGCGCTGGTCGGATCGTGGTCGTGCGCGACCACGTCGTCGTGGGGACCCGGGCACAGCACGATCGCCTATCGCCGGCTGCCGGGGACCGACACGCTGGCGTTCTCGGAGGTGTCGACGCAGTACGACGGCTCGGGGTATCTCGGCTACGACGAGAACGTCGGCCGCTTTTTCAGCGTGAGTGCGGATGCCTACGACGGCTCCTCGCACGCGCTCGGCACACTGCTCCCGAGTGGCATGCTCTCATTGACCGGCAGCGCATCGTACGGTGGAGCAGCTTCGCCATTCCGCGAGACGCTGGGATTGACCGATGCGAAGCATCTGCACGACCGCTCGGAGATGATGAAGGCCGGCAAGTGGAGGTTGCTCGACGACGCGATCTGCGTGCGGAGCTGAGTGGTAGGGAAGGTGGGACTCGAACCCACATGAGTTGCCTCGACCGCTTTTGAGGCGGTTGCGTCTGCCATTCCGCCACTTCCCCGTGGCCTGCCCGGGCGGCCGGGCGACTAACGCGGGTTCGCGGGTTCGGGCGTCGCTCCTTGTAGGAGCGTGAACCGGATCGTAGCGGTCGTGTTGGCCGGATAGCTGACGCGCAGGAGCCGGTAGCCGGTCTTGTGCTCGATCGCCGCCGTCACGCCAGGATCCTGGTCGAAGAGGACCTGGAGCAGGTTGGCGTTCTCGGTGATCGCCGAGATCGAGACCGCCGGCACCGACGCGCGCATCGTCACCACCAGCGTGCGGGAGTTCGCGGCGAGCGCGTAGGTCTTCTCGAAGTGGACCGGCACCGGCCCGAGGTCGGGCGCATCGTAGGTGCAACGGACGGCGGTGCCGGCTGCCGTACTCGACTGCGTGCATGCGTACGGCCGATTGAAGGTGCCGGCTGCGATGGGATGGGTGTACTTCGCGATGTAATCGCGTGGCGAGGCCGGAAGCGGCGCCTGGACGTCGTCGCGGAGCGCGCCGATCGTCGTGAATGCGTTCGTGCCGTTGCGATCGTCCTGGGGACCGAAATAGATCGCGCGCGCACCGGCGTCGGCGGCGACGACGGCTTCCGCAGCGCCGCCCCCCAAGACGAACGTCGGCATGCCGTCGCAGAGGATGTTGCGGTCGATCTTCGGGAGATCGAGCGCGCAGTCGAGCGTCGCGCCCGATGCCAGGGCGAGATATCCGACGACGTCCTTGCGGTCGCCGATCGTCGTGAAGGGCTCCGCTACGGGCGGCGTACCGACGAAGATGTCCGCGGCCGAGCGGGGCAGCACGTAGAAGCGTGGCGAGACGACGGTCCGGGCGCCGAGATGGAGGGTGAGACTCGGGACCGACCGCGTCTCCGGACCGGGATTGAGGACGTCAAAAACGCCCGAGCGACCGTTCGCAGCGACGAGGAGGGCGGCATCGACCACGCCACCGTTCGCAGGCTCGACGCGGCTGCGCGCGTCGTCCGGACTCGGCACGACGACCCCTCCTCCGGAGCGGTAGGCGGAGAGGTTGCGCTCGACGGCGTCGAGATAGCGGTACGGGAGTCCCAGAGGCGGCACGATAAGGATCTTCGTCTGCCGTAGCGTCGCTGCGTCGGCATATCGCAGATCGACCATCGAGCACGTAAGGGCGAGGGCCCGGCAACGCTGCTGGATCGCGATGGTCTCGGCGGCGATCGTATAGATACGCGCGTTCGTCATCCAGGCCGTGTCGTACGCGCTCGGCATCCAGGCGATCGCGGCATCGACGCGCGGATGCAGCGTACCGAGATACGAGCGGTACCTGCGGAAGAACGCGTACGTCGCACTCGTCGGCCCGTATCGCGCGCTCCGTTGCTGACCGACGTCGAGCGCCGCGTCCCAGCGATATAGCCAGTTGGCCCAGGGGGCCTCCCAGCCGGCCGGGTTGAGCGTGTCCTGCGGCGGGAAATCGACGACGCCTTTGGCCCCCAGTTGGAACATCTGGTGGAGCGCGAGCGTCGTATTCCCCGGGTCGGCCGGTCGCGGAGCGACCTCGTCGGCCCCTTGCAGCCAGCCCGCCTGGAACTCGCTGATCATCACGGGCCGATGCGGCTGCGTCTGGAGCAGCGCCGTCGAGAAGGCGAGCTGCGCGAGATCGTGATCGCCGATGCTGTACGCATCGCTCTGGTACCAGTTGCCCCACGCCCATACCGGCGCCGAGGCCGTCACTTTCATCTGGTAGGTGTTGATGAAGAGCGGGACGCTCGGACCCACGACCGAGCGAACGGTGGACGCGAGGACGTGCATATACGCGTGCCAGCGCGGCGCAGGCCACGTATCGTTGTCGATGTAGGCGCCTTGGTCGTCGTCGAGAGCGATGGCGATGACGTCGTGCGACCACGGCTCGACCGCGCGGAGGACCGTCCGCAGCCAGCGCGACGCGTAGCGTAGGTGCGTGGGATTACGGAGCCATTCATCGGCCGCAGCGTTCGCGTGCGCGTTCTGAAGCGTAGCGGTCGCCGGATAGCGCCCTTCGAGGACGTCGTGGAGCGGCATGCCGTATTCGGCGCGTCTGAGGAGCCACGCGGGGTAACCGCCGTTGCGCCACTCGTTTCGGATCACCGGACCGGGGCGCAGGATGACGTGCATGTGGCGGGCATGCGCGGCTTCGAACAGGAAGCGAAGGTCGCGCGAGGGGTTCGTCGTTCCGGAAAAGTCGAAGGCGCCATCGGAGATCTCGTGCCAGTTCCAGGGCACGTAGATGTCGACCGTGTCGAATCCCATCGCGGCATAGTTCGACAACGCCTGGGCCCAATCGGTCGGCGGCATGCGCTCGTAGAAGAAGGCGGCGCCGCTCACGAACGTCGGTTTGCCGTCGATCGAGAAGGCCGGGTAGCCGTCGAGCTGCACGATCTTGCTGGTGTTCCAGGTCTTCCAGGTGTCGGCAGCCGACGCGGGTGCGGGTAGGAGAAGTGCCAGCAGCGCAGCGCCGAGGAACGGCCACCAGCGCTTGGTCTTCGCGGTCGCGAGGAAGACCACGGCGCCGATGGCGAGCCAGCCGATGCCGAGCAGGATCGCGGTCGGACCGGTGTAGGCGAAGGCGAGGAGCCAGCCAGCCAGCGCGACGATCGCCGGCAGCGGATAGAGCGGCATCCGGAACGGGGCGCGCTCCTTGCGCGCGCGCAGCAGTACGACGGCCACGATCTGCAGGACCGCTTGCACGAGCACGATGCCGGCGGTCAGGAACGCGATCACCTGGTCGAGCGTGAATGCGCAGGCCAGGATCGAGAGGCCGCCGATCACCAGGAGCGCGACGTGCGGAAAGTCCTTGGTGGGATGCAGACGCGCGAAGATGGCCGGGAACTCGCCGTCGCGCGCGGCAGCGAACGGGATACGCGAGAAACCGAGCAGGTTGCCGTAGACCGAGGCAAACGCGGTGGCGAGCACGAGGAGGGTGACCAGCACCGCGGGCCAGTGGCCCCAAGCGGTCGCGACGAGCGTCGACGCCACGAACTGCGCTTCCGGCGGCGGCTGCGCGCCGTTGATCCCGACCAGCGACTGCCAGGGCACGACGCCGAGCACACCGATCTGCAGACACAGGTAGAGCACCGTCACGATGCCGATCGAGATCACGATGGCGAGCGGTATCGTCCGATTGGGCTCGCGCACCTCATCGCCGAGCAGCGCCGCATCGGCATAGCCGACGTAGTCGTAGAGCGTCACGAACAGCGCCCCGCCGAAACCGGCGAGGAAACCCCAGTCGAACCGAACCGGACCGGCGAGCGCGAAGGCCCGATGCAGGTCCACGTGCGGGGCGGCGGCGACGATCACCAGCACCAGCGTCGCGACCGCACAGATCGCGAAGGCGACGCCCAGTTGCGCGACGCGACCGGTCCGCCGGTAGAGCAAGCCGATCGTGAGCAGTCCGACGCCGGCCTCGATGCCGTGCGTCAGCCACCACGACCCGGCGATCTGCGGGAACAGGTAGCCGGCGTATTGGGTGAAACCGATGTAGCCGCTCGCCAACAGGCACGGCGCGTAGAGCAAGAACTGCCAGTTGAACAGGAACGCGAACAGCCGGCCCCACTTCTGCGGCCCGAAGATCTCGCGCAGAAAGACGTAGGTCCCGCCCGAGCCGGGATACTTCGAGCCGAGTTCGGCCCAGACCAAGCCGTCGCAAAGCGCGACCAGCGCGCCCGCCACCCAGCCGATCAGCGCGAGCGGTCCGTTGAGCGCGGAGAGGACCAGCGGGATGGTGACGAGCGGTCCGATACCGACCATCGTGATCACGTTGACGGCGACGGCGCCGCGCAGGCCGATAGCTCGCTGCATGGAAGCGCACGTTCATGCCATCGTCGGTCTCACCCTATGCGCGGCTGCTCGGCCTGCGCGGCGATCTGCGCATCGCCTTCATCGACAGTCCCGCGCTTGCGGACAATCCGCTCGGCGATCCGTCGACCCGGCCGGTGGTGGCGTACCTGCCGCCGGGCTACGACGACGAGGGCTCCAAGCGCTATCCGGTCATCTACGTCCTTCACGGCTACACCGGCGACGCGGCGGCGCTGATCGGCGCGCGCCCCTGGGAGACGAACGTCGTGCAGTGGGCCGACCGGCTGATGGTCGACGGCGCGATGAAGCCCACCATCGTCGTGCTGGTCGACGGCTTCACGCGGCTGGGCGGTTCGCAGTACGTCGACTCGGTCCACAACGGCGCGTATGCGACCTACGCCACCCGCGATGTGGTCGCGCACGTCGACGCGACCTACCGGACGATCGCGAGCGAGGGCGGCCGGGCGCTGACCGGCAAGTCGTCGGGCGGGTTCGGGGCGCTCCATCTGCCGATGCGACATCCGGGCGTCTATTGCGCGTTCGCGTCGCACAGCGGCGACAGCTATTTCCGCTACGCCCATCCGATCTCGTTTCCGGCGGCTTCTCGCACCCTCGAGGCCCACGGCAACGACCTTCGCGCGTTCGTCGAGGCGTTCGAGAAGAAGCCCAAACGAGGCCAGGCCGAGTACCAGACGATGGAGATGCTCGGGTATGCGGCCGCCTACTCGCCGCGCTCGGCGACCGCGTTCGACCTGGATCTGCCGTGGAGGCCGGGCACCGGCGCGCTCGACGACGCGGTCTTCGCCCGCTGGCGCGGCTACGATCCGGTCGACGAGGCGCCCCGGCGGGCGACGGAACTGGGCCGGCTCAGGCTACGTTATCTCGACTGCGGCCGGCGCGACGAATACGGCCTCGACGTCGGAGCGCGCGAGATGGCGCGGACGCTTCGGGAGCTCGGTCTGGACGTCAGACATGAGGAGTTCGACGACGATCACCGGAACGTCGGCTATCGCTACGCCGTCTCACTGCCCGCCCTCTCGGAAGTCTTGGAGAACGAATGAAGTCCCTGATCGCCCCGCTCTTGTTCCTGGCGTTGATCGCCGCGGCCCCGGCCCCGAGCCCGGCGCCGACGTACGACCCGCGCAGTTACGACGACGAGGCGATGCACTTCCAGGCGCCGGCCGAGTACATCCTTGGGGGACGGCAGTCGGTCGACTCGACCAAGATCGACAAGGCGACGACGGTCGCGGTCTGGGCGAAGTTCCCGGGTCAGGCCAACCAGCGGACCCTCACGATCTCGCTCGAGCCGTACGACGGCAGGGACGTGACCGGCTACGAGGTCTACACCGAGAACGAACTGCGCACGCAGATCGACGGCGTGTTCATCGGCAGCAAGACGCCGATGACGCTCACCAACGGCATGCCCGCCTACTTCCTGTCGATCACGTCCGGCAGCGGCTTCGATGCGATGAAGATCTACGAGGTCATCTGGTACGACGGCTTGCGCGGCGTCGCCATCTCGGTCCGCGGCCGACTGGGCGAGATCACCGAAGACGAGGCCAAAGCGGTGCTGCACAACGCGAGCGCCGTCCGCTTCCCGCGAGGCCGCCTCTAGCCTTACCGTCGCGCGAGGACGGTCGCTTCGATCGCGGAACGCAGATCGGCGATCAGGTCGTCCGCGTCTTCGATGCCGACGGAGAGCCGCAACAGCCCGTCGGTGATGCCGCGCCGTTCGCGTTCTTCCTTGGGGATCGAACCGTGGGTCATCCGCGCCGGATGGCAGATCAGCGACTCGATGCCGCCCAGCGACTCGGCCAGGCTGAAGTATTTCATGCGGTGCGCGAAATCCAGCGCGCGCTCTTGCGGCCCGGTCAGCACGAACGAGACCATTCCGCCGAAGCCGCTCATCTGGCGCGTCGCCAGGTCGTGCTGCGGGTGCGAGAGCAGGCCGGGGTAATAGACCTTCTCGACCTCGTCGTTCGACTCGAGGAAATCCGCCACGAGGCGCGCGTTGTGCTCGTGCTCGCGCATCCGGATGGCGAGCGTCTTGGCGCCGCGCATCGTCAGCCACGCGTCGTGGGGGCCGGGCACGCCGCCGACCGCGTTCTGGTGGAACTTCAAGGTCTCGCGGATCGCCGGATCGCTGGTGATGGCGATCCCGCCGACCGCGTCGCTGTGGCCGCCGATGTACTTGGTGGTCGAGTGGACCACCACGTCGGCACCGAGCGCCAGCGGCTGCTGGAAGTACGGCGAGGCGAAGGTGTTGTCGACCGCGACGATCTGGCCGGGCCCGCGCAGCGCGCAGATGGCCTTGATGTCGACCAGTTTGAGCAGCGGGTTGGTCGGCGTCTCGAGCCAGAACAGCTTGGTGTTGGGCTTGATCGCGGCGCGCACGGCCGCCAGGTCGCTCATGTCGACGTAGGTGAACTCGAGGCCGTAACGCGCGTAGACCTTGGAGAAGAGGCGATAGGTGCCGCCGTACAGGTCGTCGCCGACCACCACGTGATCGCCGGCCGAGAGCAGGTTGACGACGGCCGACGTGGCGGCGACGCCGCTCGAGAAGGCCACCCCGAAGTCGCCGTTCTCGAGCGATGCGAGCTGCGCTTCGAGCGCGCTGCGGGTCGGGTTGGCGGTGCGCGCGTAGTCGTAGCCTTTGTGCTCGCCGACGCGCGTCTGGGTGAAGGTCGAGGTCTGATAGATCGGCACGATGGTCGCGCCGGTCGTCGGGTCGGCCTCTTGGCCGACGTGGATCGCTTTGGTCGAGAACTTCATGTGCTTACTTCTTCGGGATGTCCGACGAGGTGGAGAGATACGAGATGATGTCCTGGCGCGCGAGAACGCCGATCGGCTCGCCCGCGTCGGTGATCACGATGGCCGGATTGGCGAGCGTCATCAGTTTGTAGGCGAGGTCGATCTCGTCCGACGACTCGAGCGTCGGGAACGAGCGCCCCATCACTTCGCTGACGGGTTTGTGCAGGATGTCGGCCTGGTCGAAGACGGCCTGCATGACCGCTACGTCGTTGACGCTACCGACCTGCTCGCGACCGCGAACCACCGGGATCTGTGAGATCTCGTACCGGCGGAGCAGGTCGAGGGCGGTCCGGACGGTGTCGGTGTCCTGCACCGTGATCAGCGGCGGCGCCGGCGTCTTGCTGCGCAGGACATCGCCGACGGTCGCGCGGCGCTTGCCCTCGGCCAGGAAACCGTTGGCGATCATCCACTCGTCGTTGAAGATCTTCGACATATACCCGCGACCGGAGTCGGGGAAGATCACCACGACGATCGCGTCCTTCGGCAGCGTCTTGGCGAGCTTGACCGCGGCGACCGCGGCCGTTCCGGACGAGCCGCCGACCAGCAGGCCTTCCTCGCGCGTGATCCGGCGCGCCATCAGGAACGACTCGCGGTCCGAGACGCGCACCATCTCGTCGATCACCTTGAGGTCGACCGTCTCGGGCAGATAATTCATGCCGATGCCTTCGACCGAATACGAGCGCGGGGTGTCGCCCGAGTAGATCGAGCCTTCGGGATCGGCGCCGACGACGTGGATCTTCGGGTTCTGGTCCTTGAGGTAACGGGCCGTTCCCGAGATCGTCCCGCCCGTGCCGACGCCGGCGACGAAGTGGGTGATGGTGCCACGCGTCTGCTCCCAGATCTCCGGCCCGGTGGTCGCGTAGTGCGCGTCCGGGTTGTGATGGTTGTGGAACTGGTTGGGCTGATAGGCGCCCGGGATCTCCGATGCGAGCCGGTTGGCCACGCCGTAGTACGACTCGGGAGAATCGGTCGCGACGTTGCTCGGCGTCACCACCACCTCGGCGCCGTAGGCCCGCAACAGGTCGATCTTCTCTTTGGACATCTTGTCCGGCATCACCAGGATGCAGCGGTAGCCGTGGATGGCCGCGGCCATCGCAAGGCCCGAGCCGGTGTTGCCGCTGGTCGGCTCGACGATGGTACCGCCGGGTTTGAGGAGGCCGGCTTCCTCGGCCTTGCGCAGCATGGCGACCGCCGGGCGGTCCTTGACGCTCCCGCCGGGGTTCATGTACTCGACCTTGGCCAGGACCAGACATTCGGCGCCGTCGGTGACCTTGTTGAGACGGACCAGCGGGGTATTGCCGATCGCGGCGAGCGCGTTCTCGGAGTACTGCGGACCGGTGGTCCGGTCGGGCGAAGCCGTAGCCAAGACGGGGAACCTCCAAAGGCGGGTAGTCGGGGGCGCTTTCCGCGCGGCGCGGGACGGCGCCTGGTCACAGGGGCGGGCCCCGAACGCTAGAACCTCATGTGATGCGCATGTTTGCACGAACGCTCGCCGTCGCGGCGATCCTGGTCGGGGTCCTGGCCGCCTGTAACTCGGACGCGCTCCCGCCGGTGGGGCTGCACGGCACGATCACCGGGCTGGTGCTCGACCGCGCGACCAACGCGCCCATCGTGGGCGCGCACGTGACGGTCGACGCGATCCTGGTCGCGGTCACCGGAAGCGACGGCAAGTTCGTCATCGAGAACGTGCCAAGCGGCGATTTCGACTACACCATCGAGGCCAAAGGGTACGCCACCTACAACGGCAGCGCGCGTACCGATGCGGACAAACCGTTCGCCCTCAGCCTGACCATGGAGAAGGCCTCGACGTCACCGTGACGCCGGCGCGCGCTCGTAATCGCGCGCGGGCCGGACGAACGACGCGCGACGGGCGACCTCGCCGCCGATGACGTCGACCACCGTCTCGGCGAGCTTCTCCGGATCGTGGCGCACGTTGACCGTTTCGCTGATGACCTGCGCGCGGATAGCGCGCAGACCCATCGCCTCGATCTTCGCGGTATCCGCCACCACCGGCACCTGGCCTTCGATCGCGTAGGCCTGCAACAGTCGCTGCGGCGGACGGTCGTTGACGACGACGTAGTCGCAGACCCGCGCGCGGGCGTTCTCGAGCAGACGTTTGGCGTGCTCGGATGCGGTCATGGCGTCGGTCTCGCCCGGCTGGGTCATCACGTTGCAGACGTAGATCTTGACGGCCGGCGTGCTCTCGATCTCCTTGGCGATCCGGTCGACCAGAAGATTGGGCAGGATCGAGGTGTAGAGCGATCCCGGACCCAGCACGATCGCGTCCGCGTCCCGGATCGCTTCGATCACCTCGTCCAACGGGTCGACCCGCGGGGTATCGAAATAGACGCGTTCGATCGGCGCGTGGGCGCTCGAGATGTTGGTCTCGCCTTCGATGATGGTACCGTCGGTCAGCTTGGCGCACAGGCGGACGGTCGCGAGCGTCGCCGGAAGCACGCGGCCGACGATATTGAGCACCCGGCTCGACTGCTTGATCGCGATGTCGAAGTTGCCGGTGATGCCGGTCATCGCCGCCAGGAACAGATTGCCGAACGAGTGTCCGGAGAGCCCTTCGCCGTCGGAGAAGCGGTAGCCGAACAGCTCGGTGACCATCGCTTCGTCGTCGGCCAGCGCGACCAGGCAGTTGCGCACGTCGCCGGGGGGCAGCACGCCGAGTTCTTTCTGCAGGCGGCCCGACGAGCCGCCGTCGTCGCTGACGGTCACGATCGCCGTCAGGTTCGAGGTGTGGCGTTTGAGACCGCGCAGCAGGGTCGAGAGGCCGGTGCCGCCGCCGACGGCGACGATCTTGTAGCCCTGGTTCAAGCGCATGCCGAGCAGGGTGTCGACCAGGCTGCCGCTCGCGCCGCGGACCAGGGTCGCGCGCACGATCGCGCGCAGCCACATCCGGATGCCGACCACGATCAGCACGATGCCGAGCGCGGCGAAGATGTAGGCCAGATACGACGGCTGCATGTAGTCGTCGACGATGCCGTCGATGACCTCGTTGATGTGGAAGCGCACGCCTTCGGCGACCATCCAGCGGTCGATGCCGTTGACCAGCAGGACGACGCCGGCCAGCGCGAGCACGAGCCAGCGTTTGACGCCCAGACCCGGCAGCAGCCAGCGTAGGCGGACCATCGCGCCGCGCATCAGCGGCCCGCGTCCCGAAGGTCGAGCACGCGCGCGACCCGCGCGTCGCGTTCGAGCATGTCGGCCAGGCGTCCGGCGACGTAGACCGAGCGGTGCCGGCCGCCGGTGCATCCGACCGCGATCGTCAGTTGGGCCTTGCCTTCGGCGATATAGCGCGGGATCAGGAACTCGACCAGCGCGAAGAGCCGTTCGAGGAACGGTTCGAGGAATGGATCGGCTTCGATGTACGCGGCCACCGATGGGTCGGTACCGGTCAACGGACGAAGCGCGTCGTCGTAGTTCGGATTGCGCAAGAAGCGCACGTCGAAGAGCAGATCGGCATCCAGCGGCACGCCGTACTTGAAGCCGAAGGCCTCGACGCTGACCGCGAGATGCGGCGCGCCGTCGTTCCCGCCGAAGAGCTCGCCGATCCGTTCCTTGAGCAGCGCGTGCGTCATGCCGGTCGTGTCGAGTTCGTGGGTGGCGCGTTCGCGCAGCGGCGAGAGGGCCGCCCGCTCGACCGCGATGGCGTCCCCGAGCGAGCCTGCAGAGGCGAACGGATGGCGCCGGCGGGTCTCGCTGTAGCGTCGCACCAGCACGTCGTCCCGAGCGTCGAGGAACAGGACGTCGACCGGCCGGGTCGCGGCGATCTCGGCGATCGCCGCGAGGGCATCGCCGAGCGGGCCGCCGCTGCGGACGTCGAGCGCCAGGGCGGCCTTGCCGACGTGGCCGTCGCCCAGGAGCGCGAGGGTCTGCGTCGCGAGCGCGGGAGGCAGGTTATCCACGCAGTAGAAGCCCAAATCTTCGAACGTCTTCATGGTCTGGCTCTTCCCGGCACCGGAGAGGCCCGTGACGAAGACGAGGCGCTCGGACGTCATTGATTTGGGGAACGATGTAACGGCATGAAGTCCTTTTCGCTCGAACGCGCAAATGCCCTGATTCCGCGGATCGCGCCGCTGGTCTTCGACCTGCTGGTCAAACGCCGGGACCTGGCCATCACCTTGCTCGAGCAGAGCACGACGGCGGGGGGCGTCGAATTGCCGGCCGCGCGGCTGGCCGGCGTGCGCGCGCCGTTCCCGGCGCCCAAGTACGGCGAACGCAAGAGCGAGATCGTCCGGCTGATCCACCGGATCGAAGCGTTCGGCTGCATCGTCAAGGACATTGACCTCGGTCTGCTCGACTTCCCTTCGGTCCTCGACGGCCGGGAGATCTATCTGTGCTGGAAGGCCGGCGAGCCGCAGATCGCCCACTGGCACGCAATTGACGAGGGCTTCCGCTCGCGGAAGCCCATCGAGAACGACGAGAACCTGTCCTGAGGAACGCTCGCTAGACGGCGTCGCGAAGGGCCGGCGAAGCGGTGGCTTCGACCGGGAGGAAGTCCTCGGCCAGCCCCTGCAGCCGGACCTCTCCGAACTCGGCGGTATAGGCGCCGCTTTCGAGGCCGGTGATCTCGCCGATCTCGGGCAGGCCCGCGAGTTGCGGGATCTTGGCGCGGATCTCGTCGGGGATGCGGACCTTATCGCCGACCGCCAGGCCGCCTTCGTCCCAGAGCGCGTTGAGCCCGCCCAGCAGCATGTCCAGCGGAATGCCGTAGTCTTCGCTGACGGCGCCGATGGTGTGGCTTTCGCTGATCGCGCAGTTCGAGCATCCGCCCAGATGGAAGCGGGCGAAGACGCGACGGGCGCCGGCGTGCAGTTTGAACGCCTGGTCGACGGTCATGTCGGGGGTGAATTTCTGGTCGCTCACGATGACAGTATAGACTCCTGTGGCCGAATTTTAGTTGCAGAGCACGCCTGTAAGCCGGATTCTGTCCCCTTGCGGGTGACGACCATCTATCTGGGGCACGCGTCACCGCGTACCTCGGTGCGATCGCCGGCGTCGGGCGGGCCGCCCGGTCTCCCGGAGGAGACGATCCCGCGATCTTGCTTCAGGTGGGGTTTACCCGGCGCTGCGTCTCCGCAGATCGCCCGTGAGCTCTTACCTCACGATTTCACCCTTGCCCGGACCCAAGGGTCCGAGCGGTTTGTTTCTGTGGCACTTTCCTTCGAGTCGCCCCGACAGGCCGTTAGCCTGCACCCTGCCCGATGAAGCCCGGACTTTCCTCACCGCCCCGCGGCGCGATCGTCCGGCGTGCTCTGCCCGGGCAGTATACACCAAAACGAGCCCGCCTGCGCGGACTCGTCTCGGTGGTCTCTGCGGAGGCCCGAGGTCACTGCGTCAGCAGCGAGTTCCCGTCGAACGCGCCGAAGAACGCGGCCTTGGCCGAGAGCGGAATACCCGCCGGCGGCGTGGTCGGGCTCAGCGATGCGGCCGGGCCGTCGACCAGATAGAGCGAGAGGTTCGGGGTCGTGCAGGGGATCTGGTTGTTCGAGCACGCCGACGAGATCTGACCCGGCGTGGTCGTGACCGTCGCGTTGTTGACGGCGTAGAGCGTGATCGGCGTATTGGTGGCGCTGCCGGGCAGCCCCTGAGGATTGGTCGCGCCGCCGGCCGGCTGGGGTGCGCCGACCGGGTTGTTGGCGGGCGCCGAGTTGAGCGAGTAGCCGAACTGGACGTTGGCTTGGTTCAAGCCGAGCGCGGCCGCCGAGAACGGCGAGGCGTTGTGGAAGTCGAGCGCGCCGCCGGTGGCCGGCGTGTTGTACGGCTGTTCGACGAACGTCTCGGCCACGATCGGACCGCCGCCCGGTGCGGGCGACTTCTCGCCGGTGACGACCACGGTGACGTCGCTGCCGGCGTTCACCGAGAGCGTGAACGAATACAGGCCGGCGCCGGTATCGCTGCCGGGCGTGTAGAGGTAGATCGTGTGCGCGCCGGTGCTGGCGGAATGATAGGTCGTGAGGTTGCCGTACGCGGCGCTCGATTTGATGACGTTGTTATCGATGGCGACGTCCACGGGCTGAAGATCCGGAGATCCCATCAAGACGCGGACGTAGCCGTTGTTGGTCGCGCCGCCGAGGATGCTGCCGGCCGAACCGTTGCAGGCGGCGAGTGAAAATGCTGCGGCACATGCTACGGCGAGCGTGCGCGCGTGGTGAAGAGATCTTTGCATGCAGCGCTCCTACCCAGCGCACCGCGCGAGGTACACGGAGCGACAGCATGCTTTTAACGAGGTTTAATCGCGAGCGCGGCACGGCGCAAAAGAAAGCGCCCGGCCGTTTCGGGCCGGGCGCTGTTCGAAATGGTGGAGGATAGGAGACTCGAACTCCTGACCCCTTGCATGCCATGCAAGTGCTCTACCAACTGAGCTAATCCCCCGCGACCGCGTGGCTCGCGGCGACCGGGCCTGATTCTCGGACCCGGATGCGAGTCCTTCACCGCATCGCGCGCGCGTCCTCGTAGATGCGACCTATGTCGACGGCGAACGCGTTCGGCGAGAAGCGCTCCAGGAACCGTTCGCGAGCCGCGAGGGCGCGGCGCGCGCGCTCCGCCGGGTCGAGCAACAGGCGCGCAAGCCCGTCGGCCAGGGCGACCGGATCGCCGGGGGCGACCAGGATGCCGGCGTCGGAGCCGGCCAGATCCTCCGGGATGCCGTCGCAGGCCGAAGCGACCACCGGGAGGCCGTATTCGAGCGCTTCGATCAGGGCGAGCGCTCCGCTCTGCTCGCTCCGCGACGGAAGGACGAAGACGTCGGCGTTCGCTAGGTACGGTGCGACCTCGTCGACACGTCCGCGGATGGTCGCGCATCCGTCGAGCCCGAGGCCGGTCGCAAGCGCGCGATGCGCGCCGAGCAGCGTACCGCCGCCGACCACGTCCGCGGCGAACGGGATCCCTCGATCGCGCAGCGCGGCATATGCGCGCAGGAGCACGTCGATGCCTTTGCGTTGGAAGTGGCCGGAGATCGAGAGGATCCTCGGCGGATCGTTGGCCGGCCGCGCAGGGAGCGTCGCGACCGGACGGACGAAGGCCTCGTCGCTGCTGTAACGCACGACGCGCACGTTCGGCGCGCGACCGTGGCGGCGGACGATCGCGTCGCGCACCGCGACGTAGTTCACGGCGACGATGTCGGCCTCGCGATAGGCGCGCCGCTCGCGCGGTTCGACGACCGCCAGCGACCACAGATACTGCGCCAGCAACGACCCGTAGTGCGCGAGGCCGTCGCCCAAGCGCGCGCCAGCGAGCATCGCGTACGATTCGTCCGCGTGGGTGGCGTACGACGAGGCGACGACGGCGACCCGGCGCATACCCAGACGCCGCTTGGCGAGGATGGCGGCATCGGTCCAGACGCCGAAGCCGTGGATCGTCACGGCCTCGTCGCGCGGCAGCGCTTGCGCGAACGCGACTAGCGCGTCGGCCAAGAGCGGCCCGAGACGCCCGATGGCCAATTGACGGGGCGGGAAGGGCCACGCGAGCTGGTGCACGACGCCGAACGGTTCGAGTTCGAGCGCCTCTCGCTCGCCGAAGCAGAAGATGTGCGGCTCGTAGCCGGCCATGATCGCGGCCCGCGCATGCGCGCGCACGTAGACCGAGTGACCGAAGCCGCCGATCTCGCGGATCGGGTGCTTGCCCGCGACGAAGAGGACGGGCGGTCCGCTCACCCGGCGCAGGCGCGCGCGACTTCGCGCGCGACGAAGGCGATGTCGGCCGCGCTCAGCCCGGTGCCGCCCGGAAGGTAGAGACCGCGCCGGCCGGCGTCTTCGGCGACCGGGAAATGCACGCCGCGCCAGGCCGCATCGTAGATCGGCTGGATGTGCAGCGGGACGAACGCGGTGCGGGTCTCGATGCCCCGCGACGCGAGCGCGGCACGCAACCCGTCCCGGGTCGTGCCCGATGCGGGCGAGACCAGCAGCAGATACATCCAGAACACGGAGCGGACGTCCGGCTCTTCGCCGGGGAGCGTGAGCCCGGGCACGTCGCGCAGGGCGGCGGCGTAGGCGGCGGCGTTGGCGCGCTTGCGTTCGACGAACTCGCCGAGCCGCGCGGTCTGCGCCAGCCCGACGGCGGCCTGGAGATTGGTCATCCGGTAGCTGAAGCCGCGGTATTCGTGCCAGAAATGCCGTTCGGGCGAGAACGCATGGTCGCGCAGACGGCGCGCGACCGCGCCGAGCGCGGCGTCGTTGGTCGTGAGCATCCCGCCCTCGCCGGTCGTCACGATCTTGTTCCCATAGAACGAGAAGGCGGCGATATCGCCGATGCTCCCGACCGGGCGACCGCGATAGATCGCGCCGTGCGCCTCGGCGGCGTCTTCGATGACGGCGATGCCGCGCGCGCGCGCGATCGCCAGGATCTCGTCCATCTGCGCGGGATGACCGTACGCGTGGACGACGATCACCGCGCGCGTGCGCGGCGTGATGGCCGCCTCGAACGCCGCCGGATCGAGATTCCAGTGCGCGCCTTCGGAGTCGGCGAAGACCGGCGTCGCCCCGGTATAGGCGACCGCATTGGCCGAAGCGATCATGGTGAAGGCCGGCACGACCACTTCGTCGCCCGGCCCGATGCCGAGCGCGGCCACGGCCAGATGCAGCGCGGTCGTACCGCTCGACGTCGCGATCCCGGTGCTCGCGCCGACCGCCTCGGCGAACGCCGCCTCGAAGCGATGCACGAACGGCCCGCTGGACGAGATCCAGTTCTCGGCGATACAGAGGGCCACGTTGTGCGCCTCGTCGCCGTCCAAGACGGGCTCGCAGACGCGCAGCGGCGACGTGCGTCCGGCATCCGCGGGCGGCGCCGCGAGCGTGGGCTCGGGCGCCGGTACCGATGCGCCGAGTTCCTCGAGCCGGGCGGCGTCGAGTCGCGTCGGACGCGCGGTCACGGGCGCTCCAACGGCGCGGCGATCGCGCGCGCGGCCTCGGCGGTGCGCGCGGCGTTGCCGGCGTCGTCGGCGGACGCCTCACCCGGAAACGTCCGCGCGTAGATCGCGAGCGCATCGCTCGCGACCGCCGGATCGATGAAGGCCGCGAACGACGGGCTGATGCCGAGGTGTCGCGGCGGCTCGGCGGCGAGCCGGCGCGCGAACGCGCGATAGGCCGCGAAGCCGCCGTCGTCGAGCGTCGCTCGCGCGAACGCCGGGTCGATAGCCCGGACGTTCTCGATCATCTGCTGGCTCAAGTGCGCGCGCGACCGGCGCTCGGGCAGCGCGCGAGGATCCGGGTCGGCATGTTTCGGGAACCACTCCGCGGCGCGCCCGAACGCGCGCCCGGGATCGAAGCCGGCCGCGCGCGGATCGTGTCCGGCCGCCAGGATGCCGCAGACCATACGCAGGCACTGGTTGCAATCGTTGCAGGCGGCCTCCTCGTCCCGGACCTTCCAGCACGAGTACTGCAGGTGCGCGACGTCCGGGTAGCGCGTCCAGAGCAGGCGCTGGACCTGTGCGTTGAAGAGGGGCGACGTGAGCGACGTATATCGAAGGTTCCAGGGCGCGAGCAGCGCCGAGATGGCGGCTTGCGTCGCGACCGAGTACATCACGTGGGCGATCTGCACGAAGCGACCGTCGCGCACGGCGTTGGTCTGCACGTCGGCCTCGGAGGCGAGGAAGAGATGGGTCGCGCCGGTCGCCGCACCGGCGATCAGGAGCGATGCGAAGTACAGATGCGTGTCGTTGAGTTCCGAGACCGCCAGCGGGTAGCCGAGGCGCGCCGCAAACCCGTTCTCCCAGAGGGCGCGCGCGTCCGAGCGGACCTCGATCAAGGGCATGTCGAGGCGCCGGGCGGCTTCCGTCAGCACGAAGGCCCGGCGTGCCGTCAGATGATCGCGTAGCGGCGGCAACGGCGAGGTGGTCGCCACCAGCGCCGGCTTCCAACCCAGTTCGCCCAGCAGCGCGGCCTGCAGCAGCGAGTCTTTGCCGCCGCTGAACGCCGCCGCAGAGCGCCCGCTCTCGGGGATGGGCACCGGCTCGGACAACGGATCCCCAGCGAACGAGAAGAAGATGCAGCGCTCGTGAAAGGCCGTATCGCGGCACGCCTCGAGGGTGTCCACGGCGGCGTCGAGCATGCGCTGCCAGAACTCCGCGTCTCCGTCGGAGAGCGTGATCGGAAAGACGACCCGGCACGGGCGAAGCAGGATCCAGAGCGGGTGCAGGACCGCGATCGCCGCGATCCAGAGCAAACCGCGCGGAACGCTCGCGACGTCGACCCAATCGGGGAAATGCAGTTCGAACGACGAGGCGTGGAAGAGCGGCGTCGACGGCACGACAGCCCAGCTGAAGCGAACGGAATTAGCGCTCGCCTGCGGCTCGTCGAGGGCGAAGGTCGCGATCACGTCGAAGCGGGCCCGCTATGAGTCACCGGGTCGACGTTGCGCTTCTCGAGGACGCCGTCCCTTCGCGGTGGACGACGATCTGCGTGGTCGGCGCGCCCGTCGAACGGCATCGGGCGCGCCAGTACGCGCGCTTGCCGGCCGACGTCCCCAAGCCCATGACGTTTCCGCTCTTCCTCGGCCCGGAGGCGACGCGCATCCAGATCGAGATCGAATCGGCGTGGCCGGCGGTGATATCGGTCGACGACGCCGGCCTATCCCACGGCGAGTCGGAGCCCTTCGTCCCGGTCCCGTCGGACCGTCTCGAGATCTTCAACGGCAACCGGGTCGGAGCGGCGGCCGGAGCGAGCGCCCTGTGCGTCGCGGGCCTGCTCACCATACAGATCACGGGCATCGACCCGGCCGCCTTCGGGCCCGGCGCGCGGCTGCGCTTTCGCGTGCGCCGGACGCCCGTCGTCCCGCTGGCCGCGGACGACCCGGTGCTGGCGGAGTTCTCGCATCCGGAGCGAGCCGTGCGAGCGTCCCTGGCCCGGCTGCACGCGCGCGCCGGCGCCCTCGTCCGATGACCGTACGCGAGCTGTTCGCGCGGCTGCACGGTCGCGACGTCGCGGTCCTCCCGAACCCAGGCAACTGCGGAGACGGCTTGATCTGGCTCGCGCTCAAGCAGCTGTGCCGCGATCACCGCATGCGCGTCGTCGAACTGCTCGAGCCGCATCCGGCCCAGGGCGAGGTCCTCTTGGTCCCGGCGGCCGGCAATCTGACGCGGCACTACCATACGATGACCACCCTGCTGGCTCCGTATCTGCGCACCTTCGACGAGATCTACATCCTTCCGTGCAGCGTCGACGCGAGCGAACCGGAGGTCGAACGGTTTCTGCGGGAGCTCCCGGCGCACGTGCACCTGTTCGCGCGCGAGAAATACAGCTACGCGCAGGCGCGCTTCGCGATCGGCGACGACGCGCGCGTCCATTTGGATCACGACCTGGCGTTCGCGCTGGACTACCGGAAATGGAAGCGCAACGGCAAGGGGCTGCTCAACGCGTTCCGCGGCGACCTGGAGAGCCGGGGATTGCCGCTGCCGGCCGGCAACCTGGACGTCTCGGTCCTGGGATCCAGCGGCGACGGCGAGGTGCTTCCGCGTCTGCTCCGGCACGCCGCGACCGTCCGGACCGATCGCGCGCACGTCTCGATCTGCGCGGCCATGCTGGGCAAAGAGACCCACGTCTATCCGAACGACTATCACAAGCTGCGCGGCATTTTCGAATACTCGCTGGCGTCGATGCCGAACGTCGTCTTCCACGGGTTCGACGAGATCTACGCCGGAGCGGCCGGATGAAGCGCGCTCCGGACGTCGACGCGATCGAACGGCGCCTGGCGGGCACGTCCCCGGTGCTCGGCGTACTGGCGCGCGTGAAGAACGAATGCGACGTGATCGAGGCGTTCGTGCGGCATCACGCGGCGTTGGTGGACCGCGTGATCGTCGTCGACAACGTCTCGCACGACGGCACGCGCGAGATCCTCGACGCGCTCGCCGACGAAGGGCTGCCGCTCAGCGTGCTCTCCGACGAGACGATCGAGTACCGCCAAGGCGAGATCATGAGCTATCTCGCGCGCGTGGGGATCCGGGCCTTCGACCTCGACCGGCTGTTCTTGCTCGACGCCGACGAGTTCTTGCACGTCGCGTCGCGCGGGGCTCTCGAGGGGGCATTCGGGCCGTACCGGAGCGACGAACACGTGCGCTTGCCGTGGATCACGTACGTGCCCGAGGACGACGCGGCCGCCGGCACGGCGCCCGCGACCATGCGCCGGCGGCGCAGGACCGAGCCCGAGCAATTCCACAAGGTGGTCCTCGCGCCGCCGTTCGCGCAGCATCCGGTCGCGTCGGTCTCGATGGGGAACCACGGACTGGTCGAAGCCGGCGTACCGGTCGAGACGCCGGTCGTGCAGGCCGTCCGAGTCGCCCATTTCCCGGTCCGATCGGTCGCCCAGATGGAGACGAAAGCCGCGCTCGCGTGGACGTCCTACGTCGCGATGGGCTACGAAGGCGGGGGATTGGGCGAGCACTGGCGACGCTTGACCGAGGCGTATGCGAACGGGACGGCCGCGCCGCTGCGCGAGCAGGCGTTCGGGTATCCGCACGACGCGCGTCCGGTCGCCGACGACGATCTGATCGAGGATCCGTTGCCGTTCGCGCACGAGATGCGCTACGACGGATTGGCGCGTCTCGATCCGCCGCGCACGATCGGCCGATTCGCCGAACAGATCGCCCGCCGCTACGCGCACCTACGCGCCGAGGTCGACGCGATCCGTCCCGACCTGAGCGCGCTCGAAAAACGGATCGCCGAGTTGGAGGGAGCCACGTGAAGTCGCTACGGATGCTCGGTGCGATCGGCATCGTCGCAGCGCTGGCATCGGCGCCGGCGGTCGCCCGGGCCGACGGTGCCTGCTGGAAGATGGTCGACGGGGCTATCGCGCACCGGGCGGCGGCGGTCGTCCCGGCCTACGTGCGCTATTCGGTCAAGCGTTCGATCGCGCATCGCGGCGCGCTCCCGCTGGTCACCCAGCAGCAGGTCGTCTTCCGGAGCGCGGACGGCGCCGCCCAGGTCGTCGACAGCCTCTATGGCGACGCCGTGCGCTACACGTATCAACTCGAACCGGGACCGCCGTTCGTCGGGCCTCCGGCCCGCGACGACACCGTCGACGGCGGGACGGCTATCGCGACCGTCCACGCGCACGCGGGCAAGGCCTGCGACGACCTCGGCACCGAGACGGTCGCCGGAGTGGCGACGGAGCATCTGCGGATCACTCCGCACCGGCAGGGGGCGCCGGGCATTCGCGACCTGTGGGTGGCGGCCGACGGCGAGATCTGGCGCGCGGTGGTCGCACAGCTCTTGGACGGCGCGTCGCTGGCGGGTCTGCGCGGCAGCATCCTGCTGACGTGCACGATCGAGGTCCGGGCGGTCGGTCATCAGGCCGTCGTATCGAGCGTGCGGTTCGACGATCGCGATCTGGCGCTGGACGGCGAATACGTCTTCAGCGACTACGCGTTCTCGGCCCAGGCGCCGGCCGGGTCGTTCCCGCAGTAGGTCTGCGGCCGGGGGCCGGGATATGGTGGAGACGAACGGATTCGAACCGATGACATCCTGCTTGCAAAGCAGGCGCTCTACCAACTGAGCTACGTCCCCGAGCGACCCGCTTTTTCCGCGGTCACGGCGGGTTCTCCCCCAGCGTTGTGGTGGTATCGTGCTGGCAGGCCTGATGGTGCTCGCACTGAGCGGGCAACCGTGCTGGGACATCTACGACGAGGCGCTCCGCCATCGCGCCGCCGCGCTCCATCCTGCCTACGTGCAGTACGACATGCGGACCGCGATCGAAGAGGACGGCTACGACCTGGTCGCCGCCCGTTCGGTCGTACGCTATCGTGAGGACGGCCTCGCGCGCGTCGAGGACACGCGCTTCCAGAACTACTCCTGGGTGACGGATCACGTCGAACCGGGGCCGCCCGAACTCGGCCCCTACGGTGCCAATCGCTCCGCATGGCTCCCGCTTGACGACCCGGGCATGCCGCTCGTCATCGCCACGGTCCACCGTCGCGGCTCGGCCGAATGCACCGATCGCGGGCTCGAGAACTACCGCGGGCACCTGGTCTATCATCTCGCGCTTACGCCCTACGATCCGATGCGGCCGGCGCTCAAGGGCCTGTGGGTCGATGCGAGCACGTCGGAGATATGGAAGGTGCTGGTGAGCGGCACGCTGACGATGATCAACGCGCAGCCGATCGTCGATCCGACGGTCGACTTCGAGGTCGAACTCGCCCCCGAAGGTCCGTACGTGATGGTCGATCACGTGACGTTCAAATATCGCATGCCGGTCTTCTCGCAATACTCTGAGTTCTTCGGCGAATACTCGATGTCGAATTTCCAATATCCGGCGAGCATGCCGGCCAGCATGTGGGCGTTGGCCAACCACGACGCGGTCTGATGGCCGCCGGCGCATAGCAAAGCCCCCGTCGTCTCCGACGGGGGCTTTGCGCTACATGGTGGGCCATCCTGGGGTCGAACCAGGGACCTCATGCTTATCAAGCATGCGCTCTAACCAGCTGAGCTAATGGCCCGGGACGCAGAGAGTATAACATGGGGCGCAAGTCCCCCTCTCCGCTTTTCCGACAGGCGCAATTCCCCTAGATCATCTCGATCCACTTATGGAGATACCCGTCTTCGGCTTTGAGTTGGACGAGCATCATGTCGCGCAGGGCGTCGGCCTCGCGCTGGAGTTCGGCGCGCTCTTCGAGGTCGAAGTCGAACTGGGCACGCCGGACCGCCAGCGCCCGCATCTGGGCTGCCGCGGGATCGTCGGGCGGCGGCCCGGGTGCGGGGCCGGTCTCGACGCCCGCATCGGCCAGGCGCGGCGCGGGAGCGAGCGGCGTGCTCATTCGGCGATGCTCTGGATGAACTTCTTGGTGACGGCGTTGTCTTCTTTACGCTGGGTCATCTCGACGTCGCGCAGGGTGTTGATCTGGCGCATGTTCTCCGATCGCTCGTCCATGGCTTCGTCGAACATGGTCGACTGGACGCTCATCTGCTCCTGGTGCTGCATCTGCTGGGCGTAGAGGCCCATCTGGAAGGCCTCGTCGGCACCGTTGAGGCCCTGCATGGCGGCCGTCCCGACGGCATTGCCGGCGGCGCCGCCGAGGGCGCCGATGGCGGCCGGCGCCAAGGCTGCGAGAAATGACATGAGGTGGTCCTTTCGTCTAATCGGAGGGCTGGACGTCGCCGAGGATCCCGGCGAAGGGGTCCGCGTCGGACGGCGGCGCGAGGTCGCGGTACGAGCGGCGGTGGTAGTCGGCCAGGGTGTTGACCATGCCGAGGGTGGCCGGCCCCTCGGCGATCGCCTCGCCCAGCATGGCGGCGGGGTCGGGAGCCGGGCAGGCACCGCCGTCCCGGCCGGGAGGGCCGGAGCCCGCGATCCGGCGATAGTGGCGGAGCACGGAATCGGCGTAGCCCAGGACGGTGCCATCCTTCCAGCGGGTGGTCGTCCCACGGGCGTGGGGATCGCCCGCATTGTAGGAGGAGAGGGCCGCGTGGACGTCACCGCCGTTGCGGTCGAGGAGACCCCGGAGCAGATGCGCCGCGTACTGGGCATTGGCGGCCGGCTTCATCGCCTCCGACGAGCGGGCGAACGCATGCCAGCGGTCGTCGATCTGGAAGACGCCGTGGCCGTGGCCGCCGTCGCCCAGGATGTTGGCGCCGGCATCGGTATCGGGGCCGCCCGTCTCCTGGGCGGCCACGGCTGCGAGTAATGTCGGGTCGAGGTGGTTCCTGGCGGCGGCGGCCGCGATCTCCGGGGCGTAGGCCACCCCGCGCGCGGCCAGGTCGGTCGAGGTCGGAACATTCATGGCGTCCGTCCATCCCTCAGACACCTCCGTTTGACAAGCCCCCTGGGGGGCTCTACAATGGCTGAGACTTGAAAGGGGCCCCATGGCGGGGCCCCGATATGTTTCGATGGCTATGG
>Ga0207667_10001482_pt1 | contig 29458 bp, 31 predicted proteins | sample KBSCornC52_FD_184301 | JGI IMG/M metagenome (GOLD analysis project Ga0207667, IMG submission 184301) | Corn rhizosphere microbial communities from Kellogg Biological Station, Michigan, USA - KBS Corn C5-2 (SPAdes) (version 2) | ecosystem: Host-associated > Plants > Roots > Rhizosphere > Soil ...
CACGACTCCGCTGGTGGAGGGGCTGTCGATCGACGAGGCCTTCCTCGAGGTGGGCGGTCTGCGGCACATCGTGGGCAGCCCCGAGCAGGTCGCCGTGCGCCTGCGTGAGCGCGTGCGGGCCGAGGTCGGGCTCGCCATCTCGGTCGGAGTGGCCCGCACCAAGTTCCTCGCCAAGGTGGCCAGCGCGGTGAGCAAGCCTGACGGGCTGCTGGTCGTCGAGCCGGACCGCGAGCAGGAGTTCCTGCTGCCGCTGCCCGTCGAGCGGCTGTGGGGAGTCGGGGCGGTGACGGCCGCGAAGCTGCACCGGTACGGCATCCGCACGGTCGGCGAGCTCGCCGAACTCGAAGCCGCGAGCGCCGAACGGATGCTGGGGCGGGCCGCCGGGGCGCACCTGTACGCGCTGGCCCGGCTGCGGGATCCGCGGCCGGTCGAGACCACTCGCCGCCGCAGCTCCATCGGCTCCCAGCGAGCCCTCGGCCGCGGCCCGCGATCGCCCGGTGAGCTCGACCTGATCCTCACCCAGCTCGTCGACCGGCTGGGCCGGCGCCTGCGCGATGGTGATCGGGTGTGCCGCACGGTGGTGCTGCGGCTCCGCTTCGGCGACTTTGCGCGGGCCACTCGCTCGCACACGGCCGGCCGCCCGACTGACCGGACGGCGGTGCTGCTCACGGTCGCTCGAGCCCTGCTGGCGGCGTCTCACGACGAGATCGCGGATCGGGGGATCACGCTCATCGGCATCTCGTTGGCGCAGCTGGGCCGAGCCGACGACATCCACCCGGAACTGCCGATCGAGTGGAACGACGGCCTGCGACTCGACACCGTGCTCGACGCGGTGCGCGACAAGTTCGGCGCCGAGTCGGTCGGCCGCGCCGCGCAGCTCGGGCGCGATCCGGGTTGGTCGGCTCCGCTGCTCGAGGAGCACCTGTGAACGACGCCTGCTGCATTCCCGGATGCCGAGAGGCCCCGGCGGACGACGCGCCTCTGCCGCTGTGCGCCATCCATCTCGCCGTCGCCGCCGACTGGAGCTCGCGGACTCATGGCGTGACCGACCTGCTTCCCTCGCCCTGCCTGGCCTGCGGCTCGCGGCTCGGGGTGCGCTACGCGTCGGGGTGGGTCTGCGCTGTCTGTGAGTGGCGGTACGGCGAGGTTCCGGATGACGACGTGGCGCCCCCGCGCGTCGACGTCGTGTACTACCTGCGCCACGGGGATCGCGTGAAGATCGGCACGACCGCGAACCCCCGCCAGCGATTCGCGGCGATCTGGCACGAGGAGGTACTGGCCTTCGAGCGGGGCGATCGCCGACTCGAGCGGCGGCGGCACGAGCAGTTCGCGGCCGATCGGTTCGGTGGGTCGGAGTGGTTCCGTTTGACTCCGGCCATCGCCGAGCATGCCGATGCCCTGGCGGGCGGGCGTGACCCCTGGGATCTCTACGCCCGGTGGCTCAGCGAGGCGGCCGCGCTCGCGGGCGGTCAGCGCCGGTAGGCCTCGACGATCAGCTCGCCGCGGATCGACCGGAACACGTCGAGCAGCGCCGCCAGCGTCTTCTTGCCGGTTCCCGAGACCTGCAGGTCCCAGGGGCCGAGCTTCTCGAGCCGTCCGGTGCGGATGCGCACCACCTCCCACCTCGCCGACCGCAGCGCACGATCTTTTCGGAGGTCGGCATCCTGGCGCGTGCCCACATGCTCGAGGCCGTGCCGGCCGGTGCTGTCGTATTCGACGGCGATGCGCAGCTCGGGAATGACGATGTCGGGCCACACCTCGACATGCTCGAAGAACGGCCGCGTCACCCGCACGGCGTTGAGGCCGGCCGTGAACTCGAGGCGCTCGGCCAGGTCGTGCCGCAACTGCGCCTCGACGGCGGATGCCGTGGCCGGCGCGCACTCGCTGGCGAAGGCCTCGCCGACCGGAAGCTGCGGTGTCTTCGGGCATACCGTGGCGGGCCGGGATGCCGCGCGCGGTCGGGCCAGACGCGCGGCTCGAACGCGGGCGGCCTCGCCGGCAGGCCGCACGCGCGGCGGCACCGCCTGCACCGAGCACTCCGGGCACCAGGCCGAGCGCCGGCGTTGACGCCCGGGCCGATGACGCTGCTCTCCGGGAGTCGCAGCGAACAGGTGCCCCACCTCGCACTGCCAGAGCAACAGGACGTCGGCGGCCGGCGGGATCTGGGTCAGGGTGATGCCGGAGTTGAACTCCGGATGGTACTGCCGGATCAGCGCGGGGTACGGCGCCCAGGCCTCCCGATACGTCCCGAGCGGAAAGGGTACGTCGCTGCCGTGGCTGAACTGCCTCCGGGCCCACCACGCCTCGACACCCTCGGACATGGGCCGAGAATACGGTCGGCGTCCGACGCTCGCGCCGCGCGGTCGACCGCTAGCGTGGGGCGGTGAGGTCATCGCGGCGCGTGGTCGGGTGGGCCGTGGCCGGCGTCGCCGGCGTGGTCGTGCTCGGCGTCCTCGTCGCCGTGGTGTTCAGCCCGATCCCGACGCGCCAAGCCGCCCACCGACCGGTCGCCACGACGATGGCGCGCGACGCGGCCCTCGCCTCGAACCGCGCGAAGAGCGATCAGGCCGTCGCCACCCTGGTCGACGCGAGCCGGCCCGGATGCTCGGCGGCCGTGGCGAGGCGCGGCCGCGTGGTCTGGGCGGGCGCCGGCGGGCTCGCCGACCTCGCCACGAAGACCCCCGACACGACGAGCACCCGCTTCGACATCGCATCGGTGTCCAAGCAGTTCACCGCGACGGCGATCCTCATGCTGCAGCGCCAGGGCAAGCTCAGCCTGAGCGACCCAATCGCGAAATACGTCGACGGACTGCCCGCGTGGGGCGCGACCATCACGCTCGACCAGCTCATGCACCACACCAGCCGCATTCCCGACTACTGGGTCGAACTCGGCAAGGAGGGCATCGGGTTCTCTCAGAGCGCCGATCAGCTGACCACTCTGAATGCCATCCGACGCGAGAAGAAGCTCGACCCGGGAACCGGCTACGAGTACTCCAACTCGAACTACGTGCTGCTCGCCGAGGTGGTCGGCCAGGTCAGCGGAACGCCGTTGCCCCAGTACCTGGCGGACCACATCTTCGCGCCACTCCGCCTTGCGATGGTCGTCGCGCCCACGCTCGCAGCTCCCGATGTGGCCAGGTCGTACGACGACGACCTGCAGCTGCAGGTCTCCGGATGGAGCGCTTACGGGTACACCGGCATCATCACCACGCCGTCGGAGTTGGCGAAGTGGGGCGACCAGTACCGGGCGGGCGACATCATCCAGAACGACCTCACCGTCGGCGCCGTCGCCGATGGCACCGGGGAGAAGTACGGAGCGGGCATCTTCATCCAGGCCACCGGCGGTCTCAACCACAGTGGCCGGATGGGCGGCTACATCAGCGAGTTCGCCGTGTCGCACGATCGCGAGACCGTGATCGCGGTGCTGTGCAACGGTCACACCTCGCCCCGCTGGCCGCTGACCGACGCGCTCTGGAAGATCTGGGACCCTACCTCCGGAAGCGGCCACTGATGGCACGCGCGACGGCGGTGAGTGGGATCGCGCAGACCGGGCCGATCAGCGCCAGCGCCGCCGCGAACAGGATCCGCTGCCAGAGCGCGACGTTCCCGGCGTTCGCGACGTACAGGAACGCCGCGACGAGCAGGTAGCCGTAGCAGGCGGATGCCAGCAGGGCGGTGCGCCACCCGCGCGCCACGAGGCCGATGGCGAGCGCGGCGATCGCCCACGGGATCAGGTTCCACACCGTGCCGTTGAACAGGATGCGCCCGCTGAGGGCGCCGAGTCCGAGCCCGACGAGAGCGCTGGCGGCGACCACCAGTATCCGGTTCGTCCGCTCGTTCCTCATACCTAGCGATTCTAGGTATCGCGGTTCTCGGGATCAAGGTCCGCGGTGCGGCTCCTTCTGCGCGCCGGCGATCGGCGAGTCAGCGACCGGCGCGTCGGCGGTCGTGATCGTCCCCAGGATCAGCAGCCACGATCCGGAGATCAGGTAGACGAAGGTCGCGACCACCGCGATGGCGCCGACCGTGGTGCCCACCCCGATGCCGCAGATCAGCAGAACCGCGCCGACGAGTTGGGCGAGGTAGCAGAGGCTGCCGCCGACGATGCGGATCAGGGTCAGCGCGTAGAGACTGCTGCGCAGCCGGAAGGCCTGGACGTAGCCGTAGGTATTGATCGCCAGGGCCAGCGCGGCCACCACCAGCCACTCGACCCCCAGAGCCACGGCGGGCTGGCGCCCCATCAGGGCGAGGGCGCTGAGCAGGAAGATCGAGGCGAAGCCGGTCAGCATGTTGATGGCGCGGTAGCGGTGCGTCGCGTCGTGTGCGACACCGCGCAGGTTGATGGTCAGGGCGACGAAGACCAGGCCGGCAAGAGTCGCCGAACCGGTTCCCACCAGGATGAAGAAGTCGGTCCATTGCTCGAGATCCAGCGGCACGAGCGCAGGCTAGCAGCCGCGTGCGGGCCCCAGCGAGAAGGTTCTCTTGACGTGGCACTTGTTTTTTGCAAGTGTTAGTCCATCGAGACATCGACCCACAAGCACAAGGAGACCACGATGACCGTGACGGGGCTGTTCGTCAACTTTCCGGTGTCCGACCTGGACCGCGCCAAGGCCTTCTACACGGCCATCGGTTTCACCATCAACCCGCTGTTCACCGATCACAACGCGGCCTGCGTCGTGGTCGAAGACGGGCACAGCTACTTCATGATCGAGACGCGGGAGTTCTACCAGTCGATGACCGAGCTGGTCATCGGCGATCCGAAGGAGCACCCTACGGCGGGCACCTCGATCTTCCTCGACAGCCGCGAGGCGGTCGACGCTGCGGTCGCCGCCGGCGTCGCGGCGGGAGGCGCCCTGGTCGGCGAGCCCGCCGACTACGGCTTCATGTATCAGCGCGGTCTCACCGACCCCGACGGCAACACCGTCGACTTCGGCTGGATGGATCCTAAGGCGGCCGAGGTCGGCCCCGAGGCCTTCGCGAACCAGCAGGCCTGAGCCGCAAGGCAGCGCAGCCATGGCCGCCCGCGACTACGGGGAGTACGGCGGCGTCACGCGCGCCCTCGAACTCGTCGGCGAGCGCTGGGCGCTGCTGATCGTGCGCGACCTGCTGGTCGGGCCGCGCCGCTACGGGGAGCTGGCCGCGGGGCTTCCCCGCATCCCGAGCAACATCCTGGCGGCGCGGCTGAAAGAACTGCAGGGGGCAGGCGTGATCCGCCGGGCGCCGCGCTCGCGCGTCATCGTCTACGAGCTCACCCTCTACGGCCGCGAGCTGGAGCCCGTCGTGCTCGCCTTCGGGGCGTGGGGATTCAAGGCGATGGGCGAGCCCCGCGATGAGCAGATCATCACCCCCGACTCGATGACCATGGATCTGCGCGCCGCCTTCCGGGCCTCCGTGGCGGCCGAGCTGCCGCCGACGGCCTATGGCGCGCGGGTCGGAGGGGTCGAGCTGCTCGTGCGCGTCGAGGGAGCTGCGCTGCAGGTGACGCGCGGTGACGGGCCGGTCGACCTCGCGTTCTCGGCCGGCCCCGGCATCCACCGGCTCATCTCGGGCGAGCTCACGCCCGACCGCGCGGTCGCCAGCGGAGCGGTCGAACTGCTGCGCGGCCGGGGCGAGTTGCTCGGCCGATTCGCCAGCACCTTCCACCTGGCCGCCTGAGGCCGCGCACAGTCCTCGGGCCTGCCGCGCCCAACGTCCGCGCGACTCAGGCGGCAGTGCGCGGCCGACGCAGCGCGACAGCCGTGGTGATCGCCAGCACGACGATTCCGATCGCATCGACGACGACCGTCTGCGGCACGAGCGTGTACGTCCACACCTCTCGGATGCCGAACAGGCTGACGGTCAGCGCCAGCAGCAGCGCGGTCAGGCTGGCGAGCATGAACAGCAGGCTCAGCACGGTGGCGAGCTTCAGCAGCCTGCCGCGCAGGGCGAGCATGCCGACTGCCAGCACGATCGCGGCGATGCCGTTGAGCACGAACATCACGCCGAGCGGGCCGCCGGTTCCGGTGAAGCGGAGGAAGAGGTGGATGCCCCCAACGGCAAGCAGGAGGATCGCACTGAGGATTCGCAGGAAGGTCATGGCGAGTACACGAGAGAACGCCGTGTAGGGTTCATTCGGATCAGCCAGATGACGTCACGCCCGAACGATTCGATGAGCAGGCCGAGCGCCGTCGCGCCGACCAGCACGTCGACCGGGGAGGGCAGGAGCCGGGAGGCGATCAGCAGCAGCGCGATGCCGCAGGCGGCCGCGACCACCTTGCGCCAGTACCGGAACGGCACGCGGGCGCGCAGCCACGGGAACGCCCATCCGGCCGCGGCGAACGCGTAGCGCATCAGTCCGATGGCCAGGATCCAGGGCCCGACGATCCCCACGTCGGCGATGCTGAGCACCAGGATGAGGAAGGCATCGGCCTCCATGTCGAAGCGCGCGCCGACCGCGCTCTCGCCGCCGGTGCGCCGCGCGACCTGGCCGTCGACGGCATCCAGGGCCAGCGTCACGGCGGTCAGGGTCACCAGGAAGACCACCGAGATCCGCTGGGTGAACGACGTGACGACCAGCGCGGTCACGACGCAGATCAGCATCGAGCGGGTGGCTGTGACCGCGTTCGCCGCACCGAACCGCTCCGCGCCGCTCCGGCGCAGGGCGATCGAGATCAGGACGGCCAACCCGATCAGGCAGACGACCCCGGCCGCCCACCCGGCCGCGGACAGCGGCGAGATCAGGGTCGTCGCGGCGAGCGCGATCACTCCGCCGGCTGCCCACCACCATGCGCGCATCTGAACCGATGCCATGCCGCCTCCGTTGTTCCTTCGTGACCTACCCCGTTGACACGACACCGGAGCAGTGGATGGTTCACCCCTCGATCACCGATGCGCCTGTCGCCTTCTGGGCGACCGGCCCAGGGCGTGGGGAGCTGCGCGCCGAGTCGCTGCCCGAGCCCGCAGACGGCGAGGTGCTGGTGCGGACCGCGTGGACGGGCATCAGTCGCGGCACCGAGGGCCTCGTGCTCCGCGGCGAGGTGCCCGAGGCGGAGCACGAGAGGATGCGGGCGCCCTTCCAGGCCGGCTCGTTCTCCTTCCCCCTGAAGTACGGCTACCTCAACGTCGGTGTGGTCGAGCGCGGTCCGCAGCCGCTGGTCGGGTCGACCGTCTTCACGCTGTTCCCCCACCAGTCGGCGTTCGTCGTGCCCGCGCAGGCCGTCACCGTGGTGCCCGACGGGGTGCCGCCTCGGCGTGCCGTGCTCGCCGGCGCGGTCGAGACCGCGGTCAACGTGCTGTGGGATGCGCGTCCCGCGCTCGGCGACCGCGTCACGGTGATCGGCGCGGGCATGATCGGGTGCTGCATCGCGCGTCTGGCCCACGGGATCCTGGGTGCCGAGGTGACCCTCGTCGACGTGGACGCCGCGAAGGCTCCGGTCGCCCGCCTGCTGGGGGTCGACTTCGCATCGCCGGACGGCGCCGCCCCCGACCGCGACATCGTCATCGAGGCGAGCGGCACGGCCGCCGGTCTGCGTCGCGCGCTCGAACTGGCCGCGACCGACGGCTCGGTGGTCGTCGCCAGCTGGTTCGGCAGCCGCCCGGTCGCACTCGAGCTGGGCGCCGACTTCCATTCCCGGCGCCTGACCCTGGTGTCGAGCCAGGTCGGCGCGGTCGCGGCGTCGCAGCGCGATCGGCGCACCACCCGCCAGCGGCTCGAGCTGGCACTCCGATTTCTGGAGGATCCGGCGTTCGATGTGCTGCTCACCGGCTCGTCGCCGTGGGCCGAGTTGCCGGCCGTCATGGCATCCCTGGCCGGCGCGACGACGGACCGCGCGGGCGAAGGTACCGCCGGCGGCCTGTGCCACACGATCGACTGGAGGCCATGATGACCTTCTCGGTGACGGTCCGCGACCACATCATGATCGCGCACAGCCTGCGCGGCGAGGTCTTCGGCCCGGCGCAGCAGCTGCACGGTGCGACCTTCCTCGTCGATGCGACCTTCCGCGCCGCCGAGCTGGATGCCGATGGCATCGTCGTCGACATCGGCCTCGCCTCGCGCGCGGTCGCGTCGATCACGGGGTCGCTCTCGTACCGCAATCTCGACGACGACCCCGCCCTGGCCGGGGTGAACACCACCACGGAGCGACTGTGCCAGCTGATCGGTGATCGGCTGGCCGACGCAGCGCGCACCGGCGGGCTGGGCCGGGCGCGGCTGACCGGGATCACCGTGACCCTGCACGAGTCGCACATCGCCTGGGCCTCCTACGAGGTCGAGCTGTGAGCGGCGACCGCGTGCTGACCTTCGTCGTGCCCGAGGGGGTCGATGACCCGCAGCGGGTCAGCGGGGGCAACGTGTACGACCGGCGGGTGCGCGACGGCCTGCTGGCGAGGGGGTGGCGCGTCACGACGACCGAGGTCGCCGACGCGGCCTCGGTCGAGGCCGCCGTCGCCGGGGTCCCCGACGGAGGCACCGTGCTGCTCGACGGCCTGGTCGCTGCGTGGGCGCCGGAGGCCATCGCGACGACGTCCGCTCTGGCCCGCGTGGTTGTCCTCGCGCACATGGTGCGGGCCGCCTTCGCCGGGGCGGATCCCGCGTTGGTGGACCGCGAGCGTCGCGCGCTCGGTTCCGCCGATCTGGTCATCGCGACGAGCCGATGGACGGCGGCCGAACTCGTCGCGCGCGGGATCGTGGACGAGCAGCGTGTGGCGGTGGCGATGCCCGGCGCCACGGACGGGCCGCCGGCGCTCGGACGGGCGGACCGGCTGCTCTGCGTCGGAGCGATCGCCCCGCACAAGGGGCAGGACCTGCTCCTGGACGCGCTCGGCCGGCTGCGCCACCTCGAGTGGACGTGCACCATCGCGGGTTCGGGCGCCGCCGATCCGCGGTTCGCCGATCGGATCGCCGAGACGGCGGCGGAGTTCGGACCGCGCATCCGCATGACCGGAGTCTTGGATGACGCCGCGCTCGCCGCCGCCTATCGACGCTCCGGGCTGCTGGTCGCGCCCTCGCGCGCCGAGAGCTTCGGCATGGCGATCGCCGACGCGCGCGCCCGCGGGCTTCCCGTCATCGCCGCGGCGGTCGGCGGCATCCCGGAATCCGCCGCGGGGGGCGGCGCGGTGCTTGTTGCGGCGGACGAGCCGGCGGCTCTGGCATCCGCTCTCGAGCAGTGGATGACCGATCCGGCGCTGCGTCGGCGCCTGCGTTCCGAGGCCGCCGAATCCCGCCGGCGGACGCCGCGCTGGTCGACCACGGTCGATCGGATCCACCGGATGCTGGTGGCGGCATGACGGCGGTCGCCCTGCCGGTCGCGGATCAGCCGGCGGCACTCGCGCCGAGCCGGAGGTCTCGAATCCGGCGCGCCGCCGCCCTGGTGTTCGGCGCCGCGGTCGCGGTGGGCACGGTGACCGTGGTCGGCACCGGACCGCTGCTGCGCGGCGTGCTGGCGGTGTCGCCCGCTGCCGTCCTGGCGGCCGTGCTGCTGACGGGAGTAGCGACCTGGGCGGCGGTGTGGCGGTGGCGCACCGTGTCATCCGCTCTCGGGCTGCCCATGCCCTGGCTCGCTGCGGTCGGGGCGTACTACCGCTCCCAGTTCGTCAACACGGTGCTCCCCGGCGGGGTGGTCGGTGACGTCCACCGGGCCTATCGCCAGGGCCGCCGCAGCGGAGACCTGCCGATCGCCGCGCGAGCGGTCGCGACCGAGCGCGTGGCCGGACAGCTGGTGCAGGCGATCACGACCGTCGTCGTTCTTGCGGTGCTCGGCCTCACGGCACCGGTGGACCGGTCATCCGTCGCCTGGCCGATCGGGTCGCCGGTGCCCTGGCTGCCGGCAGTGGGCTGGCTCGGAGTGGCCTTCGCGGTCGTCATTGCGCTCGCAGTCACAATCGGTCTGGCAAGCAGCCGGGCTCGAGGGATGCTGCGGCGCGAGGTCTCGCTGCTGCGGACGGTGTTTCGCCGGCCCCGGGCCTCGCTCTCGATCGTGGCGTCCTCCCTGATCGTGGTCGGGGCCCATGTCACAACCTTCGTCGTCGCGTGCCTCGCCGTCGGCGTCCACGGGTCGCCGCGCGAGTTGGTCGCACTCGCTCTGATCGCGCTCGCCGCGGCGTCGCTGCCGCTCAACGTCGGCGGATGGGGGCCGCGCGAGGCGGCCTCGGCAGCCGCGTTCGCCACGGTCGGATGGGGTGCCGGAGCGGGGCTCGCCGCCTCGACCGCGTTCGGCATCCTGACACTGGCGGCCGTCCTGCCGGGCGGGTTCGTGCTGATCGCCGAGCCGATCGCCGCCGCCCTCGCCGCACGAACTGCGCGCCGAATCGCGCCCCGGGCCGCCTCCCGCACCGCCCCCCACCTCCCTCACGAAGGAATCGCATGAGCGAGCGTCCCTACGTCACCCTGAGCTGCGCCATGTCGATCGATGGCTACCTCGACGGCGCTGAGGCCGGTCGGCTGGCGATGTCGAACGCCGCGGATCTCGACCGCGTCGACGCCGTGCGCGCCGAGAACGACGCGATCATGGTCGGGGCGTCGACCGTGCGCCGCGACGATCCGCGCCTGCTGGTGAAGAGCGCGGAGCGGCGGCGGCAGCGCGAGTTGTCCGGGCTGACGCCTTCGCCCACCAAGGTGACGGTGACCTCTACCGGAGATCTTCCGGTCGACGCCGAGTTCTTCACCACCGGCGACGTGCCGCGGCTGGTCTACTGCCCGCAGCCCAGGGCGCGCCGACTTCGATCGCGGATCGGAGGCAGGGCGGACGTCGTCGGCTTGGGCGACCGGGTGACGATGGATCGGGTGCTCGACGACCTCGGCCAGGAGCGCGGCGTCCGCCGGCTCATGGTGGAGGGCGGTGGCAGGCTGCTCACCCAGTTCCTCGCCGACGACCTGGTCGACGAGCTGCACTTGGTGGTCGCGCCGTTCTTCGTCGGGGAGGCGCGAGCGCCCCGGATCGTCTCGCCTGCCCGGTTCCCGTGGACCGCCGCGCGCCGAGCCGAGCTGGTCGACACCCGGCAGATCGGCGACGTGGTGCTGCTGCGCTACGCGCTCTCGAGCCGCTTCGGAGGCCTCGACTCGACCGCATTCTCGGCATCGCGGCGGGCGGAGGCGCGGTGAGCCGGCCGTGGTTCCGCCGCGTCGGGCTGGTTCTCGCCGTCTTGCTCCTGCTCGCCCTGCCGCTGGCTCCCGGCGTGATCGCCCAGCACTCGGCCGCGGCGCTGGTGCGGCTGCCGGTCGAGTCGATCCTGGTGATCCTGCTGCTCGCCCTGCTGCCGTGGCGCGCGGCCCGTCGTGCGGTGGCCCTCGTGTTCGGCGCGTTCGTGGTGGTCGCGCTACTGTTCGCCGGGCTGGATGCCGCCTTCGAATACGCCCTGTCGACCCACTTCGATGCGAGCGACTGGCAGCAGGTCGGCGACGGATTCGGCGTGGTGCGGGACGCGATCGGCACGCCCACCACGATCGTCGTGCTCATCGGCCTCGTGCTGATCGCGGCAGCGACCCTGGCGGGGCTCGCCTGGGCGGCACTGCGCGTGGATGCGGCGATCCGGCGCGCCGGCCGCGCCGCGTCGTGGACGGTAGCCTCGGTGACCGCGGCCTGGGTGGTCGCGGCCCTGGTCGGATCGCAGCTGGTCGCCGGGCAGCCGGCCGCCGCCGCCTCGTCGATCGACGCCATCGCCTCGGCCAGCTCGCGGGCGTCGGCCGCCCTGAGCGCCCAGGCGGCGCTGCCGCACGAGATCGCGACCGATCGCTATGCGGCGATGCCGTCATCCCAGCTGCTGACCGCCCTCAAGGGCAAGGATGTCGTGATCGCCTTCATCGAGAGCTACGGGCAGGTGGCCGTGCAGGGCACGAGCTTCTCGCCCGGCGTGGACCAGGTGCTGCGCGACGGCGGCGCGCAACTCGCGGCCGATGGCTACACCGCCCAGAGCGCCTTCCTCACCTCGCCCACCTTCGGCGGGGTGAGCTGGCTCGCGCACTCTACCCTGCAGTCGGGGCTCTGGATCGACAAGCAGCAGGTCTACAACAAGCTCCTCAAGAGCAGTCGGTTCACCCTGAGCGACGCCTTCGCCAACGCGGGCTGGAAGACGGTGAGCGACATCCCCTCGGACACCCACCCGTGGAGCTATGGCAGCTCGTTCTACCACTACGGCACGCTGCTCGACACCAACAACGTCGGCTACCTCGGCCCGACCTTCGGCTACGCCCGGATCCCGGATCAGTACACCTGGAGGTACTTCCAGGACCACGAACTCGCCGGCCCGCACCAGCCGGTCATGGCCGAGATCGACTTCGTCTCGTCGCACACACCGTGGGCTCCGCTGCCGCAACTGGTCCCGTGGTCGCAGATCGGCGACGGCACCGTCTACGCGCCGCAACCCGCCCAGGGCCAGTCGACCAGCACGGTCTGGGCCGACCCGAAGCGCGTGCAGGCGGCATACGGGCAGTCGATCCAGTACTCGCTGGGCGCGATGTTCTCGTTCCTGCACAACTACGACGACCCCAATCTGGTGATCATCGCGCTCGGCGACCATCAGCCGGCGACCGTGGTCAGCGGCGCGGGGGCCAACCACAACGTGCCGATCAGCATCATCTCGAAGGATCCGTCGGTGTTCCGGGCGATCTCGGGGTGGCAATGGCAAGACGGCGTGCTCCCGACATCGACGGCGCCGTTGTGGAAGATGAGCGCGTTCCGCGACCGCTTTCTGGGGGCGTTCAGCCCGGACCACTGATGCATCGACGCGGACCGGACCTGATCGATCCGGAAAGATGGGGGACGTGGCCAACCTGAATCCGTTCCTCTACCTGCAGCGCAATGCCGACTCCGATCCGCACGGCATCTTCTCGCGCTCGGTGGACGAATCGGTGACTAACGCCGAGGCGGTGGTCTGGGTCAAGAAGCTGGCCTTCGAACTGCGTCGACTCGGAGTGCGAGCCGGCCACGTCATTGCGCTCGAACTTCCTGATCAGCTGGCGATCCTGTTCACCGAGGCCGCGTATCACGAAGGCGCGATCACGACCATCCTCCCGACCGGCTACCCGAGCACGGCGGCCTTTCAGATCGATTGGACCTTCTCGCGGCGTCCGCGGTCGGAGGATGCCGACGATCACTTCATCACGGTGAACCCGGCGTTCCTCCAGCACGTGGACGAGAATCCGTACGGAATCGCACCCAGCGAAGACTCCCCCGACGCGGTTCGGATCGTCTTCTCGAGCGGGACCACGGGCACGCCGAACGTGATCCCGTTGAGCCGGCGCGCGATGCAGTCGTTCGACGATGCCCTGGAGACCTGGTTCCAAGGAGACCCGTTCCTCGTCCTGATGGACTTCGGCACACCGTGGGGATTCGGCGGCTTCTACCTCAGCGTCAAGGGCGGTCGACCGTTCTTGTGCGTCGGCGGGGCGGATGCCGCAGCGCTGGTCCGCTTGGCGGACGAGAACGGCGTGACGTCCCTGAAGGGATCGCCCGCGCAGATCGCCGGCCTCGTCGAGCAGTTGGAGGCCGAGGACCGCACCTTGGTGAGTGTCGAGACCGTGTTCGTCGGCGGAACCGTGATGCCGCCCGGCGTTGCGGACCGCACTCGACGCGCGATGGCGGGTTGCGAGATCTACACCATGTATGGATCGACCGAGGCGACGATTGCGACGAGCAGGCGATACGACTCGGATGATCCGTCGAACGCGGGCGAGATCCTTCCCGGGTCGACGATCGAGATCGTGGACGAGAATGATCGCCCGGTCGCGCCCGGAACCCCGGGCCGCATCCGTCACAGGAGTGCCGGCATGATCCACGAATACCTCGGGGATCCTGAAGCGACGGCGCGCGCATTTCGCGACGGCTGGTTCTACTCAGGCGACCTCGGCTTCCTCCGGGAGGATGGCGGGCTCACGCTGACCGGGCGCGAGTCGGAGGTGCTCAATGCGGGCGGCGTGAAGATCGATCCGAATCGACTCGATCACGTGGCGCTCGGCCACCCGCAGGTCATCGACGCGTGCAGCTTCGACTACCTGACGCGGACCGGCCTGCGGCAGATCGGAATGGCGCTGGTCGCCGCCGACGGCATCGATGTCGAAGCTCTCGTCTCGTTGCTGACGCGCGAATTCGGTGCTGCGGCGCCGAAGCTCATCGCGCGGGTCGATGCCATCCCCCGCAACGCCATGGGCAAGCCGATGCGCAGAACGCTCTCGGACCGGTTCCGCGAGGAGTAGTCAGCTCGCTCGGCGTCGCCGCGCGCCGAGGGCGATCAGCCCCGCGCCTGCGACGAGCGCGCCCACGGAGAGCGGGATCACACCCGGCCCGACCTCGACACCGGTCGCGGCGAGTACCGGCGACCACTTGGCGAAATAGGTCGTCGAGGCGGTCACCGGAGCGGAGAAGTCCGCGGGGCTGGTGAGTGCGGCGTCGGTGAACCATCCGCCGAACTTGAAGCCCCCGGCTGTGGGATCGGCGGGCTTGGTGGCGGTGGACCCCGCGACGATGCTCTGCGGGGCGGGGGCCGTTCCATGCCCGTTCGAGTCGAATGACAGAGTCACCGTTGCGGCGCTCCAGCGGATCACGACGAGCCCGCTCGCGCCCTGCCTCAGTGCGAGTGGCTGGGTGATATCCAGGCCGCCGCCGCCGCCGCCGCTATTCGCGGTCGGGGCGACCAGACCAGTGGCCGTGGCGTCCGAGGGGGCGCCACCTCCGCAGGATGCCGTCCCGACAGTCGGCGGAGCCAACGACCCGTCTCCTGCCGCGCCCCCGCCGCCGTAGCAGTTCGCGTCAGTGCCGAACAGTGACGCCGGAGTCACGAGCGAACTCACGACGACGCCGGCGCCGCCGTTAGCCGTGGTGGATGCGGCGGACGCGCCACCGCCACCGGACGCGCCTGAAGTCGCACCGGCCTTTCCGGTGCCGCTGTTGCCGCCCGATGAGAAGAAGGAACCCTTGACGCCCGCTGCCCCGTCGAAACCGTTGGCCACATTCGCTGTCGTGGTCCCGTCGGTCACGGAGCCAAGCGTGCCGGGCGCGGGAACGGTCACCGTGATGGGCGACGTCGAACCACTGAAGTCCACGACAGTGACCTGACCGCCACCGCCGGCTGCGGCATACCCGGATGTCGCGACCGGCTGGTCCGCGCCTGCGCCGCCCGCGCCCACCAGCAGGACCTCCAGCTTTGTCATGGCCGGGGTCGGGGTGAACGTCGACGTACCGGAGGTGAAGGTCTGCTCACAGACTCCTGCCGAGATGAGCGCGCCGGTGGCTCCGCACGCCTCCGTGGCCGCCTGCGCGGGTGATGCGCCGAGGAACACACTGGAAACGCCAGCGGCAGCGATCGCGGCGATCGCGGCGGACGTAGAGCGGACGGTCGGCTTCATCGAGAACTCCAGATCGGGTGCCCGGGTGACGCGGTCATGCGGTCACGCAGGTCCCTGAAGTATGCCAGATCGCCTCGGCGGCGAGGGAGTGATCGGTTTGACCGGGAGTGGTCCGTCTGGCAACATTACCTTCCGAACGGTCGGTTATTAATTCCCGGTCCTCACTCCCAACGAAGGGTCCGTCGGCGATGCCTGAAGCCTTTCTGGTCGGCGGGGTTCGGACGCCGGTCGGGCGGTACGGCGGGGTGCTCGCCGGCGTGCGCCCCGACGATCTGGCTGCTCTGGTGGTCCGCGAAGCGGTCACCCGGGCCGATATCGATCCGGAGCTCATCGACGAGGTGATCCTCGGCGGCGCCAACCAGGCCGGCGAGGACAACCGCAACGTCGCGCGGATGTCGGTGCTGCTGGCGGGGCTTCCGGATCACGTGCCCGGCATCACGGTCAACCGGCTGTGCGCGTCGGGGCTGTCGGCGATCACCATGGCGGCCCAGGCGATCCGGGCCGGCGACGCCGACCTGATCGTCGCGGGCGGGGTGGAGTCGATGACCCGTGCCCCGTGGGTGCAGGCCAAGCCCGAGAAGCCGTTCGCCAAGCCGGGCGCCCAGTTCGACACCTCCATCGGCTGGCGTTTCGTCAACCCGGCGCTCGCCGCGCGCGACAAGGCCACCTTCTCGATGCCCGAGACCGGCGAAGAGGTGGCGCGGGTCTACGGCATCACGCGCGAGGATGCCGACGCCTTCGCACTGCGCAGCCACCAGCGGGCGATCGCGGCCGTCGACGCCGGTCGCTTCGATGCCGAGATCGTCGGGGTCGAGACCGCCGCGGGGACCGTGCTGCGGGATGAGGGTCCGCGCCGCGACACCACCGCCGAGGCCCTGGCGGCGCTCCGGCCGGTCGTCGCGGGGGGAATCGTCGTCACTGCCGGCAACTCGAGCGCGCTCAACGACGGAGCCTCGGCGATCGTGGTCGCCAGCGGCGAGGCGCTCGAGAAGTACGGGCTGGTTCCGCGTGCGCGCGTCGTCGTCGGCGCCAGCGTCGGCGTCGCCCCCGAGGTGATGGGCATCGGCCCGGTCCCTGCCACCCGCAAGGCCCTCGAGCGCGCCGGGCTGACCATCGCCGAGCTGGGCTCGATCGAGCTCAACGAGGCATTCGCGACGCAGTCCCTCGCGGTGATGCGCGAACTGGGACTGGATGACGCGATCGTCAACGCCGACGGCGGCGCGATCGCACTCGGGCATCCGCTCGGGTCGAGCGGGTCGCGCCTCGTCGTCACGCTGCTCAGCCGCCTGGAGCGCGAGGGTTCGCGCTACGGGCTCGCCACCATGTGCGTGGGCGTCGGGCAGGGTAGCGCGCTGATCGTCGAGCGGGTCGAATGATGGAGCAGACGATCGAGGTCACCCGATCGGAAGACCGGGTCGTGGTACGGCTGAATCGGCCGGAGGCGCGCAACGCGATCAACCAGCAGATGGTCGACGAGCTGCACCGGGTCTGCGCCGAGCTGGAGGTCGAGCCGCGCATCCTGATCATCATCGGATCCGATGGCGTGTTCGCCTCGGGCGCCGACATCGCGGAACTGCGCGAGCGCACCTCGGTGGACGCGCGCAAGGGCATCAACACCATGCTCCTGCTGCGGATCGCCGACCTCGCGATGCCGGTGATCGCCGCGATCGACGGCCCCGCGCTCGGCGCCGGCGCCGAGCTGGCCTACGCGGCCGACTTCCGGATCGGCACTCCCCGCGCCCGCATCGGAAACCCAGAGACCGGGCTGGGGATCATCGCGGCAGCCGGCGCGCTGTGGCGGCTGCCCGAGTTGGTGGGCGAGCCGCTGGCGAAGCAGATGCTGCTCGCCGGCCGCATCCTGGATGCCGAGGAGGCGGCCGCCGCCCGCCTGCTGTCCGAGATCGTCGAACCCGATGAGTTGCTCCGGGCCGCGCACGCCCTTGCCGACGAGATCGCGACAAAGAGCGTGGCGGCCACCATCCGCACCAAGGCGCTGCTGCGCGGGGACCGCGGCCGGCATCCCCAAGCCGATCTCGATGCGCAGGCGGTGCTCTTCGACTCCGACGACAAGCGCGAGCGCATGACCGCGTTCCTGAACCGGAAGAAGACGACGTGATGACCGACCTGCCCGCGCGCGTCGGCGTGCTCGGCGGCGGCCGGATGGGCGCCGGAATCGCGCACGCCTTCCTGGTCTCGGGCTCGGTCGTCGGATTGGTGGAGCGCGACGACGAGCAGGTCGCTGCCGCCCGCGACCGCGTGATGTCCGCGGCGCAGGTCAGTATCGACCGGGGCTCGACGTCCGAGTCGCTCGACCTGCTGGCCGCGCGCCTCGAGCTCGGCACCGACGACGCCCTGTTCGACGAGTGCGAGCTGGTCATCGAGGCGGTGCCCGAGGAGTTCGCGCTGAAGGTCGCGTCGCTGCGCCGCATCGAGGATCGGGTGGGCGCCGAGGTGCCGATCGCCAGCAACACCTCGTCGATCTCGATCGACTCGCTCGCGGCCGAGCTGCGCTATCCGCAGCGATTCCTGGGTCTGCATTTCTTCAACCCGGTGCCCGCGTCGCAACTCGTCGAGGTCGTGGTGGGCGACGCGACCGAGCCGGGCATTGTCGACCTGGCGCAGGGCTGGGTCGCCGCGCTGGGCAAGACGGCCGTGACGGTGCGCGATTCGCCGGGCTTCGCGTCGTCGCGGCTGGGGCTGGTGATCGGACTCGAAGCGATCCGGATGCTCGAAGAGGGCGTCGGGTCTGCCGACGACATCGACGCGGCGATGGTGCTCGGCTACAAGTACCCGGTGGGCCCGCTGCGGCTCGCCGACATCGTCGGCCTCGACGTGCGGCTCGGCATCGCCGAGTACCTGCACGCGCAACTGGGGGAGCGCTTCGCGCCGCCGCAGCTGCTGCGCGACAAGGTCGCGGCCGGCGAACTGGGCCGCAAGACCGGGCAGGGGTTCTTCAGCTGGACGGAGAGTGGACAGGCATGACCGAGATCCTGGCGAGCTACATCACGGGCGGGTGGTGGACGCCCGAGTCCGACGCGGGAGCCGCGGTCGTGCGCGATGCGTCCACCGGAGAGGTCGTGACGCGGGTCAGCACCGCCGGCCTCGACATCGCCAGCGCGCTGGAGTATGCCCGCACGGTGGGGCAGGCATCCCTCGGCCGGCTGACCTTCCACCAGCGCGCCCTGCTGCTCAAGGAGTTCGCGCAGCTCCTCACCGCGCGCAAGGACGAGCTCTACGCCCTGTCAGCACGGACCGGCGCCACCAAGACCGACTCGATGGTCGACATCGACGGCGGCATCGGCGTGCTGTTCACCTACGCGTCGAAGGGGCGGCGCGAGCTGCCCAACACTCAGGTCTACGTGGATGGAGCCGTCGAGCCACTGTCGAAGGACGGCACCTTCCTCGGGCGGCACATCTACTCGCGCCTGCCCGGAGTCGCCGTGCAGATCAACGCCTTCAACTTCCCGGTGTGGGGCTCGCTCGAGAAGTTCGCGCCGGCCTTCCTGGCCGGGGTGCCCAGCCTGGTGAAACCGGCCACGCCCACCGGCTACCTGGCCGAGGCGTTCGTGCGCATCCTGGTCGAATCGGGCCGGCTGCCCGAGGGCTCGCTGCAACTGGTCTCGGGCGGCGTCCCCGACCTGTTCGACCACCTACGGCTCGGGGATCTGGTCGCCTTCACCGGATCGGCGTCCACCGCCGAGCGGTTGCGCCAGAGCGAGTCGGTGCGCACCGGCGGCGTGCGGTTCACCAACGAGACCGACTCGATCAACGCCTCGGTGCTGGGCGAAGCAGCGGTCGAAGGAACGCCCGAGTTCGATGCCTTCGTACGCGGCGTGGTCACCGAGATGACGGTGAAGGCCGGGCAGAAGTGCACGAGCATCCGGCGGGTGATCGTGCCGCGCAACGCGGCCGATGCGGTGACCGCCGCCATCCAGGAGCGCATCTCGCAGCGCGTGGTGATCGGCGACCCGCGCGCCGAAGGCGTCACCATGGGGCCGCTCGCCTCGCTCGAGCAGCGCGACGAGGTGCACCGCCAGGTCGCCAAGCTGATGGATGCCGGCGGCCGCATCGTGGTCGGCACCAGCGAGCCGCCCGCCGTCAGGCACGCCGACGGCTCGGTCTCGGCGAGCGCCGAGGGAGCGTTCGTCTCACCGGTGCTGTTGCGCTTCGACGACTCGTCGGTCGCCGCCGTTCACGAGGTGGAGGCGTTCGGTCCGGTCGCCAGCCTGCTGGTCTACGACCGCCTCGACGAGGCGATCGCGCTGGTCGGCAAGGGCGGCGGATCGCTGGTGACCAGCATCGCCACGCATGACCCGGCCGAGGCGGTCGCGCTGATGACCGGCATCGCGCCGTTCAACGGACGCGTGCTCGTGCTCGACCGCGATGACGCGCGAGCGTCGACCGGGCACGGCTCGCCCGTTCCGCACCTGGTGCACGGCGGTCCGGGCCGGGCCGGCGGCGGCGAGGAGCTGGGCGGCATCCGGGCGGTGCTGCACCACATGCAGCGCACGGCGATCCAGGGTTCACCCGAGATGCTGACGGCCATCACCGGGATCTGGCACGCCGGAGCGGTGTCGAATCACGAGGGCCGGCATCCCTTCCGCAAGTCGCTCGACGAGCTGACCCTCGGTGACAGCGTGGTGTCGGCGAGCCGCGAGGTCACTCTGGCCGACATCGAGCAGTTCGCCGCGTTCACCGGAGACACGTTCTACGCCCACATGAACGAGGAGGCCGCCGCGGCCAACCCGTTCTTCCCGGGCCGGGTCGCGCACGGTTACCTGCTGGTGTCGTGGGCGGCCGGGCTGTTCGTCGATCCCGAGCCGGGGCCGGTGCTGGCGAACTACGGGCTCGAGAACCTGCGGTTCGTGACGCCCGTGTCACCGGGAGACAGCATCCGGGTGGTGCTGACGGCGAAGCAGCTCACCCCGCGCGAGACCGAGCCGTACGGCGAGGTGCGCTGGGATGCCGTGCTCATCAACCAGAAGGACGAGGTGGTCGCGACGTACGACGTGCTGACGCTGGTCGCCAAGGACGGCTACGAGGCCGAGAGCCCTTCGAGCGCCACCGCGAGCACGTCGTTGGCGAGCTGATCGGCCGACTCCGGGCCCTCGGGCCGGTACCACTCGACGATCGAGTTGATCATGCCGAAGATCAGGCGGGTGACGACGCTTGGATCGATGTCGGCGCGCACCGAGCCCTCGTTGCGCGCCTCGATCACGAGGGCGGTCACGGCGCGGTCGAAGTCGCGGCGCCTGCGCAGCGCCTCGCGCTCGACCTCAGAGTTGCCCCGCACCCGGAGCAGCAGGGTCACGTAGGGCAGCTGCGCGATCAGCACGTGCACCGCCCCACTGAGCACGTGGGCGAGGCGGGCCTCGGCGTTGCCCGTGGTCGCACCGGGCTCGTGCAGCACGCCCTCGAGGCCGCCGAGCGCTTCATCCAGCGCGGCGCGCAGCAGCTCGACCTTCGCCGGGAAGTGATGGTAGATCGCGGCTTTGCTGAGGCCGAGCCGGCTCGACAGCATCCCCATCGAGGTCGCGTCGTAGCCGTGCTCGATGAAGGCGGCGACCGCGGCCTCGAGCACGTTCTGCCGACTCAGGCCGGGGCGCCCGCGCTTGGGGGCGGCGACTGCTTCGGGGTGCGACATCATGCCCAGTGTGGCACGCGGTCAGGGCTTGCTCGGCGACGGCGGCGGCGTCGGCAGGGCTCCTGGCGTGGGCAGGTTCGACCGCCTGCTCCGTCCCCGGAACTCGGCCACGATCTCGCCGCGCTGGTTGGTGATCTCGACGTCGTAGATCCCCGAGCGGCCAGCGGTGGCCTTCGCCGTGGCCACCGCGGTGAGCACGTCGCCGGTCGTCGAGGTCGCGAGAAAGCTGACGTCGGCACCGGCTGCGACGGTCAGCGCCTCGCTGTCGTTGCACGCGATCGCGAAGGCGGTATCCGCGACGGCGAACACGAACCCGCCGTGGGTGATGTCGAAGCCGTTGAGCATGTCGTCGCGGATCGGCATCGACACCACGGCGCGACCGGGCTCGTTCACCTCGACCACCATGCCCAGGCCGGCGGATGCGCGGTCGCGCTGCATCATCCAGTCGGCGGATCTGGTGGCTTCGGTGCTCATTGTTGCTACAATACTGAACGATCGGTAAGTAATCCAGCAATGGAGCAGGGATGACGACGGAGCAGGGGATGACCGACGAGTTGAGCCCCGAAGAGCGCGAGTTCGAGCGCCTGATCGCGGCCGATCAGCGCGTCGAGCCGCGCGACTGGATGCCCGACGCGTATCGCAAGACCCTCATCCGCCAGATCTCGCAGCACGCGCACTCCGAGATCATCGGGATGCAGCCCGAGGGCAACTGGATCACCCGGGCCCCGAGCCTGAAGCGCAAGGCGATCCTGATGGCCAAGGTGCAGGATGAGGCCGGTCACGGCCTCTACCTCTACTCGGCCGCGCAGACCCTGGGCATCGATCGGGAGACCATGTTCGAGCAGCTCATCACCGGAGCCGCCAAGTACTCGTCGATCTTCAACTACCTCACCCCGAGCTGGGCCGACATGGGCTCGATCGGCTGGCTGGTCGACGGTGCCGCGATCTGCAACCAGGTGCCGCTGTGCCGGGCCTCGTACGGCCCGTACGGCCGCGCGATGACGCGGATCTGCAAAGAGGAGTCGTTCCATCAGCGGCAGGGATTCGAGATCCTGCTGACCCTGATGCGCGGCACCGAGGCGCAGCGCGCGATGGCGCAAGAGTCGGTCAACCGCTGGTACGCGCCCGCCCTGATGATGTTCGGGCCGCCCGACGACGAGTCGCCCAACTCGCAGCGCAGCATGGCCTGGAACATCAAGCGCTTCAGCAACGACGAGCTGCGCCAGCGGTTCGTCGACATGCTGGTGCCGCAGGCCGAGATCCTTGGGGTGACGCTGCCCGACCCCGAGCTGCGCTGGAACGAGGAGCGCGGGCGCTACGACTTCGGCGAGCTGGACTGGGCCGAGTTCCACGAGGTGCTGGCCGGGCGCGGGCAGGCCAACGCGCTGCGGGTGGCGAAGCGAAAGAAAGCCCACGAAGACGGCGCCTGGGTGCGCGAAGCCGCACGGGCGTACGCCGACCGGCAGGCCGCGCTCGCCGCCGACACCGAGCGGATCGCGTCATGACCAGCCCGGGCGACTCCGGCGGCCGCGAGACCTGGCCGCTGTGGGAGGTGTTCATCCGCTCGTCGCGGGGGCTGTCGCACGTGCACGCCGGGTCGCTCCATGCGCCCGACGAGACGATGGCCGTGCGTAACGCCCGCGATCTGTACACCCGCAGGGCCGAGGGGGTCTCGATCTGGGTGGTGCGGGCATCCGACATCACCTCGTCGGATCCGGATGCCAAGGGCGAGTTCTTCGAATCGCCGCAGGGCAAGGAGTACCGGCACGCCACCTACTACACCGAGTCGGAGCAGGTGCCGCACCTGTGAACCACAGCAACCACGTCGTGTCCACGGCGATCACTCCCGAGTCGATCGCCGACTCGTCCCTGGTCGCGCCGGATGCGGTGGCCGACTACGCGCTCGGGCTCGGTGACGACGCGCTCGTGCTCGCCCACCGGCTGGGCGAGTGGATCACCAACGCGCCCGAGCTCGAAGAGGATGTCGCTCTCGGCAACATCGGCCTCGACCTGCTCGGGCACGCGCGCAGCCTGCTGACCTACGCGGGAAGCGCGTGGGATCGCTCCGAGGACGAGCTGGCCTACTTCCGCGACGAGCGCGACTTCCGCTCGCACCAGTTGTTCGAGCAGCCCAACGGCGACTTCGCCGCCACCATCGCGCGCCAGCTGGTCGCCTCCGCGTACTTCGTCGAGCTCTACCGCGCGCTGTCGGCATCGACGGATGCCACCCTCGCCGCCATCGCGGCCAAGGCGTCCAAGGAGGTCGACTACCACCTCGACCACAGCGTGCAATGGCTGCAGCGCCTCGGACTGGGCACCGAGTACTCGCACCAGCGGATGCAGGCCGGGCTCGACGCGATGTGGCCCTACGTCGACGAGTTGTTCCGCGAGGATCCCTATGCGGGGGCGGCGGGCGACGGGGCGGTCGACCCGCGCACCCTGCGCACGGCGTTCGACGCGACGGTGCCGCGGCTGATCGTCGAGGCGGGGCTCGAGGTGCCGGCCGTGCCGCCCGCGCGCGGCGGGGGGCGCTCCGGCGTCCATGCCGAGGCGTTCGGGCCGATGCTGGCTGAGCTGCAGGTGTTGGCGCGCGCGCATCCGGGGGCCAGCTGGTGAACGCGCTGCTGGCGGGATTGACCCGCGACGAGCTGGCGGTGTGGGACATCGCGGCGACCGTCGTCGACCCCGAGGTCCCGGTCCTGACGATCGAAGACCTCGGCGTGCTGCGGGCGGTTCGCCTAGACGGCCAGACCGTCACGGTCGACATCACCCCGACCTACTCGGGATGCCCGGCCATCGACGCGATGCGCGACGACATCGTGAGCGCCCTGAGCACGGCGGGCTACGCCGACGTGCGCGTGCGGCAGGTGCTGGCCCCGGCATGGACGACGGAGTGGATGAGCTCCGAGGGGAGGGCGAAGCTGGAGGCCTTCGGGATCGCGCCGCCGCTACAGGATCGCGGTGGCGGCGTCGTGAACGTGGGCCTCGGCATCCGGTGCCCGCACTGCGGATCGCTCCACACCCGTCAGCTCTCGCGCTTCGGATCGACCTCGTGCAAGGCGCTCTACGTCTGCCAGCGCTGCCAGGAGCCGTTCGACTACTTCAAGGCGCACTGATGGCGGCGACCCAGCTGCCCACCCGCCGTCGCGCGCGCTTTCACCCGCTGACCATCTCGCAGGTGCGTCCCCTGACCGACGAGGCGATCGAGGTCACCTTCGAGGTGCCGCCCGAGCTGGATGACGAGTACCGCTACGACGCGGGGCAGTACGTCGCACTGCGCACCACGCTCGAGGGCGAGGAGCTGCGGCGCAGCTACTCGATCTGCCAGGCTCCGGCGCCGGGGCGGTTGAAGGTCGCCATCAAGCGCGACCTGGGTGGACTGTTCTCGACCTGGGCCATCCACCACCTGACGGCCGGGATGACGCTCGACGTGATGAGCCCCGAGGGCACCTTCACGGCGCAGCAGCTGCTCGACCGCCCGGCCCACTACGCGGCGATCGCAGCCGGATCGGGCATCACCCCGGTGCTCGCGCTGATCGAGAGCACCCTGACCGCGTTCGAGGGCAACCGCTTCTCGCTGGTCTACTCGAACCGTACAGCGATGGACACCATGTTCATCGACGAGCTCGCCGACCTGAAAGACCGCTACCCGGCCCGGCTCGCGCTGTATCACGTGCTCACCCGCGAGCGGCGGAGCTCTGAGCTGCTCTCGGGACGGTTGGATGCCGAACGGGTGCGCGGCATCCTCGACCACCTGCTCTTCGCCGAGGACGTCGACGAGTGGTTCATCTGCGGCCCCTTCGACCTCGTGCAGCTGTGCCGCGATGTGCTGGCTGAGGTGGGGGTGGATGCGTCCACGATCCGCTATGAGCTGTTCACCACGGGCGCGGCCACGCGCCCGGCCGGGCAGGCGGGCCGCCCGGTCGAGGTCGCGGCCGGAGATGACGTGCACACCATCACCTTCCGCCTCGACGGCACCACCGGCACCGTCACCTCGCCGGTGCACAGCAACGAGAGCATCCTCAACGCGGCCCTGCGGGTGCGCGGCGATGTGCCGTTCGCTTGCGCGGGCGGGGTGTGCGGCACCTGCCGCGCCGTGCTGCGCTCGGGCACGGTCGACATGGTCGAGAACTACGCGCTCGAGCCCGAAGAACTCGAGCGCGGATACGTGCTCACCTGTCAATCCATCCCGACCAGTGAGACCGTCTCGGTCGACTACGACGCCTAAGAGAGGGGATGCCGTGATCGACTACTCGCTCACCGGTTCCGTTGCCGAGATCGTGCTCAACGATCCCGCGAAGCTGAACGCGCTGGATGAGGCGGCGCTCGCCGCGCTCTCCGTGGCCTTCACGCGCGCTGCCGACGAGGGTGCTCGCGCGGTCATCCTGCGCGGCGAGGGCCGCGCGTTCTGCGCGGGCCGCGACATCTCGCACGTCGACCCGGCGACCGATGACGCATTCGGCTACCTGGATGGCGTGGTCACCCCCCTTCTGCGTCAGATCAGCGAGTTCCCGGCCCCGACCTTCGCGGTGGCGACCGGCGCCTGCCTGGGGGTCGGGCTGGGGCTGCTGGTGGCATCCGACGTCGTGTACGTCGCCGACACCGCGAAGATCGGGTCACCGTTCGCCAACCTCGGAGCCACGCTCGACTCGGGCGGCCACGCGCTGTTCGTCGAGCGGCTGGGCGCGCACCGGACGCTCGATCTGATCTACACAGCTGAGTTGATGACCGGGGCCGAGGCCGTCGCGGCCGGCCTGTTCAGCCGGGTGGTGCCCGAAGCCGAGGTGCTCGAGTTCACCCGCGAGCGCGCGGCGCGGGTCGCGGCCGGGGCGACCGGGGCGTTCCTGGCGAGCAAGCGGCTCGTGCAGCGGATCCGCGACGAGCGGATCGGCCTCTGGGAGTCCATCGCCGACGAGAACCGCGCGCAGGGCGAGCTGTGCGCGAGCGACGAGTACGCAGAGGGGTTCGCCGCCTTCCAGCAGAAGCGGCCGCCGGTCTTCGGGCGGTAGCCATCGGCTGTCCGATCAGAGCGAACCGAGCAGCAGCAGCGGCTCCTCGATGCAGCGCGCGACGTAGGTCAGGAAGCCGCTCGCGACATCGCCGTCGCACACCCGGTGGTCGAACACGAACGAGAGCGTCACGACCTTGCGCGCCGCGAGTTGACCGTCGACCACCCAGGGCCGGTCGATCATCCGGCCGATGCCGAGCATGGCGACCTCGGGGTGGTTGATGATCGGGGTCGAGCCGTCGACGCCGAATCCGCCGTAGTTGTTCACGGTGAAGGTGCCGCCGCTGAGCTCGGCGGGCGCGAAGTCGCCCGTCGCGGCGCGGGCCACGACGCCGGCGACCGCATCGCGCAGCTGCGAGGTCGTCATCGACTCGGCGCCGTGGATGACCGGCACCATCAATCCGCGCGGAGTCTGGGCGGCGAGGCCGAGGCCGATCGACGCGTGCTGGATGATCTCGCCCGCCCCGTCATCCACCGACGAGTTCAGGATCGGGTACGTGCCGAGGCCCACCACCGCGAACCGCGCGATCAACGCCGTGAGGCTGAAGCGCTCGCCGGTCGACCTCTGCAGGCGCTCCTTGGCGGCGACGAGCTCGGTCGCGTCGACGTCGAGCCAGATCGTCGCCTCGGGGATCGTCGAGCGCGAGTGGCTCAGGCGGGTCGCGATGAGCTTGCGCATTCCGGTGAGCGGGATGCGGAGGTCGCCGTCGACGGTGGGGTCGTCGAGAGGGGCGGCCTGAGCGCGCGTCGCGGGTGCGTCCTGCGCGGCGATCGCGGCGTCCACGTCGCGGCTCATCACCAGGGAACCGGGGCCGGATCCGGCGAGCCGGGTCGGGTCGATGCCGTGATCGAGAGCCCGGCGTCGCACCAGGGGCGAGACGACGGGAGAGCGCAGGGTCGGTCCTGGCGGGGTCGCGGCGCTCCGCGTGCGTCCGCCGAACCGGCCCGTCGGCCGCTCGAGGCGCATGGCCGGCTCCTTGGTTCCGTAGCCGACGAGCACGGCGCCGGAGCCGGCATCCATCCCCTCGGCGCGCAGGGCCGTTCCGGGTACGACATCGGCCGCGGTCTCGGCCCCATCGCCGACCGTGATCAGCACCGCGCCCGTGTGCACGGTCTCCCCAGCCGCCGCGTGCAGCGTCTCGACCCGCCCCGCGAAGGGCGACGGCAGCTCGACCGTCGACTTGGCCGATTCGACCTCGACCACCGGCTGGTCGACCGCGATGACGTCGCCGGGCTGCACCAGCCAGGAGACGATCTCGGCTTCGGTCAGCCCCTCGCCGAGGTCGGGCAGCAGGAACTCGCGCCCCACGCTCACCACTCCCAGCTGTCGAGCGCCGCGAGCACGCGCTCGGCGGACGGCAGGTGGTGCTCCTCGAGCTTGGGCGCGGGGAACGGGATGTCGAATCCGGTGATCCGCAGAATGGGCGCCGCCAGGTGGAAGAACTCCCGCTCCGTCACCCGCGCCGCGACCTCGGCGCCGTAGCCGCCGAACTGCGAGGCCTCGTGGATGATCGCGGCCCGCGAGGTCTTGCGCACCGATGCGCCCACCGTCTCGTCATCGAACGGCGACAGGCTGCGCAGGTCGATCACCTCGATGTCGAGACCCTCGAGGGATGCCAACTCGGCCGCCTGCATCGCCGTCTTCACCGTGGGTCCGTAGGCCAGCAGCGTGACGTCGGAGCCCGCGCGGATGACCTGCGCCCGGGTCATGGGGGTCGTCTGCGTGGGCAGCGCAACGGCATCCTTCACCCAGTAGCGGCTCTTCGGCTCGAGGAAGATCACCGGGTCGTCGCTCGCGATCGCCTCGCGCAGCATCGAGTAGGCGTCGGCCGGGTTCGACGGGGTGACGACCGTGAGCCCGGGGGTGTGCGTCCAGTACGCCTCCGACGAGTCGGAGTGGTGCTCGACGCCGCCGATCCCTCCGGCATAGGGGATCCGGATCACGACCGGCAATTGCACGCGGCCCTTGGTGCGGTTGCGCATCTTGGCCAGGTGCGAGGTGATCTGCTCGAAGGCCGGATAGCTGAAGGCGTCGAATTGCAGCTCGACCACCGGCCGCATCCCGTACATCGCCATTCCGATCGCGGTGCCGACGATGCCCGCCTCGGCGAGCGGGGAATCCCAGATGCGGCTCTCGCCGAACTCGCGCGACAGGCCGTCGGTCACGCGGAAGACGCCGCCCAGCGGGCCGACGTCCTCACCGAAGATGACGACGCTGGGGTCGTCGGCCATCGCGTCGCGCAGCGCGGCGGTCAGCGCGCCGGCCATGGTGACCTCGGTGGCCGGCGGCGCTGCTGCAGACCCGCCCGCCGGGGCCCGGTGCTCGATCAGGGTCATGAGTCGGCCAGCTCCTTCGCGAGAAAGGCGCGCTGCTCGAGCAGCGCCGGTCGGGGCGTGGCGTACACGTGGTCGAACAGCTCGAGCGGGTCGAGCACCGGTTCTTCGTTCATCGCGTCGCGGGTCGCGGCGGCGAGCGCCTCGGCCTCGGCCGCGATCTCGGCTGCCAGCGAGTCGGTCAGCACCCCCGTGGCCGTGAGGTGCTTGGCCAGTCGGTCGATCGGATCGTGCCCGCGCCACTCCGCGGTCTCGTCCGCCGAGCGGTAGCGGGTGGGGTCGTCGGAGTTGGTGTGCGACTCCATGCGGTAGGTGAGGCCCTCGATCATGGTCGGCCCGCCGCCCGTGCGCGCCCGGTCCAGCGCCGCCGCGATCACCGCGTACATAGCGGCCGCGTCGTTGCCGTCGACGTAGTAGCCCGGCATCCCGTAGCCGATCGCCTTGTCGCTCAGCACCCGCGCATGCGATTGCTTTGCGATCGGCACGCTGATCGCGTACTGGTTGTTCTGGATGACGAAGACCACCGGCGCCTGCCACACCCCGGCGAAGTTGAAGGCCTCATGCGCGTCGCCCTCGCTGGTCGCGCCGTCGCCCAGGAACGCCAGGGCGGCCACCGGGTCGCCCTTGAGCTTGGCCGCGGTGGCGAGCCCGACCGCGTGCAGCGCCTGGGTCGCCAGCGGGGTCGACTGCGGCGCGATGCGATGCGCGTGCGAGTCGAATCCGGCGTGCCAGTCGCCCCGGAAGAACGACAGGATCTCGCTCGCGCTCACCCCGCGCGTCAGCAGCGCGATGGTGTCGCGGTAGGTCGGGAACAGCCAGTCGTCGGTCGCCAGCGCCGAGACCGCCGCGATCTCGCACGCCTCCTGCCCGAGTGCCGACGGATAGGTGGCGAGGCGCCCCTGCCGGGTCAGCGCCGTGACCTGCGCCTCGAAGCGGCGGGCGACCACCATGCGACGGTACAGCGAGAGCAGGGTCTCGGGATCGGGCAGGGCGAAGCCGGCCGCACGCTTTCCACGCACGACGGCGCCCTTCTCGTCGATCAGCCGGATCGGCTGCTCGGTGGGCCGGACGACCTCAGTCGTCCCTGGGCGGCCCGACATCGCGTCGCTCATGCAGCAATCGTGTCGCCGCCCGACCCGGATGCCGAGCGTGTCGC
>Ga0207667_10001483_pt1 | contig 29443 bp, 15 predicted proteins | sample KBSCornC52_FD_184301 | JGI IMG/M metagenome (GOLD analysis project Ga0207667, IMG submission 184301) | Corn rhizosphere microbial communities from Kellogg Biological Station, Michigan, USA - KBS Corn C5-2 (SPAdes) (version 2) | ecosystem: Host-associated > Plants > Roots > Rhizosphere > Soil ...
CAGTCGGCGCGTTCATCATTGTGACCCAGCCGCTGCCCGTCGAACTGCTCGATCGGCTGACGCCGCGCCGGCGGATGACGACCGACACCAAAAACTTCGTGAATTACTTTCGCGTCACGCCTGACAACCGGCTGCTGTTCGGCGGGCGCGCGCGGTTCGCGGCAACCAATCCCAAGTCCGATGCGAAAAGCGGCGCAATCCTGCGCAAGTCGCTGGGCGAGGTGTTTCCCGAGCTCGCGGCCACCCGCATCGATTATTGCTGGGGCGGCATGGTTGACATGACGCGTGACCGACTGCCGCGCGCCGGCGAGCACAACGGTCTTTTCTACTCGATGGGCTACAGCGGCCACGGCACGCACATGTCTACTTACATGGGTGCGATCATGGTCGAGGTGCTCGATGGCAAAGCGCATCTCAATCCGTGGCGTCATTTCGACTGGCCGGCCATTCCCGCTTATTTCGGCAAGCCTTGGTTCCTGCCGATTCTCGGCGCCTATTACCGCTATCAAGATTTCGTCCGATGAGGGTCGACGCGCTATGCCCGCACCGCTGACTCATATCGAGACGAGCCCGGACCTGCCGAATAGCGCCAATGCCGTGATCATCGGCGGTGGCATCATCGGCGCCTTCACCGCCTATTACCTCGCGAAGCGGGGCATGAAGGTCGCACTTCTCGAGAAGGGGCGCATTGGCGCCGAGCAGTCGAGCCGCAACTGGGGCTGGTGCCGCCAGCAGAACCGCGATGCCCGCGAGCTGCCGATGGCGACGAAGAGTCTCGATCTCTGGGAGCGCTTTACGGCGGAGACCGGCGAGAACACCGGTTTCCGGCGCTGTGGTTTGCTGTATCTCAGCGACAGCGAGGCGGAGCTGGCAACTTGGGCCCGATGGCGCGATTTCGCTCATACCGTCGGCGTCACCACGCACATGCTGAGCGCTGCCGAGGCGAGCGAGAGAGGGCGAGTGACGCGCCGAGCGTGGCGAGGCGGCGTCTTTTCTCCGAGCGACGGCATTGCCGACCCTTCCAAAGCTGCACCCGCCGTCGCGCGGGCACTGTTGAAGCTCGGTGGCACAGTCCATCAAGGCTGCGCTGCGCGCGGGATCGAGACTGCGGGTGGCAAACTCTCTGGCGTCATCACCGAGAAGGGCACGATTCGAACGCGAAGCGCGATTCTGGCGGGAGGCGCGTGGGCTTCTTCCTTCTGCCGTCAGGTCGGCGTCCGCTTCCCACAGGCCTCGGTACGCCAGTCGATCCTTGCCGTCGCGAGCAACAACAAGGCGATGCCGGATGTGCTCTACACTTCAGGCATCGCGCTCACGCGGCGCGGCGATGGGGGCCATACGCTCGCCATCAGCGGCCGTGGGCGTGTGGATCCAACACCGCAGTTACTCCGCTTCTCCAGGCAGTTCCTGCCGATGTTCTTGCGGCGCTGGCGCAGCCTCGCACCGGGCGGGATGGAAGGCGTCCGCTCAGGGCATGAAGGGCTGTCGCGTTGGCGACTTGATCGTCCGACGCCGATGGAGCGCATGCGCATCCTCGATCCCTCCGTCGACAGGGGCACGGTGCACCTGACATATCAACGCGCAGTTAATCTCATCCCGGAGCTCAAGGACTGTGCCGTCACTGCCGCGTGGTCAGGCTATGTTGACTCCACGCCTGACGGTGTTCCGGGGATCGGTGAGATCCCGAGCATACCGGGCTTCGTTTTGGCGGCGGGCTTCAGTGGGCACGGCTTCGGTATAGGACCAGGGGCCGGCCACCTGGTTGCCGACATCGTCACCGGTGATGCGCCGATCGTCGATCCGCGGCCCTATCATCCGAAGCGTTTTGAGGATTCCAGTTGGGGGAAGGTCGCGGACTTCTGATGCACGAACACCGCCCATTATGTCAGCTCTCCATTGCCTACCTCGTCGCAATGCCTGATAGTAGTTCGTAACAGTTCGCAACGAGTCTTGGGCTGACTTGTGGCAAGGGAATGATCCGCAACGTAAGGCCAGGCAAGTCACGCTGAGCTCAGGTATGAGGGTTTGAACCAACCGGACGGCCTGAAGCCCCACGCCCCCCTGTGGCGCATGGAACTTCAGGCAACGTAACTTCCGGCAGTTTGACAAAGGGAGAATCAGCGTGAATTGGAAGGCACTCTCGCAGTGTGCCTCGTTGGTCGCGTGCGCGCTCTTGACAACGCTGGCACATGCGGATTTCTTAGCAAGTCAGGCGCAACCCGATGGCAGCTACGTCGCGCCCGGCAACCTGGCGACACCCACTCAGGCGACGGCCGAGGCCGTGCGCACTCTCCGGCTTCTCGGACGGGCCTCCGAGGTCACTTCCGCGGATGTGTACCTGGTGGCCGAGACCTATCACGGCACCGAATACCTCTCCCGCAAAATCGTCGCGGGCGTGGAGGCCGGCACTCCCGATCCCTCGCTGGTCACCGAGCTCAACGCGCACCAGAACGCTGATGGCGGCTACGGCGAATCCGCGGGCTACGACAGCAGCCCGCTCGATACCGCCTTCGCCCTGGACGCCCTGTTCCGGAGCGGCAACATCAGCACCCCGGCGACGGGCCTCGCTGCCAACTATCTCCTGCAACAGCAGCGAACCGACGGCAGTTGGCCGGGCGCGGATGGCACGGCGAGCCTCTATGCCACGGCGCTCGCCACACGGGCCCTTTTTCCCTTCAACACCCTCTACACCGCGGTTCCCACAGCGGTGGCCAACGCCACCACTTACTTGCTGTCGGGCGAGACCTCCAACGGCTCCTGGGGCTCCGACTTTCTCACCGCCCAGGTGCTGCTGACTCTCGCCACCGTCTCGACGAATACCACCGCCATTCAACAGGGCGTCAGCGGGTTGACCGCAGCTCAGCTTCCCGACGGCAGCTGGTCGGAGGACGTCTACAGCACGGCGCTCGCCCTGCGAGCGCTCCAGGCCGCCAACCAAAGCGCCCCGACCAGCGCGGCAAATCCCGGCTCGATCGTGGGTTATGTCTTCAGCGCTCAATCCAACGAGCCCTTGACGGGTGCGACCGTCACCCTGGCCGGCGGCACCCAGACCACGCAAACCAACTCCGACGGCTACTTCGTGCTCGCCGGCGTCCCGACCGGCACCTACACCGTGCTGGCGAGCCTCGCCGGATACTCTTCGGCGAGCGTCGTCGGCAACGTGCAGTCCCAGCAATCGAGCACCGTCGGACCCCTGGTCCTGAGGCAAGTCAACACCGCGGCTGTGGTGCGAGGCTCGGTCTTCGACGCCTCGACACAACTTCCGATCGCCGGTGTCGGCATCACCCTGTCGGCGAGCGGCGCCTCCTACTCCGCGACTGCCGCGTCCGACGGCTCGTTCGAGCTCGATAATCTCTCGCCCGGAACTTACGCGGTTGCCTACCAGGCCAACGGCTATGCCAATGTGACCGGCACCCTGACCACCCCCGCGGGCTCCACCACCGCAGTCCGTCAAGGCCTCACGGCACAAGGGACGTATCAAGACAGTTCGCCCGGCACGCTGTCCGGCCAGATAGTCGACGCAGCCAGCGCCCAGCCGCTCTCCGGCGTAACGCTGAGTTTAAACGGTACGACCACCACAACCAGCGCGAGCGACGGATCGTTCTCCTTTGCCGCCGTCCAGCGGGGTAACTACCAGATTCTCGCCAGCGCCACTGGTTATGTCGCCCGAACCTATTCGTTTATCTACGCCGCGGGTGACAACGGCAACCTTGGTGCCCTGTCCCTGTACACCGCCACCACAAGCGCCGCACCCACGACATTGACGATCGTGGGAACTGTCATCGACGGCATCAGCAACCAGCCGCTGGCCGGCGCGACAGTCACCCTGGGCCAAACCACGTTGACGACCAACGCCAGCGGCCAGTTCACGCTGAGTGGCCTCACCAGCCTCGCGTTCAATCTCAGCATCGCCGAGACAGGCTATCTGACCCGTGCGTTCTCCGGCTCCGCGGGCGGCTTCGGGCAGGTGTCTGGCTCCTTTGCGTTGACGCCATCGAGCGGCGGCTCCACGGCGACGACCTCCACACTTGCCGGCAGCGTCACTGACGCCAATACCCAGAAACCGATCGCGGGTGCGCGGGTGACTCTAGCCAACACGAGCATCACCGCTACAACAGCCGCCGACGGCACCTACCAGATCACTAACCTGCAACCGACTGCACTCCACCTCAGCGTCAGCGCGCCATCTTATGTCGCCCGTGACTACGCGATCGACCTCAGCCAACCCGGATCCTTCACGCTGAACGTGCCACTGTCCGCGATGAGCGGTACCGCCGCCACCTTCCAGGTGCAGAGCTTCAGCCCCCTGCAAGGCTCCACGGGCGCCAACAGCCTCCAGCAGTTTGACGCGCGGATCGTCAACCTGCAGACCACGGCGCAAACGGCCGCGATTCTCGCCGACATCGTGAACAGCGCCGGTGTGAGGGTGGCGACGGTCAACCCGTACGCCCCGGGCACGACCACACCGACCGTGGAAGTCGGCTTCGCCCCGGGTCAGAGTCAGGACGTCCTCATCCCCTGGAATACGGCGCAATGGCCGCCGGGCAGCTACCAGGTAAATTTACACGTCATCCAACCCGGTACCATCACCAAGGACCTGCCGACGGGTACGGTCCTGGCGAACGCCGACACCCAAGCGGTGGTCACGCCCACCGCGGCCTTCGAAGGACAGGTCGCTTTCAACCCGCCGTTGGCGCAGGCCGGCTCGAGCTCGCCGGTAACGTTGAGCGCCGTGCTCGTGAACTCAGGCAACGTCATACTCACCAACCCCAACTTCACGCTCGCGCTTGCCGACCCGTCGTCCAACCAGACTCTGACCACGGCGACCGGCACCACGGCATCGATCGGGATCGCGAAAAACGTCACCGTCAATTTCGGCAGCTGGATCCCCACAACGGCCGGAAATCTCCCGGTCACCGTGACGGCGGCCGGCTCCTCGAGCCAAAGCACCCCGATCCAAGGCTCCGCCACCGGCACGCTCTACGTCGGCGACAAAGCCACCGGCACCTTCACGCTCGATCGCACCTCCGTGCCGCTCGGCATTCAGGACGTTCACGGCACGATCAACGTCCAAGGCGTCAATATCACCACCGGCTACAGCACCGACCCGCTGTTTGCCGCCGTCAAACAAGCGGTCGCCAAGGGCTCCCGCTTCGTCGCGCCCGCCGCCGCACAATGGAAACTCACCCAGAACCCGCAATGTCTGGGCTGCCATATCCAGACGCAGAGCTTGGTGGGCCTGTCGGCGGCCCAACAGAAGAACGCCATCGATCCATCGGAGGCGGCGGTGGTCTCGTATCTTTATAACGACATCGCCGGCACCCAACAGTCGGACGGCGGGCTCTACATGAGCCACTACTCGTACTTCGATCTCATGCAAACCGCCCTGGGGGCCTGGGCGCTGAGCTACTGGCCCGATCCGAAGCGGGTGTTTCCGACCCTCTACAAAGCATCGGTCTTTCTGATGAACCAGAAGTCGACCTCGGGTAACACCACATGGTGGAACTGGACCGAGTGCGGCGACTGCGACGGTTGGTGGGCGAACACCGAGGCCATGAACATGGCCGTCGTCACCGGATTCGCCGGCCTGTTGAACGATGCCCAGAACCTGAATGGCTTCGTGCCGCAGGACTTCACACTCCAGGACGCGGGCAATACTGGCACCAGCAACATGATGGACACCCAGCCCGGTCCGGACGGCTCGCTCTGGTACGTCGACTATCGCGGCGCGGTGTACGCCTACAACCTGACGACCCAACAGACTCGAACCGTGGCGACCGGCCTCGCCAGCCCGGCGTACGGGCTGGCCATCCGCTCCGACGGAACTGTTTACGTCTCCTCCGCCCAGACCCTCACACGAGTCGCGCCTGATGGCAGCAAGACAGTGCTGATGTCAGGCGGTAACTACGGCTCCCTGACCTCCGTGGCCATCGGTCCCGACAGCCTCCTGTACGTCGTCGACCACGACCGCAACTGCGTCTACCAGGTGAGCGACGCCGGCGTCGTCAATTCATTTGCTTGCGGTGGCTTGATCACGGGCCCGCATGCCGCGGTCTTCAACGGCTCCAACCTGCTAGTCACCAATAACGGAACCGGCAACTTCCGCATCGTGAGCATTGCGCCCAATGGCACGGTCAGCTCCTTCGCCGACGGCCTGAGCTTCCCGCCGGACTGGATCCACCTGGGCGCTGACGGGTACTTTTATGTCGCCACCGACCAATACGGCAGCTACCAATACGTCAACCCGCCGATGGTCTATCGCGTCAGCCCCGCCGGCCTGGTCCAGAGCCTGCCGGTCTTCAACGCGCCGGGTATCGACGGCTTCAATTCGATTGCCACCTTCGGCGGGGCGGTGTATGTCCAGAATCCGTCGAATCAACATCTCTATCGGCTCACCTCGCAGCCGCTCGACACGAGTCAACTGGCCGCGATTCGCGCTGTCCTGCCCTCGGTCGCCCAGTTCACCCTGAACCAGTACCAGGACAACAACTCGAGCAACGTGGTGCTCGCCGTGCGCATCATCCTCCTGAACGAGATCCGTCCGTTCACGCAAGATACGAACCTCATAGCCCAGATCGATACCGCCACCCAGTCACTGTCGACTCAGCTGCGCCAACGCCAGCACGCCGACGGCGGCTGGCCGTATTTGACGAATTCGACCAACAGCGATCCCACCGCGACTTCGTTCGTGGGCCTGGCGCTGCAGTACACCCATCCCTCTATCAACGATCCGGTGATCCGCAACTCCATCACTTTCCTGCTCAACAGCCAGAACCCCGACGGCTCGTGGCCCAGCTACAGCCAGGCCTTCCACCGCAGCAACCTCGGGCCGGCGAGTTTCGTGATGGACTATCTGCCCCAGGCGCTGGAGCAGCTAGGGGGCATCGACACGGGGGTCACGCTTACCACCGCGGCTAACGTGCGACTCAGCGCCCCGTCTGTCGCGCCGACGAGTGCGACCGCCAACGCCGACGGCAGCACCACATACAACTGGGGTCTGACCGGTGTGACCTCGGACGGTGAGAACATCACCTTCGACCTTACACTCTTGAACATGGCGTTCAACGAGACACGCCCGGCGGCTAGTGCTGCGTACCTGGGCTTTGCGAACTCCTTCACCGGCCAGACCCTGACGTCCAACCTCCCCATTCCGACGGTCCAGGTCGTGGGAGCCGTCACGCTGGCGGTTACCACCAACCAATCCAGTTATCCGGCCAACGCGCCCGTCGTCATCACCAGCACGGTCACGAACGCCGGCCCCAACTTGTCAGCCGGCCAGACACACGTCACGGTCCACTCGGCCGACGGCACTTTGATCAGTGACCTGGGCAGCGCCCCCGTTGGTGCACTGGCGACAGGGGGCTCCACGACCGTCAACGCCGCGTTCAATACCGGGACGCTGCTGGCCGGCAACTACTCCGTCGAGTCGCAGCTCTTTGATCAGAGCTCGCAGCTCATCGGCGACCGCACCACCACCTTTGCGATCACGGCCCCGCATGCCGCGGTAGTGGCGGGCCTCACGGCAGACAAGACTACTTACCAGGCCTGGGACACCGTCACCCTGACGAGCCGGGTGCAGAACGTCAGCCTGAATGTATACCAGGCGGGTGTGACGGCAGCCATCACGGTACAAACACCGGCGGGAGCACCGCTCTACCAGGGCAGCTTCACGCTCAACTCCCTGGCGCCGGGCGCAATCGACAACGTGCCCACGACGCTGCACCTGAGCGATGCGGCCAGCGGCAACTACCCGGTACAGCTCGTCATCACCGACGCAGCGACGCACAACGTTCTCACGACGGCCGCGACGACGCTCGCCGTCACCCGCAACACCCTCCAAGCTCTGTCCGGGAAAGTCACGGTGCAGGCGGCGAGTCTCTATAAGGGCGGCAGCGAGCTTTGCTCGGACACCGTCAACAATCTCTCGGCGACCGCCCTGAGTGGCGTCACACTGACCCAACAGCTGGTCAACTTGACGACCTCTCAAGTGGTGCAGACCACGACCCAGAGTGCCAACTTCGGACCGCAACAGCAGTCCGTCTTCTTGAATAGCGTCCCGACTGGCTCTCTGACGCTCGGTCCCTACGCCTGCGTGGTCTCGGCCACCTACCAGGGCACGACCCAGCAGATCGGCTCGGCGGGATTCCAGGTCCTGCAACCGCCGATTGTGATCCACAGCACTTTCGGCGTCGGCACCAACGGCCGCGTGTTGGTCCTGGTGGACGGGGAGCCACCTCCGCCTTGCGGCTGGTTGCGTGAGATCGAGCTGTGGGCACCGTTCACCACGCCGCTCCCGGACAACGCCACTGTGCGGGCCGACCTGCGCGATGCCACCGGTAAGACCCTCGATACCGAGTCTCTGGCGCTCGCCAGCTATCGGGGCACCGTGAATCGCAACATCGGGCAAGGCGCGGATCTCGCCATCACCGGCCTGTCTTCAACCGTACTGACCATCAGCCTCCGCGCCCAGAACGGCCCGTTGCCAACCGGCTATCGCGTTGTGGCCACGGTCACCGCGCCGTCGCTGCCGCGAATGGTTATCGACAGCGGCTCGATGGGAGCCCAGATCGGCTGGCCGCTCGCCGACGGCGCTCAATTCGGCGATTTCGCGTCCCTCACCCACACGCGTTTCGGCAACAGCTCTTTCGGCAGCGGCGGCGGGTCCGGCGACGACGGCGCCTTCCGTCGGGCAGACCGGGAGGAGGGCAGCCGCATTCCAGAACCGGCACCTTCGGTTGAGAGAGCCTTCGTGACTGAACTCCTGCAGAGCGCCGGCCTGTCCTACACGCTCGTCACCACGGCAGAGAGCTTCGTCACCCAACTCCACACCGGCGCCTACAGCCAATTCGCACTCCTGGCCAATCACGTCGAGCTGCGCTCCGAAACCCGCAAAGAGCTGCGCGAGGCCGTCTTCAACGGCGCCGGCCTGCTGTATGCGGCGCAGGGCAACGCTGACACCGATGACGATGACCCGAGCGCCTTCGGATTCCACGACACGTTCGGCATCGCGGTCGACGAAGAGCGCCAGCACGCCACCGGCATCCAACTCACGGCTGCGACGCTCACCCCGGTGGGCAGTGAGAATTTCGCGTTCGCGGAGCGCGTCTATTGCATCCGGAAACTCTTCACGGCCTCGGCCGACGGCAACTTCGAAGGCGTCTCGAGCCGCTGTAAGCCCGCCGTCACCACCAACACGTACGGCCACGGCAAGGCTGTCTACATCGGCTACGACCTGTTGGCGGAAGCCACCCAGGCCGGCGCGGCCAGCGTGCACGCCGCATTGATGACCGGCGGCCTGCGATACCTATCGCCGACATTCGGCAATCCGCTCGCGGGCCACATAGTGCCGTTGCAGTTGCAACTCACCAATGCCGGCATCGCTATGCCCGGCCAGGTGCAATTGCCACTGCCCAACGGAACTACCGTCGTGGACCCGGGTACCGGCACCGTGTCCAACAACATCCTGACGTGGCCGTTCTCCCTGGCAGTATCACAACAGCTCAGCCTCAATACCTGGATCCAGCTCCCCGATACCGCCGGCAACCAGACCTTCGTGGCCCAGATCCAGACCGGATCCAACGGCAAGTTCAGCCTGTATGCGCAAGACACGTTGACTCTCGGATCGACCGCCAGCGCGACGCTCGCGCAGGCGAGGGCGCTCGCGGCCAGCTCACGTGCCTTCAGGGAGGTGCAGTTCTGGCTCGACACCGCAGAGTTTTGGATCGAGCGGAGACGACCGGACTGCGCGCTGGTCAGTCTGTTGAGTGCCACGGACCGCCTGATCCAAGGGCCGCTGGCGCCCGAGTGGACATCGTCCGTGGAAGGCCACTCGCGGTCGCCCGGGTCTCTCGAGCCCGCGGGCGCTTCCGTCACCCCGGCACAGCAACAAGCTCTGCGATGGGACATCGATCAAGTGATCTGGACATTGAGCCGAACCCTTTGAGACCCCGACACAACGTGCGAAGGAACGACAACTTGCCCATGGGTACCGACACACGAAAGGCCACTGGCGCGCCAACGGCTTTTGGGGCGCCCGAGCGTTTTGGCGCACTCAAGGGTGTTGCCGTCGAGGACGCCCCGAACCCCGTTCCATCCCTCCTGACGCGCTCAACGACCTGGTTGGTCACCTGCACTTATCTGGCCTCGCTGTTCCTCCCGCAACTCGCGGCCGCGCAGGAGAGGGCCGCCGCCGCTAGCGAATCGCCACCACCACCGGCCCAGGTTGTGAGCCACGCGATGCCTGCCACCGAGCGCCAGGCCGGCCAGTTGGACACTCTGCGCGCCACCCTCGGCACCCTGCGCGCCAAAGTGCACGCCAAAAAAAGCGTTGCCCAGGAAAAGAAGTCTCTCGAGTCGTTGCGCCGGACCCTGCAACAGGTTGACCACGACAACGCCGAGAGAATGCAGCAGATCAGCACCTTCCTCGCGAGCAAGCAACTCCCCGAAACCATCCTCCACCGCCAGCAGGAATTCACAAAACGCCTGGCGGCTGAATCCGCCCACCTGCAATCGGCCCTGACGGCCATCGAGCAACTCGACAACCCCAAGGCGATCGAGACCGCGACCACCCAACTGCAGACCGAGCTCGCCAAACTCCAGACCGGCCGCGCTCATGCCCCGCTGGACCCGCACAATCTTCCATTTGGCACTCCGCACGCCGCTACGCGGGAAGCCGGTGCTTCCACCGCGATGCTCGAGGAACAACACCCCGACGATGCCAGTCAGCGCTTCCTGTTTGCCGGCGCAGGAGGAGGCGGCGTCGCCGCGCAACTCTCACCCACCGACCCTGCCTACATCGCCGCTAACGCGGAAGTGCAGATCACCCAGGCCATCAAGGATCAGGCCGCCGCCCTCCACAATAACCCCGTCGAGATTTTCAACTGGGTCCGCAACCACGTCGACTACGTCCCGACGTACGGCAGCATTCAAGGTAGCGACCTGACACTACAGGCCATGCGCGGCAATGCCTACGACACCGCCAGCCTTCTGATCGCACTGCTGCGCGCTGCCGGTATCCCTGCCAGATACGTCTACGGCTCGGTGAACATCCCTATCACACCGCTCATGAGTTGGGCGGGTGGCTTCGACAATCCCCTGGCCGCGGTCGATTTCTTGGGGCAAGGCGGCATACCGATTACCGCGCTCGCCCAGGGCGGCGCCATCCAGGCCGCTCGCATCGAGCATATCTGGGTCGAAGCCTGGCTCAGCTATCAACCTAGTCGCGGCACCAAGAGTAACGGCGGTTATAACTGGGTCCCCCTGGATGCAAGCTTCAAGAGCTACCAGGACGTCACGGGCATTGCCCCCACCGCCACCACACCCGATGTGCAGGCGGCGGTACAGACCTACCTGGCGTCCGCGAAGTCAGGCGGTGGCGGAGACTGGAGCACCGGGTACGATCCCACCGCCTTCAACGTCTACCAGGGGACGCTCTCGTCCAACATGGCCCAGACCGTCACGGCAGATCCTACCCTCATCCTGAAAAATCAGATCCTCCCGACTCGCACCATCGTGGCCGTGCAGAACCCGGTCCTGCCCGCCACCCTGCCGTATCATCTCGTGGCCCGCGGTGGCGATTACGCCTCTTTGCCCAACAGTCTGAAAGTGACCGCCCACGTGGAGCTCTTCACCCTCGCGGACGAAACGGCCGGCGGCCAGCCGCTCATCGACCAACAGATCTCGCTCCCGGAGGCGGGATTCTCCTCCCTGGAGCTCACCTATTCACCGGCCACGCCCGCCGACGCCACGGCCTGGGCGGCCTACCAGTCTCCGGGCAGCACCGAATTCCCGGCCTACCTGGTGCAGGTCAAAGCCAGTTTGAAACTCGCCGGTACCGATTTGCAGGATTCCGGCACGTTGCCTTTCGGCCAGGATATGGTGCTGCACGTCATCTATGGAGGCGCAGCCCAACCGCGGGATGCTCGTTTCGCCATGTTGAGCGGCGATGAGGTCCAGGTGGGCTTGAACGGCGACGGCCAGGCGGCAAGCCTCGCCCTGGCGGCGTTCCAGGGTCGTACCGACCTGGGCGCAACGACGGAAAACAACCTGTTTCTGGTCGCCAAAACCTTCTGGATCCAACAGGACCTGATGGACGCTCAGGCCGCGCAGATCAGCCGGACCGCCTTCGTCCGCATGCCCTCGGCTGCAACCTTCTCGTCCCCGGTCAGCATCGTCTACAACTACGGCGTGCCCTTCAGCGCGAGCTATCACGGACACGGGGTCGATGTGAAACTGGCGCAATACAGCGCCATGTCCCGCGACGGCGATGCGAATAAGACCCGCACCTTCGCCCTGATCTCCGGCATGCAAATGTCCTTCCTGGAGGCGGGCTCCCTGGAAGAGGTCTTCGGCAGCCCGCTGGGCAAGGGCGCCACCACCATGCGGCTGATCGCACTGGCCAACTCAACCCAGATGCCGATCTATCACATCACCGGCACCAACTGGAGCACCTATCGAAGCGCCCTCCAACATCCGGCCGAGGTGCTGACCGATATCGACAACGCCGTCGCCGCCGGCTTGGAAGTGGTGATTCCCCAGGCGCAACTCACCAACAATGGCTGGACGGGCAGCGGCTACATCATCCTCGACCCCGTCACCGGCTCGGGCGACTACCGTATCAACGGCGGTGCAAGTGGTGCGTTCGCCGACTCCTGCGGCAGAGTGCCCGTGGCCGTGAAGGTCAAAGTTCCTGAAGTCTCGATTCTCTGGGAGCAGATCCTGAACGGTTACGTCGACGACGACCTCAATTTCAACGGTGACGGTGTTGCCGGCATTATCGCACTCTGCGTGGCCACCGCAGCACTGATCGCAGTCGCCGGGGTCGCCGTCGCAGTCGCCGCCGCCGCCTTAGGCCCTTCTTTCCTCACCACCTTACTCGCCGCTTCGATCGGCCTCTCGGCAGTGGCGAACGCGGGCGAAGACGATTGCAGTTGCACGCCGAGATCCGTCCCGCGCCGGGGTGGCCATGCAGGTCACAACGACTGCGCGGATCTGTACACGCAATACCCGCACTTCGATCGCTGGCTGAACGGCAAGAACTACGATGGCCAAGTCGACCTGTTACATCAGATGACCGAGGTCAAGACGGGCCTGGCCTACCGCGGTATCAAAGCGCGGGACGAGGCAGGCGACCCTGCAGCGAAGTACTACAGAGCGGTCTTGATCCTGAGGGAGGAAGGCGTTATTTTGAAAGACGCCGATACGGCAGCGGTGTGCGATTGGGACTATGGCTATTACGCCAAAGACGATCAAATCGTGGCAGACCTGAAACAGTACCTGCTGGAGGCGGGCCGGTATGTCAACGAAGCGTTAGCCTGTCATTGAGATGTCGCTATCAAACACGTTGAACCTGTGCAGAGCGAGTCTCTATTGCGGCTCTTTCGCCAAGAGCGACGCGCGCATCGAGCGGACGCTCAGCGCCATCGAGGCCGTCACGGGTCGGCGGCTGACTCACTACGCACAGGGAGCAGGTGCGCCTGAGGCGATCCCGGGGGACCGGACCGCTTTCGTGAGCCAATGGCTCCCCGGATTTCGCGAGAAGCTCGAATCGCAGTCGCTGTGCTCCAGCACTACCGACACGCCCTTTCTATTCGTCACCCTCGACAACGCTCACACCCTACGCGAGTTGGTGCGTCAACGCGGTGGTCCGCTCAACGGCGCCGTTCACATCACCTTCTCCGAAGGGGCGCCGTTCAAACACGACATCGTCGCACGGTTTGCCGAGCTGGTCACGGCGACGCAGTCCTTTTACGCTGTCCTGAAGTCACCTCCGCTCGAGCGCCAGGACTCCTTCACTCGCCAACGGATGGCGGCGGAGCTCGAGGAGATCGACAAGCTTCGCGCGATCAGCGACGTCTTTGCCGAAGGCAAACGGCGGCCTCTGATGAAACTGGCTCACCTGTACATTTATGACCTCGATGAGAAACCTCTGACCGGGATAGCCGACGCCGACAAAACCTTTGCCCTGCGCCTGCACTGGCTCAACTACTGGAACGACGCTACGGCCCGGCACCTGGGCTTCCCTGACAAAACACGCGACCGTCCGCTGGAGGGACTCTACGAGCGAATCCCAGGCGGCTGGCTGGTCAAGCTGACACCCGAGCCCACGGATCTCGATAAGCCTGCGGATCGTGAGCGGCTGCAGTGGGCTTACGAGCGATTTGCGCGCTCGGCGCGCTGAGAATCGTAAACGGATGTTCGTGGGCTCGAGGCCGCTTGCCGGCGCCAGTCCTTCATGGCCGCACGATCAGATCCCGCCTTTTCATTGTCGCCGCCGCGGTTCTCGAGCGCGCTCCTGTTCGCGTGGGTTTTCGCTCTTTGCGCCTTGCGACGATTTGAGGATCGGGCTGGGCGCAGTTTCCGCCGCGCATGAGCGAACGGATCTGATGCCGCTGGCGGATTGATGCCGGTGCGCACGCGTCAGACCTGACAGGTGCGATGTGGCCAAAATTCCCCTGATCGACACGGATCAACCGGCCGACGATCTACGCGAGTTTCCACCGGCGGTGGAGTACCTGGAGTCCCTTCAGAATGACTTGTGCATGCGCTCGAATTAGGCCGCGGCTCCCGCTGTGAGACCACACAGGTCGAAGACGGAAGCTGCGCTCGCTGCTCGCCGGCACAGTTCATCAAGGCTGCGGTGCGCGCGGGATCGAGACTGTGGGGTGGCAAACTCTGTGGCAACGCTCAGTGAACCTCATCCCGGAGCTCGGGGCCTGTGCCGTCACTGCTCCCAGCACTCGGCGCTAATGCGATTCGCGCGGTATGCCGACGTAGCAGACGCGCGTGTACTACAAGGCGGATCTCGACCTGTCCTCCATACGTTGTATCGGATGCATCGAGAACACACCAGGCGACGGAGACAGGGTGCAGTAATTACTGGAAAGTTGTAGTTTGTCGTATCTCTATCGACTCTAGAGTTGAGTTAAACTGAAGCCGTTAAACTCCAAGAACGCCCGCGCAGTGTTGATTGCAGACGTCGCAGGAAATTCGCATGAAGTCGCACACGAACTCCGCCGGAAAGAAGAGAGTCGCCGCGCGGGAGCGCCGCGACGTTCGGAACCGCGCATTCGACCTCGAAAGCGTAGTCGGCACCATTCTGAACATCCATTCAGAGTGCATCAAACACGCAGAAAGAGCCGTAAGCCTGGGCGTGACGCTCAGAAACTGGGCTATAGGTCTCCATATCTTTGAGTACGAGCAGCGCGGAAGCGATCGAGCGCAATATGGGGCGCGAGTGCTCGATGCGCTGTCGAGGAGGTTAACGGAGGGAGGCGTGGACGGTGTAGCACCCAGGTCCCTGCGGCAATATCGGAAATTCTATCTGACCTATCCCGAACTGTGCCGGCAGCGTGTCGGGGACTCTTCTTCGGGGAGTTCATCGTCTCCCGCAATCTGGCAGACAGTGTCTGCCAGATTGCGGGAGCTCTTGCCCGCTGAGCGCGCTCCCCACAACCCAATGGCTGGCGGGTCCCAAGTCGATCCCGGGCTGTTATTGTCGCGCCTCTCATTTTCTCATTTTGCTGAGCTGATCACTATAGAGAAACAAGAGGAGCGCGCCTTCTATGAAATCGAATGCGTACGCGGCGCCTGGTCAGTTCGTGAACTGAAACGGCAGATCGGAGCGTTGTATTTCGAGCGCTCTGCGTTCTCACGTGATCCAGATAGGCTTGCTGGCCTTTTACCGGCTGATGCGGTCGCGTTAGACCCGAAACTGAGCTTCCGTGATCCTTATGTGTTCGAGTTCCTGGGCATACGACGTTCAGAAGTTATGGGTGAGTCAAATCTTGAAGATGCGTTGCTCGATCGCCTGCAAGCCTTCATGCTCGAACTCGGCCATGGATTCTGCTTCGAGGCTCGACAGAAGCGTATCCAGATCGGCGACACGATCTGTTTCATCGATCTCGTTTTCTATCACAGGATACTGAAGTGCCACGTGTTGATAGAGCTCAAAGTCGCTGATTTCAGTCACGAGCACCTTGGCCAGCTAAATACGTATGTGAGCTGGTACAAGCGTAACATGACTATCAATGGAGACAATCCTCCCATCGGCCTTCTATTGTGCAAGCGCAAGGACAACGCGTTCGTCCATTACGCACTCGCAGACCTACGCAATACGCTATTCGTTTCGAAGTATCAGGTGGAGCTACCAACCGTTGATCAGTTGCGGGATCTTCTTAACGCGCCGGCGGCAGACGAACAGGTGCGCGCGTGTCGTCGCGTCGAGCCAGTTGCAACCGATTCTTGCTGATCTCTTCGGCAGCGAGGTTCTTTGCAACATCCAGCGCGTCGGTTGCCGGCACCTTTAGATCGGGCTCGACTCCCGTGCCTTCCCAATCCGTCCTGGTGATTGGATTGACGAAGGACCCGAACGGCACGCGGATGAAGAAGTGATCATCAATCCGGTGTGGCGCCATGGTATGGGCGCCGCCGCCCGTGGTCTCGCCGATCAGGGTCGCGCGCCCGAGGCTTTTCAAGTCGTAGCTGAATTGTCCCCTACCGAGAACGTTCGCGCTGATGTGAGCACAAAGACTGGCTTGTCCGTGAACTTCTTGCCAGGCAAGTACGGGAAGGTCCAAAACTGCTCGATGGTGTTGTGCTTGGGATCGTAGATGTCATCGAGATGCGTGGGCTCATCGAGCAGATAGCTGCAGATCACGGCGGCCATGCGGGGCGCACCGCCGTGGTTGTCCCGCAGGTCGATGATGAGGGCGTCGCTGTCGGCGAGAAAATTCATCGCGGCAATCGCGGTCGCCGCGCAGTTCTCGGGTTCGTCGAATGCATTGAGCTTCAGATAGCCGATATTGGGAGCGTAGTGATCAGCCTTCTCGAAACCGCAGTTCCTGGCAGCGAGCTGCCGGGGGTCGGGGTGAGGATGAGGGGCGGGCTCCTCGGGGGGCATGATCTTGGCAAAGAAATCCACTGCAACGTGCTTCACATCGTGTGCAGGTGGCAGCCGTTGCTGCTCACTTTGGCAGTCGTCTATGCCTCGACAGTCAACTATGCCGGCAATGCGGCTGCAACCCCGTTTGAAGTCAGGCCCAGGATGCCACCGGGGTTCATGCTGTCGACCATCGCTGATGGAATCAGAATCGTTGCACCGCGTTCCTTGGTCGTTTCGTACACGATGTTCATTGCGCGCAACTGCAGCGCCGCCGGATGTTGTCCGTAGATGTTCGCAGCCTCGAGAAATTTCTGCGCGATTTCGGCCTCGGCGGCACTCAAGATGACGCGGGCGGCTTTTTCGCGCTCGGCCTGCGCCTGCCTGCTCATCGCATCCTGGAGTTGTGCTGGAATTGCCACATCACGGATCTCCACGGAGATTGCCGCCACGCCCCAATCAGCGGTCTTGCGACCGATTTCTTCCCTGAGCTGTTGATCGGCGACCTTGCGCTCAGACATCAAAGCGCTCAAGGGTGACGCACCGATCATCTCCCGCAATGAAGTTTGTGCAACCCGCAGAATCGCCGATCGATAATCGGTGATTTCCAGGGCTGCTCTTTGCGGATCATGCACCTGCCAGAACAGAATCGCATCGATGTTGGCCGGAACAGTATCCTTTGTGAGCGCCTGCTCGGCGTTGAATTCGATCGTTTGGATGCGCTGGTCGATCCAGGCCGTCACCTGATCGATGAACGGCACGATGGCAAACAACCCGGGACCGCGAGTGGCGTGCAGCTTCCCAAATCGCAGCACCACGGCCTTCTCCCATTGCTTGGCCATCAGCAGTGACATTGGCGTCAGTACTGCGGCGAGCACCAGGAGCGCGGGTAACAGGTAGCCCAGCACCAGACCCGCATCGTGAGCAAAGAACCCAACAAGAAGTGCCGCCAGCAGCCATAGAATGGCAATCAGGTTGGCGGGAGCATTGGTACCTGGTATGTTCATTTCCTACCCCTTTGTCGCTTCAACAATTGCAGAACTGCCTCAGCCACATCCCGTGGATCGATGCCGGCCGCATTTGCTGTGGCAATAGCTTGTTGGGCCAGGCCCTCCACCCGTTTCGCCTGCTGTGATACGTCGACCGGCGGTGGTCGCTCGGCCACATAGGTCCCACGAGCTCTAAGAATGACAATGGCGCCGGTCGCCTCCAGGTCGGCGTACGCATGCCGAACCGTATTCAGATCGACCTTCAGGGCCACGGCCACTTCGCGCATCGTGGGCATCTGCTCGCCCGGCCGCAGGATTTCCGCGCCAATCGCCTGCAGCATCTGGTCACGGATCTGGACGTAAACGGGAACGCCGTTGTCTTCCAAATGAAGCGGTGGGCGCATGGCGGGAGAGCTGTATGATAATATGCATACAGTCTACCACTTGGGTGCGTCTGTCAAGTCATGGTGACGAGTCGCTCGGCGGCGCGCCTCAGGGATAGCGCGTTCGGGTCAGGCCACAAGTCAGCGTCAACCTCAGATACCACAGGAGACCTGTCATTACTGGCCAGCGCCCCACCGGTTGCTGATCGTTGTGTGCAATCGGGACAGTTGGAATTCCCGGGAGGGTGTTTTGATCGTTCCGCTTTGGTTTAGGCAGCCAACTCACCGCCCCCAGAGCCCAGCCCCGACGTCGACGGGCATCGTGCAAGGCTGATTCGTAGCCTGAATGAGGCTCTCGGCGATGATCTTGCAGTTGCGTCGCGCGCCAGTCGAACAGCCGCTGAAGGCTGGGATGATCCCGAAAGAACGGCACTACCATGACGGGTTGCAATAACGCCGCCAGGGTGAGATCCGCCGCAGTGAATCGGTCACCCACCAAGTAGCCGCGTGAGCTCAGTCGCTGGGCAGCGATCAACAAGCATTGCTCCAGGTGCTCGAACACACGATCCGCGCGATTGTGCAAAAATCGGAAGCGGCGGGTCAGCACACCCGCAATGATGGCTCCCGCGAGCTTCCCTTTAAAATTCCGGCCGTCGCCGGCTCCAACGGTGCGCGGGACAAAGAGCTCTGCAAGTAGACCGGGGTACTCCAGGGCGATTTGAGTGTAACCCAGCCGTCGAGCAGCAAGACCGAGCGTTGAGTCGAGCCACAGCATCCACCGCGCTACTTCTTTGCGCTCGGTCGCCTCTGCAGGATACAGCGCGGGGGTCGGATATATCCGCTCCAGGTAGGCGAGAATTTCGGACGAGTCCCCGACGACTGAGCCCGTCGCCTCATCGTGTATCGTAGGGACCGTATACAGCTGATAACCTGAATCAAGAGTCGTCTTACACTGCAGATGTTGCATTTGGTGCTTGGTAAACGGATCAACGTCGACTGCAGACCAGTCGATGCCTTTGTAGTCGAGCGCCCAACGAACTTTTTCGACGTAATGTGACCAGTGCAGCTGGTACAGCGTAATCATTTTGAAAGTGCGCGCTCGTGGAAGTGGTGGGCTTTGTTGGTGTGGATCCGAGGCGCAGGCGGAATGTTTGGGTCAGGCAGCGACGATCGCCGCATAAGTGGTCCGGATCAGCTCATCCACAATCGCCGGCGGCCGCTCGGCGCGGCGCAGATGCGGCCGGATCGCAGCCAGCGGAACTTCGAGGAGCACGAAACCTGCCCGGCGGAGTTGCGTCGAATCCGTGCTGTTGAAGTGCTCGCGTGCAAATCGCTTCACGCACGATTCAATCTGGCGCGCCTGGTCTGCCACGCGCTGCTTGAGTGCATCAGGCCACTCGCCGCGTACGAAGTCGTCCCTGTGGTGCAACAGCAGGAAACAGGCGGATCGCAAATTTGCGCGCGCCCAGTGGGGCGTATGCAGTGCGGCGGCGAGCCCGTCGCCGGCATCGATGGCGGCGACAAATCCTTCCTGAAACGCCAGCACCGTGGTCAACCACAGCTCCGCCAACAGCACGTCCCGGGAGGCGAATCGATGATAGAACGAGCCGATTGGGGCGCCGAGGTGTTGGGTGACTGACGCGACCGTGACGGCCGCGGGTCCGTGCTCAATCGCTACCGTGCGAGCGGCGTCCAGAAAGTCCGCGTGCTCGAAATGTGCTCGCCCCATCTTATCCCTATAGCGATTGCCAGCCGCCGGACGCGGCGCGCTGCAATGTTGCGGCTCGCAAGCCATTCGGGGGGGCGGCAATCTTGCGCACCAGGTTCCAGGTTTCGATGCGCTCGACCGTCACTTCGACAATCACTGCATCATCGTCGGAGCGTCCCTTCGGGAAGAAAACATTCCACTCGGCACGCCAGTTGTCTTGTAGGTAAGCGCGGTCATCGACGATGCTCGCCGCCCCGACCAACGTGACGTAGGCCTGCTCCGGGTCATACTGATAACCGAGCGTTATTCTTCCCGAGCTCGCAATTTCGACCGCCTTGCGCGATCTGCCGCTAGTCAGGAAGCGCACGATCCAGCCGCGTTCATTTAGTTGCGAGAAAAAAGGCTGTACCACCCGAGCATTGGCGCCGCCGCGGTTATCGACGGTCACTGCCCAGCAGCAGGGCACCTTTGCGGTGATTTCTTTGGCTACCCGCAGGATCTGCTCGACGGTTTGGCTTTCACATTGCATGCCGATCACGGTACCACCATTAGAGGGGCATGTCTAGAATATACATTCTAGAAACAGGTGAGAACCGGTGATCGGTACCGAACGGGTACTCTTGCGGTGCAGATCGTCACAAGGACGCGGCGTGCTTTGAGATGGTGCGGGGCAAAGTTCTCATTCGCTCGGGCAGCTGACCCCGTGCACCCCGTAGCACAGCGCGTGCGGACCGCACGTGGTACTCACCCGATCGGACGAAGATTTCGTCACCAGTGGTGACGAAATCCAGTACGGCGTCTCGTTGCGCGCTTAGGGGCCGGATGCTTCGAGCAGCGCGAGGGCGGCGCTGCGGCATCGGGTTGGGTGGGTGATGGGGCGTAGCCGCCCATTGTCGTGATTTTCGGGACGGAGGACCAATCGCATTCGGGCGCGGAGGCTTATCAACATGGATCTGGCCACTGTGTTAGGTTTGCGATCTCGGCGGGAGAGGGGAAGTCATGAAAAAAATGATCATCCTTGGCAGCGGGTTGTTCGCTGCGCTGTTGGGGCTGTTTGCGTGCGCGCAGGCTGCGATCGGGGAGAGTTGGATCATCTCCAGCAGCGGCTGCAAGCTGATAGCGCCACATCCTGTGCCGGGTGGGTCGGTGGCCTGGGACGGGCAGTGCGCAGGGGGTTTCGCGGCCGGTCACGGAACTTTGCGCTGGTCCAGCGGCGATGTGCTGGAAGGAACCATGCGCGCGGGGCGGTTCGAGGGCGAGCTCACGAACGGTCATCGCGAGGGCATCGGTCGGCTCTATCAGCCCGACGGGGATCGTTACGAGGGCGAGTTCAAGCACGATCAGCCCGAGGGTCACGGCGTGCTGACCGCAGCCAATGGCGATCGCTTTGCGGGCGAGTTCAAAGAGGGGCATCCAGAGGGGCGTGGCATTCAAACGAGAGTCAATGCCAAGACTCTCGCGGGGGTGTTTGCGCAAAAGGGGGAGAAGCTGGTGTTGGTTTCGCAGGGTGGCGAGGCTGGCGAATCCCTGCAGCAGTGCAAGGACCGTTGCGGTGATCATCGCAAGTCGTGCGGCTCGAGCTCTGTGGTCAGCTCTGGCCCACTGGGGTCCCGGGAGGTGGGGGGGCCCGACCCTTCGGCGCAGTGTTACGACCCGTCGTCGGTATGCTATGTCACCTGCGAGCAGCAGTACGCGCAGGGTGCAATGGTTCAGGGTGCGAAGGTCAAGGGCGCGCCGGGGGCGGACGCGCAGATGCCGGAGGTACGGGCGATGTTGGAGCAGCAACACGAGCGGGTGTTGGCTATTCAACGGCAGGCTGAGCAGCAGCGGCGCGCGGTGGCCGATTCCGGCGGCGCGGTCGCATCGCCAGACGGTCACTGCATGCCTTCACCGACGGGCGAGCAGTCCTCGCCGGCCGGCGCGTTGCCGGCAAAGAAATAGGCTAAGGAACAACACCGGAGGAATGAGCCCGAGGAATAGATCTACGGGTGCACTTCAGCTCGCCTTCGGTAAGCGGTAGAGCTGTTGGATCAAGTCACGGTGGCGAGGCAGTAGCTCGGCGGCGCGCTGCGCGTCGCGTCGGATTGCGATGAACTCGCGGCGGGCTTCTTCGAAATAGCGATAGATGGGGGCCTTCGCATTCAGATCTGTTTTGTATCCCATGCCGTAGAGGACAAACTGCCAGCTGGCCGCGGCGAAGCTGTCGACGTTCAGGTCGAAATCGAGTCCTTCCGGCGGGCGATATCGCCAGGACTCCAACCGCTCCTGGAGCGAGGTGGGGATCGTGTCGGGTAGGGCGTTATCGCGCCAGAATGCGGTATCGGTACGGGCTGTCAGGCAGTAATGCATCTTGAGGAAATCGAGGGCGCGCTCGTACCGCTGGGTCATGATCCGGTTGAACTGGCGCGCAGCAAGGTCGAGCTCGCCGTTCCACGGAAACAGATGGGCGAGGAGCAGGGCCGCTACTTCGACGAACATGATGCCGGTCGCTTCCAGGGGCTCGAAGAAGCCACTCGAGAGTCCAACTGCGACGCAGTTCTTGTGCCAGCTCGTCTCCCGATAGCCCGCCTGGAATCTCAACAAGCGCGCGCTTTGGCCGTTGCTCGCGCGGCCTATGTAGTTGCGTAAGACCTGCTCGGCACGTTCATCGCTGCTGTGGCCGGAGGAGTAGACATATCCCACGCCGCGACGTGTATCGAGTCCGATGTCCCACGTCCAACCCGCCTCCTGTGCCGTTGAAATCGTATAGGACGCGATCGGGGCGTCGGCTCGATCGTAGGGGACCTGCATCGCCACGGCGCGATCGCAGAAGAGACTCGAGAGGCAGGATTTCAGAGGCACGCCGTACGTGCGTCCGATCAGCTGAGCGCGGAAGCCGGAGCAGTCGACATAGAGGTCGCCCGTGATGCGGCCATGCTCTCGAGTCTCCAGCGCGACTATCGCCCCGGTTTCGTTGAGCTCGACCCCCAGGACAGTATCGGCTACATACCGTACGCCCAGTTGGATCGCCGCCGTCCGCAAGGCTCGAGCGAATGAGGTGGCGTCGAAGTGGTAGGCGTAGCTCAGGGGACCCTCAAAGTCCGCGTCGCTGAGACGCTTGGGTGCGCGGCAGTGATCGGCGACCCTCTTCTGCACCGTCGCGGCCTCATCCAGGTCCACGCCCGGTGTCAGCCCCAGGAGCCAGTAGGGCAGCAGATCCAGGCCTCCCTGGCGGAGCTGGGCGGACTGGAAAGGGTGGAAATAGTCGTTGCGCCCGGCAGTCCCGGGGTTGTGCCGCCAATCGACGAAGTGAATGCCTTGTTTGAACGTGGCGCTGCTCGACCGCATGAAGTTGGCTTCATCCATGCCGATGCGGCGCAGGGTGCGCTGAATGCTTGGAAACGTGCCCTCGCCGACGCCTACCGTGGGAATATCCGGGGATTCGATGACAGTGATGCTGACCCCGCCCGGTGCGGCGCTCGCCAGCGTCCTGGCGAGATAGGCGGCAGTCAGCCAGCCCGCTGTTCCGCCGCCTACGATCACCAGTTGCCTGATCATGGGTACCGCCCGTTTGCCCGTAACCGCTTACTTGAATGAATACCGCAACGTGAGCACGTAGCGCCGATCGGCGATATACCAGTTGCGGCCGTACTGCTGGTTGCCGTAACCCATCAGTGTCTTCGTGATTGCGTTGGTGAGGTTCTGCCCTTCGGCCGAGATGCCGAAGTTTTCGGTGACCCGGAACGTGACGCCGGCATCGAGCTGGCCATAGGAGTCGCTGAACACGGGGAGGCTGAAAATGATCGGGTTCGGATTTGTCGTGACACCCGTCGGGGCGTTATAGCTGCTCGCCGTCCCGTTCGAATTCGTGCTCAGCAGGTAGCGGCTGCGCCAGGTGTAGGCTAACCGGATGGACCACGGATTGCGCTCGTACATCGCCACGAGGTTGTAGTTATGTTTGGAGAGCTGATCGACCGCCAGTCCGGTGATCGGATTGCCGAGCATGTCGAACGCGCGGTCTCCCGGCGCATAGCTCGCGATATAGGTGTAGTTCAGCTGGGCGCCCAAGCCGTTCCAGGGCGCCGGCAGGAAATCGGCGAAACCCTGGAAGCCGAATTCCGCGCCCTTGATGATCGCCGCCTGCTGTTGATTGTAGGAGCCGTTCACTGCTGTGGTGAGGGTCCTGACGGTTCCGTTCGGGAAAGCGAACGGGACCTGCACGTTGAAAGTCCCATACGAGAGATAATCATGTATATCCTTGTAGAACAGCGACGCGTGCGTCTCGAAATTGGGCTTCGGATACCATTCGAGCGACAGGTCGCCGTTGGTTGCGATCTGCGGCCGCAGGTTGGGATTGCCGGTGTTGGCCGTTCCGCCAATAATGGCCTTGGCCTGACCGATCGACTGCGTTACGAAGCTCGCTGAGCCCGAGGCGCTCATTTGCGTGAAGCTCGGATTGGTGAGGCTTTGGGATGCGGCAAGACGCAAGTGCAGATCCGGACGGAGCAGGAACTGCAGGTTGAAAGCCGGCAATGCCCGGGTGTAATTGCGTCCTCCGCCATTGGGCAGGTAGATGCCGCTGCCCAGAGGGTAATCGGTGGGTACGCAGTTCGCGGTCGCCGTTCCGTCGGTATTGCACAAAGTGACGGTGCCGCCGGGCGGCACGATGAAGCCGGTGGCGGAGTTCTCATAGTGAACGACTCGCGCACCGATGTTGCCGTACATCGGCAGGCCGAATACGTTCTCATGCCCGAACGACAGCATGAAGTAGGCGGCCTCATTCCGGGTGTGGCCATACGACAAGGTGCTGGGGTTGAATGTCGTAGGACCCTGGGTGTCGCCGGCTTCGCCATATTTCTGGTGGATTCCCAGGATGTCGAAACTTTTGACCAAGCTGACTGACGGCAGAGCGACCGGCGAGGGGAGTGTGGCCTGGCCGCGAAAGAAATTCGGGAAGGTCGCGATTACGGTATCACCGGGGGCTGCGGTGCTCAGATGGTTCAGGACGGGGTCCCACACCGGAGACAGGGCGGTCCAGTTGTAATTTGAGAGATTGTCCTGCTCCTGTCGGTTGGCTACACGAGCACCCACCTTCAGGCCGCGTAGGAAGGCGTCATCCGACAGCTTCAACTCCAGGTCTGCGTTCCATGCGACCTCGGTGCCTTTGTGCTGCTCATAGTGATCCATCGTCGCTTCCCACACGCTTTGTGATGGATCCGCGAGCGTGCTGCCCGGAGCCAACGTGACAGTCGGCACGCGCGTGGTCAGGTCGAGGCCGAATGGGGGAATCGAGTCCTGCGTGAAGACGTCATTGTTGGCTGAGTGCGCGGTGGATTGGACATACTGCACCGCGCTCGTGAGCCGGACGCGATCAGTCAAATGCCAATCAGCCGAGAAAGTATAGTCGGTGGTCCGGTTATAGGAGTGGTTTGCGCCGGTATCGCCGCCCGCCAGGCTCGCTCCGACAACGGAGCCCGCGAGTGGATCCCAGCCAGTGAAATAAAGCTTATCCGTCGAGAGCAGTCCGCCGTTGGACCCAAACGCGTTTTTGCCGGCAGGATCTACCGTAAAGCCTTCGGCGCTGGCATTGTAGTCCGCGAGGGTCCAGGTATTACTGGAGTAGTCGGCGCGAAAAAACGTCTGCGACAGTATCAGACCATCCGTCGGTTCCCACTGCATCGCCTCGTACAGACCGGTGCGCTTGCGGTCGAAATAGTTCTCGCGCCAGTCGAAGCCGCCGGGGATGTAGGCCAGGGAGTTGTTGATCAGCTGAGGATAATAAGGCTCGACCTGGAAGGTGTCCGAGCGCGACTGCAGCTCGGAGCGGGCGACATCAACGAGAATGCCGAACTTGCCCACCCCGGTTTGCCAGCTGTCCGTGAGCAGCAGTGATTCGCTGGGGTTTCCCTTCTTGAGAAAGTCGCCGTAGTTGTACCCGGCCGTGACATCGGCCTCGGGCGTCTTGTAGTCAAAAGGCATATGCGTGCGCAGGTTGATCGAGCCACCGATACCGCCCTCGATTTGATCCGGCGTGGGTGTCTTATATACGTCCACGCCAGCCATCAGTTCCGGAGTGATATCCTCCCACAGCAGCGCGCGACCGCCGTTGGCGCTGAATGAATCGCGTCCATTGAGCGTGCTGTTGACCTGCGACAATCCCCGCACCACCGGGCCGCTGCCCTCGATTGAGTAGTGGTCAGGGTCGTTGATGGCAGCGAAATGGGTGATGGCGACGCCGGGTACGCGCTGCAACACCTCGGTGATGCTGTTGTCCGGCAGTTTTCCTACATCATCCGCTTCCACGGAATCGACGATCTGCTCGGCTTTCTCCTTGCGGCTGATGGCAGACTCGAGAGCCAACTTGCGCGAGGTGACGACGACTTCCTGGAGTTGGGACGAGGACCCGGACGCATCGTCGGCGGCCTCGCCGCTCGCCTCCGCAGCCAACGCGGGTGAACCGGAAATGGCGCCGAGCAGGCCCAACGCTCCCAGTGCGAGTGCTGGAGCGCGGCGACGTAGCGCGCGCTGGACAGCCAACTCGATTTCCGACCGGTGACCCGTCGACGTTAGCAACAGGCAATGCTTCGTTCTGACCACGACCAACCCCCTTCAGTGACAGTTGAGACCTGTCTGGCATTGAGACCAGTGCCGCACAAATTCCGGCCCCCTGAAGCCGGGTGAGCCATGCCTCGGATGTTCTGTGTTGTGAGAAGTGATGAACAATCGAGGCCGATCGACTCGGGCTGCGGCTTGGACCGGTCGTGGCTCTATTTCACGATAGCGATACCAACCTAACTGGAATAATGAAATTGCAGCTGTGAGTCATGTCCTGAAGGCAATGGGAGGACAGCGCGTGCGCCAATGCGGATGAGAGACCGGACCCATGCCATTTTGGACAGTCGTGATGTCCAAAATGGCATGTCCGGGGGCCAGGCTCGCGGAGCTCTGGCCGCTTTAGAAATGGCGGGTGAGATCGATCGTCAGTGCGATCAAAACGTAGCGCGCAATTGTACGGAGAACGTCCGCCCGCTACCGTACCATTCGAAAACACTCGTACCGATATGCTGCTGGGCCAGCGATTTGTAGAGCGCGTCCGTCAGGTTCAGCACCTGCACTCCGAGGGTGAGGTGCGAGGTGATGTTGTAAAACATCGAGGCGTCGAGCTCGCCGTAAGAGGCCCCATAGATGGGCACACCCCAGGACACATTCTTCTTGCCGTAGTCGGGGCTGGCGGGATCGGTATTGAGTCCATTTTGCCCAAAGAGCGGGAAAACGTTGGTTCCCAGCAGATACTTGCTGCGCCAGCTATAGGCGAGGCGCGCGGAGACCGGGCCGCGGTCATACAGCAAGGCGGCGTTATAGGCGTACTTCGATAAGTTGGCCAGGGGCAAGTTGCCGAACGCACGTCCATCCGTATCGCAGCCGTTGAGGCTTCGGTTGAAATCATCGAACGCTTCGCAATACTTGGCGCTATTCGCCTGATCCACACTCTGATGGCTCTGGAGGTACGTAAAGTTGAGTTGCGTACCGAAACCGCGCAGCGGCTTGGGCAGGAAGTCAAAATATTGCTGATAGGCGAGCTCCAGACCCTTCAGATCGCCACGCGCGCCATTGATAGGACCGGTGGTCGTGAACTCATGGACATTGCCTGCGGAATCGGCCACGGGGGTGTGGAACACCCTGTTGATCACGATGTCAGTCAGGTGCTTATAAAACACGTCACCGGTAACGGAGCCGCTTTGCGCGAAGTACCATTCGAGCGTTCCGTCGAATTGAAATGCCTTGGTCGGCTTCAGCTGCGGGTTGCCGTTCGCGCTGCCGGTGAAAGTCTGGACGGCGGTACCATTGTCGATGCTCGAGCCCAGGGAGCTGAATGCCTGCAACTGGGAGAAATCCGGACGCGCCATCCCTTCGGACACAGCCAGGCGCGACTGCAGATGCTCAGCCCAATGCAAGCGCAGATTGAGGCTCGGCAAGACGTTCGTGTAATCGTTCTTGGCGCTCACCGCGTTGGAAAAGCCGGGGAAGGACACGTATTCGCCCGCCGAGTGACCGGTCGGCAAGTTCTGGGGAATCGCGTAGGGTGACATGGTCACGAACCCGTCCGCCGTATCGAGGGTGCGAACGACACGTACGCCGATGTTTCCATCGTAAGGCAGACTTGCGAGCTCGGCACCGAAGGAAATCTTGAAGTACGCCGCATAGGTGTGCTCGTCCTGCGTGTTGAGACCACCCAACGGGGGGGATCCTGGCAGCGGGTTGAACGGTGCAGGCGTCCAGGCGTAGTTACAACTGGGGTTGAGCTGTTGGCATAGTGTTGTCCGGAAGCCCTGCACCTGGGCAAAACCAGGCACGCTGGCCAGCGAAAACGCCGGGAAAATCACCGGGATATTGAGGTGTGATTGACCGTTGAGGAAATTCGGGAAGGCGGTCACGCGGGTCGGTGCCGGAAACTTATCGAGGTAGGCGAGCGTCGGCAGGTTCCAACCGAGCATCCAGGTAAAGCTCACCGCCTGCCAGTTGTAGGCGTTCCCTGGCTCGGTCAGGTCGGTCTGCGCACTGCGTTCGGCCGCCCGCACACCGGCGCTGAGGTTCTTGAAAAAACCATCGCCCAGATCGTAATCCACATCCTCGCGCCAAGCCCATTCCTTGCCGTGGGACATGCTCTGGCCATCCTGGGTGAACGCCCAGGAGTAGTTGGCGGGGTCCAAAAAGAACGACTGCGGAAACGTCACCGTCGGGAGCTTTCCGGTGAGATTGATCGTCTCCCAGGGCACATTCATCGATACCCCGATCGTGTAGTCATCTGCGTGGGTATCACTGCGGATGAGCTGCAGATCGCTTTTGATCCTGAGTTTGTCGGTGGGGTGCCAAACCACATTCAACGACAGATCGGACGTGACGGAACGCCGATCCGCCGAGCGGGTGTCATCCCCGTACGGCAAACCATTCGCGGCGGGATCAGAGAGGGTGCCCTGCGTGAACACTCCGGCGGAGTTGAACGTGAAGTTGGTCCCCGGCGCCGGCTGGACGTCGGCCGAGTTATACGTGCTGAAGATGCCGCTTTCATTCCAGTGGAACTTGTAGGAGGAACGGAAATAGCTGAGCGTGGTGTCCAGGGTATCGCTCGGACTCCACTGCACTGCCGTATAGAGGCCTTCGCGCGTGCGCTGGAATAGCTGGGATCGATATGACACCGGCCCGCCCGGCACCCAGACCGTCTGGCCGGCCGGAATCCACGTACTGGTGGGTTCCAGGGCCGACACACGCGGGAAATACGGATATTCCTCAATCGCGTCGGTACGTTGCGAAACTTCGGCGTAGGCAACGTCGGCGAGCACGCCGATGTCACCAATCCCCGTATGCCAGCGATCACTGAGCAGTAGGGATGCCGCAGGTTTGACATTGCCGCGGCTGAGATCACCCCAGACGCCTTCTACCGTACCGCTGATTCGAGCGCCGGGGAAGTCGAGCGGCTTCGCGGTGCGCAGATTCACCAGTCCGC
>Ga0207667_10001484_pt1 | contig 29439 bp, 32 predicted proteins | sample KBSCornC52_FD_184301 | JGI IMG/M metagenome (GOLD analysis project Ga0207667, IMG submission 184301) | Corn rhizosphere microbial communities from Kellogg Biological Station, Michigan, USA - KBS Corn C5-2 (SPAdes) (version 2) | ecosystem: Host-associated > Plants > Roots > Rhizosphere > Soil ...
TTCTTCTTGTCAGGATTCCTTTTTTCCTGCGAGAAACACGTTGTAGAGTATAATTCGGTAAAGGTTTCTTCGGACGAAGCGGAATTTCAATTGCACTATTTTGTGCCCCTTACCGCATCTACCGCTAATAATATTTATAAGGTAGAGATCAACGGACAGATGATTGCAAACAGCTCCAGCCCGTTAACAACATACAATGCTATTCCGAGTGCAGCTGTAGGAAGATTTTATACGACAAAGAAAGGACAAACAAACATTAAACTTTACAAAGGTGAGGGGTTACAACCCGTTTACGATCAGAATTGTGATTTGAAAGCTGGTAAACAAAATATTTTTGTTTATGACTTTACCAAGCCTCCAATCATTTTTGATAACGGATTCCCGTATACACCGCTGGTAACTGAAAAAACAGGAAGTACCGCATGGGTAAAGTTTTACAATTTTCTTTATGAGAAGGAAGGAGTACCAACTGATTTAAAATTGCAGTACCAGTGCCAATACATAATAAACGATACCACAAAAGTAAAGAGCGACTGGGTTAACGTCGGCAAGCCTTTGGCTTTTGGAGAAGCAACTGGTTGGGAACCTGTTCATGTGAATGTGAGCACAACCACTATTACGGCAGGTAGCGACCGTGTAGATTACCGCATTAAGGTCATCGACAAGGACGGAAAGGACCTCGGTGATTTACAGGTTTTGAATGCAAGTAATAAGTTTGTAAATTATTCTGACTGGTGGACTGCCGCTGTTGGAAGACGCTATCACCATGTAATTTCAGGGATGAGAGCAGATAAACCGAACTGTGCTGTTCGTCAATTCACTGGGTTATAAAAAAATATTTTGGTTAAAAAAAGGTAGTTGCCAAATGGTAACTACCTTTTTTTTACACTTCATTCTTCTTTTTTTGAAGGAAAAAATATAAATAAGAAATCGGATTATTTCTTTCGTTGCTGCAAATTAAATTCAAACTTTATTTAGAAGGAGCCTCCTTTTGAGTTGTAAGATTTTTGCCAGCGAAATTTTTCAATAAAAGGCAAATAGTAAAATGTTATATCAACTTTGGGGAAAATAAACTACATCAGATTTTAAAAATCATCCTGTGGTGGATCTTCAGTTCCGGCGATGCTGTATTCATTATTTTCTTCATCTTCTTCACCGATTTTTTCATTGGCATCATCCTGTTGTGCACCAGGTACATCGAGATCAGTACCGGTTACATTCGTTTTAAAACTTTCTTCGTTTAGAGGAGTTCCGTCGTCGTCAGTACTATCAAGGGCCGCCCTTCTAAGGTTTTGATCGTCGCCAGGCATATCATTCGCTGATTTTCTTAGGTCATCTTTTTCAGTTTGAGAAACATTTGAATCCTCACTCTCCATAATTTCCCGATCAATATTTTCTTCATAAATATCATCTCCTTCTTCATCTGCGGAGGAAATGGTGGTATCTGCGAGCTCGCCAAGGGGAGCGGGCACAAAATCTTCCTGACCTGGAATCTCATTTACATCGGGAAGAGTAACTTCAACTGTCTCTTTTTCCAGTTCTTCACGGTCGTGTGGAGAATCTATCTGATCAGATAATTCGTCTTTTTTAGGATTTATCGGGTTTTGTGCCATATGATCTTTTTATTACGATGCCTGAAAATATAATGCCAATATTGGATCACGGCATCATGGCAGGTTTTTTGAAATTATTTATTCTGATAAACTTTAACTCGCGATGGAATATCAACAAATACAATCACCTTCCTTTTATATAAACGAGGCATCAGTCGGTAGAACGTATTTTAGAAAGCAGCTGAATACGATTGAAATTATTTTAAAAAAAAGACATGCGAAAATTTCTAAAAAAGATATACACGAGTTACGTATTGCGGTTAAAAAGATAAAATCACTTTCGGCACTTGTTCTTTTTTGTGAGCCGGATTTCCGAATCCGGAAATTTATAAAACCGTTTAAAAAAATTTTTACCGTTGCCGGCAAATTGCGCGAACTGCAGTTAGAAAAATCCAGGCTGAAAAAAATGCAATTGCTCGGTTCACTGAAGGATTATTCCCATCACTTGAACAGGCGATTAAAAAAGAAGAAACATCTTTTCTTTTCCCTGGCAAACGCGAAGTTTATACGAAAACTGCAAAAAAGATCTAAAATGATTCTTTCCGGTTTTGACAGTGTTAGCAAGACTTTAATAAACCACTTTCTTGAAGAAAAAAGGAATGAGATCATTGGTTTAGTGGCCACCGCCAATTTAAAAGAGAATGATGCCCATCGGCTGCGCAAAACCTTGAAGGAGCTTTATTATACTTTATTAATTTTTGACGCAAAAGACACACGTTTTAAAAATATTGACGGCTTTCAACAGTTATTAGGAAAATGGCACAACGACGTCGTTTTGAAAGATTACCTTCAAAAAGCGTTGGATAATAAAGATGAGGCAGCAAATGAATTAAAGATTATCAGCGAAGCGAGAGACAAGATATCTTTTGAAAGTAATTCCCTCTTTCAACAAATAAAAGCGGCTACTCACGGTATCGACAGTTCTTTATTCAAACCTGGGAAGCTTTCAGTACAATAAGAAAAACGGTATTTGTCGGAAATTTTTTTTGTAGGCACATTTTTTCCTCGTTGATTATTGCTCTAATTGGGTTTTAATTATTTTGTAAATCTTCACATATTTTTTTTGTTATTCAAATCATTCAACCTACTTTTGCACTCCCAAAATAAAAGGGGAATAAAAAAAGTTCTTTAACATGTCTCAGAGAATCAGGATAAAACTTCAATCTTACGATCATAATCTGGTAGATAAATCTGCAGAGAAAATTGTGAAGACAGTACGCAGTACAGGTGCAGTAGTAACAGGACCAATTCCTTTACCTACTCACAAGAAAATATTTACTGTTTTGCGTTCTCCACACGTAAATAAAAAAGCGCGTGAGCAGTTCCAGTTGTGTACCCACAAACGTTTGCTGGATATTTATACAAGCAGTTCAAGAACCGTGGATGCGCTTTCAAAACTGGATTTACCATCAGGCGTTGACGTTGAGATTAAAGCATAAGGATTTTCCTTAAAGGAAAAACCTAAAGTTCTTATATAAAATTGTAACACTCATGTACCGCATTTGCCGTACCGCTGAGTATAATAAAATAGAAATGAAAAGTATTATTGGAAAAAAAGTTGGCATGACCAGCATTTTCGATAGTAATGGCAGGCAGACCGCCGTGACCATTATTGAAGCGGGGCCGTGCGTAGTTACCCAGAAAAAAACTGTAGAAACCGACGGCTACAACGCAGTCCAGATTGCTTTTGGAGATAAAAAAGAAAAGCATACCCTCCTCTCAGAAAAAAACCACTTTGCCAAAGCAAACACACCGGCAAAAAAATTCGTAAAAGAAATCCGCGATAGCGAAACAGACAAAAATGTTGGCGACACCATTGGCGTTGACATATTTGCCGAAGGCGATAAAATATCTGTCGTTGGCACCACCAAAGGAAAAGGTTTCCAGGGTGTTGTAAAACGTCATGGCTTCCATGGTGTTGGTGAGCAATCTCACGGACAGCACGATAGATCGAGAGCGCCCGGGTCAGTTGGTGGTTCCTCTTATCCATCAAGGGTATTTAAAGGAATGCGCATGGCAGGCAGGATGGGAAATGACAAAGTGCAGATGAAAGGCCTTAAGATCGTAAAAATCTTCCCTGAAAAAAATTATTTATTAATCAGCGGTTCGGTTCCCGGGCACAACGGTTCAATCGTTTTAATCCAGAAATAATATGCAAGTAGATATAATTAATATAGAAGGACAAAAAACTGGCAGAACTATTGACCTGCCGGAAGAAATTTTTGGTGCAGAGCCAAACAGTCATGTAATCTGGCTTGCAGTAAAACAATATCTTGCTGCCCAGCGCCAGGGAACCAGTAAAGTGAAAACGCGTGCTGAAGTACACGGTTCATCGAAGAAACTTCACAAGCAAAAAGGAACCGGTGGTGCACGTAAAGGTAATTTGCGCAACCCGTTGTACAAAGGTGGCGGTACTGTATTTGGCCCTAAACCTCATGGTTATGACATTAAAGTCAACAGAAAAGTGAAAGATCTCGCTAAAATCAGTGCACTCAGTGCAAAAGCAAAAGACAATAAAATCATTGTTGTGGAAGATGCTTCTGTACAAATGGAAAAGCCTGCTACGAAACAATTCAACAGAATGTTTCTTTCCATCAATGGCGAAAGCAGGAAATCACTATTCGTGATGCCTGAATATAACGAGATCGTTTATAAGAGCTTCCGTAATGTACCTTCGATTTGTGGTACTTTATTGAGCGATATTAATACATATGATATTGTAAATGCAGATTCGGTCGTATTTACAGAAAGCGCAGCAAAAATATTTGTTGAAGAAATTAAAGAAGAAAAAGAAGAAGCGCAAGCATAAGAAGGTGGTTCAACAAACGAACAAATAATTAAAATTTTCAAATCAGAATAATGAAATCATCAGATGTTTTAATAAAGCCGGTTCTTTCTGAAAAAGTGAATCGCTTGTCGGAAAAATACAACCGTTATACTTTTATTGTGAACCGCAAGGCAAACAAGCTTGAAATAAAAAAAGCAGTTGAAGAGTTTTACGGTGTCGGTGTAGAAGAAGTAAACACTTTGACGATGCCATCTAAAGTAAAGCAACGTAACACAAAAGCTGGTTTACTGACAGGCCGTAAACCTGCAAAAAAGAAAGCAATCGTAACTGTAGCTGAAGGCGATACAATTGATTTGTATGGCAACGTGTAAGTGCTGAATTAGAAGTAAGAATTTAAGAATTAATAATTATAAAAAGATTGAGGTTTAGAAAACCAAAAATCGAAAATCGAAAATCATGGCTTTAAGAAAATACAAACCAACTACCGCAGGAACCCGCTGGAGAATTGGCAATGCCTATTCTGAAGTAACCACAAATGTTCCTGAAAAAAGCCTGGTAGAAATGGTACACCATACAGCAGGCCGTAACGCACAAGGTCGGAGAAGCATGCGCTACCTCGGTGGTGGGCATAAGAAAATGTATCGTGTTGTTGATTTTAAGAGAAATAAAAAAGATATTCCTGCAACGGTAAAAACAATTGAGTACGATCCTAACCGCAGTGCTTTTATCGCTTTGATTAATTTTGTTGATGGCGAAAAAAGATACATCATTGCTCCGCAGGGATTACAGGTCGGTGCTACTATTGTAAGCGGAGATGCTGTAGCTCCCGAGCTCGGAAATGCATTGCAACTAAAAAATATGCCTTTAGGTACTGTAGTTCATAATATCGAAATGCAACCAGGGCAAGGTGGAAAATTAGCAAGAAGTGCGGGTTCTTCAGCTCAATTAGCGAACAAAGAAGAAAAATACGCGGTGTTGAAAATGCCAAGTGGTGAGTTGAGGAAAATATTGATTAATTGTTATGCAACAGTTGGAGTTGTTTCCAACAGTGACCATAGTCTTGAAAGCAAAGGAAAAGCGGGCAGAAACAGGTGGAAAGGAATCAGACCAAGAACAAGAGGCGTTGCGATGAACCCGGTTGACCATCCGATGGGTGGAGGTGAAGGAAAAGCGTCAGGCGGACATCCGCGCAGCAGAACCAACAAATATGCGAAAGGTGAAATCACCCGTACCCGCGGTAAAGGTTCTGATAAAATGATAATTCAGAGAAGAAATGGTAAGAAATTGCCGAATAAGTAGAAAGTAGTAAGTGGACATCAAAAACAAACATTAAAACCGAACATAAACAATGGCTCGTTCAATTAAAAAAGGTCCTTATGTAGAAGCAAAGCTCGAAGATAAAGTGCTTGGCATCAACGAGGGAAAATCAAAAAAAGGTGTTATTAAAACATGGTCGCGCAGGTCAACAATTACGCCCGACTTTGTAGGCCACACTTTTGCAGTGCACAACGGTAATAAATTTATTCCGGTGTATGTAACTGAATTTATGGTAGGTCATAAATTAGGCGAATTTGCACCAACAAGAAATTTTAAAGGACACTCAAGTAAAAAGATTGCTTAATACAATAAGGAGCAAGTATTTAATAGCAAGTATCAAGAAATTAAACAAATATGGAAGCAGTAGCAAAACTTAATAATTATCCGACATCACCACGCAAAATGCGTTTGCTGGCTGATTTGATTCGTGGAATGGAAGTAGAAAAGGCTTTGGGTATTTTACAATTCAATCCAAAACATCCTGCTGTACCGATGTATAAATTATTAAAGAGCGCCATTAACAACTGGGAACAGAAAAATGCGGATGAAAAAGTGGAAGATGCGGGCCTGGTTGTAAAAACAATTATGGTGGATGGCGGAAGAGTCATTAAAAGAATGCGCCCTGCTCCACAAGGCCGCGGTTACCGTGTTCGGAAACGCAGTAATCACGTTACGATTGTGGTGGATAGCAAAAACAGCAACGCTGTACCAGGAATAAAAAAGCAGAAAGCAAAAGCTGAGGTTGCGCCCGTAGAAGAACAGGCGGCTCCCATAGCAAAAAAAGAAACTGCTAAAAAACCTGCAGCAAAAAAAGCAGCTCCAAAAAAAGAAAGCGTGAAGAAAGAGACAACGACTAAGAAAGCAAAACCTTCAGCAGAAAAAGCTGAAAAGGCATCAACAGACAAAAACACAAATAAATAAAAACCGAATAATGGGTCAAAAAGTAAATCCGATTGGGAACAGGCTTGGAATCATCCGTGGATGGGACAGCAACTGGTTTGCAAATCCAAAAGATTATGGTAAGAAATTGATTGAAGACGACAGGATCAGAACCTACCTGAATGCCCGTATCAATAAAGGTGGCATTTCAAAAATTGTCATTGAGCGCACGCTGAATAAATTGATTGTTACGATTCATACTTCCAAGCCAGGTATTATCATCGGAAAGGGTGGTGGAGAAGTAGATCGCATCAAAGAAGAATTGAAAAAACTGACCGGTAAAGAAGATGTTCAAATAAACATTCTTGAAATACGCCGTCCGGAGTTAGACGCAGCAATTGTCGCGGACACCATTGCAAAGCAAATTGAAAACCGTATCAACTATAAAAGAGCGATTAAAATGTCTATCGCTTCTGCCTTAAGAATGGGTGCAGAAGGAATCAAAGTGAGAGTGGGAGGCCGTTTGGGCGGTGCAGAAATTGCACGTAGCGAAGAAATAAAACAAGGTCGTACCCCATTGCACACTTTGCGTATGGATATAGATTACGCCAGCCTTTTTGCTCAAACAGTTTATGGAAAAATCGGGATCAAAGTATGGATTTGTAAAGGTGAAGTATTGGCAAAAAGAGATTTAAATCCAAACATTATTGCCGGAGGCGGAAAGAGCGAACATGAACCACACGGCGGAGAAAGAAGAGGTGGATTTGGGGACAGAAGAGGTGGTGATCGCGGCGATAGAAGAGGCGGCGGCGGAGATAGAAGAGGTGGCGGCGGCGGTAGAAGGTAAAATGACAACCGGCAAGCAGAGTCAAAAAGTAGAATTTAAAAATATTCAGAAAGATTTATTGCAGTTGCAGTAAACAAACAAATAAACGAAAATTATGTTACAGCCAAAAAGAACAAAGCATAGAAAAATGCAGAAAGGCCGTATGAAAGGTGATACAAAACGCGGAGACACCATTGCTTTTGGAACCTTTGGGTTAAAAGCGCTTGATTCTGTATGGTTAACTAACAAGCAGATTGAATCAGCCAGGCAGGCATTAACCCGTCATATGAAACGTGAAGGAAATGTTTGGATCAGAATTTTCCCCGATAAGCCAATTACCAAAAAGCCGGCAGAGGTGAGGATGGGTAAAGGTAAAGGAAATCCTGAAGGATGGGCTGCTGTAGTTCAACCGGGAAGAATAATTTTTGAAGCAGATGGCGTTCCAATGCAAGTAGCAAAAGAAGCATTTGAACTGGCTGCACAGAAATTGCCTATTCAGACAAAATTTGTAGTAAGCAGGGATTTTGTAAGTTAATGTGCGATTAGCAACGTGCTAATGTGCTGATTAAAGAAAATTATCAATTTAATAAGATGTCAAACAGAAACGAATTCGTAAACAGCCTGAAAACCATGAGTGAACAGGACCTGAAAGCAAGGATCACTGAAGATGAGTTACGGATTAAAAAATTAAAATTTGCTCATGCGGTTTCTCCCCTGGAAAACCCAATGACTATACGCGATGTAAGAAAAGATCTTGCCCGCACTAAAACAGAATTAAGAAAAAAACAATTAATGAGCTAATGTGCTGATTAGCTGATATGCTAATGAAGCACGATGGGGTTCCATTAGCAGATTAGCACATTATCAAATTATAAAATTAATAAAATGTCCGACAGAAATTTAAGAAAAGTAAGGACTGGCGTAGTTTCCAGTAACAAGATGGATAAAACGATTACCGTGAAAGTAGAAAGGAAAGTAAAACATCCGCTCTATGGCAAATTTGTGAAAAAAACTACCGGTTTTCATGCCCATGATGAGAAAAATGAGTGCAACATCGGCGATTTGGTGAAAATAATGGAAACAAAACCATTAAGCAAAACAAAGCGCTGGAGATTGGTAGAGGTGATAGAAAAAGTTAAATAAGATTTTAAATTTAAATAATTGTTTTAAATGCCAAAGGCTTCATGCTAAAGGCTCAAAGGTAAAAAAATGATACAGCAAGAAAGCAGGCTAAATGTAGCAGATAACAGTGGCGCAAAAGAAGTGTTGTGCATCCGGGTATTGGGAAACTCAGGCCAGGATTATGCACATGTTGGAGATAAGATTGTGGTAACTGTAAAAGATGCCATTCCCGCGGGAGGCATCAAAAAAGGAACTGTGAGCAAGGCCGTTATTGTTCGGACAAAAAACAAACTCCGTAGAAAAGATGGTTCTTACATCCGTTTTGACGACAATGCAGTAGTGCTTTTAAATGCGGCTGATGAACCAAGAGGAACGAGGATTTTTGGGCCGGTTGCCCGTGAATTGCGCGACAAGGGTTACATGAAAATCATTTCCCTTGCACCCGAAGTATTGTAATATAAATTGTATCTTTGCACCCCTTTAAAAAAGGGTATTTAATAAGTAATTAATCAAGACAATATTTGTCAAAAATGAAGACAAGATTTAAACCGAAGTTCAATATAAAAAAAGGCGATTCAGTGGTAGTTATTACCGGTGATGATAAAGACCTGAAGAAACACCGTAAAGTGTTGGAAGTACTTCCTGAAGAAAAACGCGTATTGGTAGAAGGTGTAAACATCGTTACCAAACACACGAAACCTTCTGCTCAGAATACCAAAGGTGGAATTATGAAGGTAGAAGCGCCAATCGCCATTTCAAATGTTATGCTTTGGGATGCAAAATCTCATTCTCACTCTAAAGTAAAAAGATCAAGAGAGAATGGAAAATTAATCAGAACAGCAAAAAAATCAGGGGAGGTAATTAAATAATGGCTACAGAAAAATATACTCCAAGACTGGAAGAAAAGTACAAGAAGGAAGTAGTACCGGCTTTAATGAAAAAGTTTGCTTACAAAACTGTAATGCAGGCTCCGAAGCTTACAAAAATATGTATCAACCGCGGTGTAAATGGCGCTGTTGCTGACAAGAAGCTGATTGATGTTGCTATTGATGAGCTGACAACAATTACCGGTCAGAAGGCTGTTGCAACAATGTCTAAAAAAGATATTTCCAATTTTAAGTTGCGTAAAAACATGCCGATTGGTGCAAAAGTTACTTTACGCTCTGAAAATATGTATGAGTTTTTAGACCGCCTGGTTTCTGTATCACTTCCACGTGTTCGTGACTTCAAAGGTATCAATGACAAATCTTTTGACGGACGTGGAAATTACACTTTGGGCGTTACTGAGCAGATCATTTTCCCTGAAATTGATATTGATAAAGTAAACAAAATTACCGGTCTTGATATCACTTTTGTAACAACAGCAAATACCAACGAAGAAGCATTTGAACTGCTGAAAGAATTGGGAATGCCTTTTAAAAATATCAAAAAATAATTAAAAACAATGGCTAAAGAGTCAATAAAAGCAAGGCAAAGGAAACGCGTTAAAATGGTTGAAAAATATGCCGAGAAAAGAAAAGCATTAAAAGATGCGGGTGATTACAGGGCATTGGATCTGCTACCGAAGAACGCATCTCCTGTTCGCCTGAAAAACCGTTGCCAGCTTACCGGCCGTCCAAGAGGTTACATGCGCCACTTTGGGCTTTCAAGAAATATGTTTCGCGACATGGCGCTTGAAGGAAAGATTCCGGGAGTAAAAAAAGCGAGTTGGTAGGCTGACCGCTGAACCGGTCACAACTGAAGGCTGGATATCGCATTGTAACTAAAACAAAAAAATTAAAAGAAAAAATAAACAATGGTTACTGATCCTATTGCAGATTATTTAACAAGAATTCGCAACGCGCAGATGGCTAGTCACAGAATCGTAGAGATTCCGGCAAGCAATTTAAAAAAGCGCATCACTGAAATATTATACACTGAAGGCTATATTTTAAAATACAAATTTGAAGATGATGCCAAACAAGGGATTATCAAAATAGCGCTTAAATATGATCCCCAATCAAAAGTTCCGGCAATTGAAAGCCTTGAAAGAGTAAGCCGTCCGGGATTGCGCAGTTATTCAAAACCTCAGGATTTTAAAAGAGTAAAAAACGGGTTAGGAATTTCTATTATTTCCACTTCAAAAGGTGTAATGACCGACAAGCAGGCAAAAGCCCAGAAGGTTGGTGGAGAAGTACTCTGTAACATTTATTAAGATGGATTCTGTTGTTGGAATAATCATTACATTTCTCGTATTATTCTTTGCAATAAGATACATTTTAAGAAGTTCAAACAAAAAATTATAAAAATATTGGTTGATAATTAAGCCTTAGTCGTGGCTGAACACTTCCAGAGTTTAAAAACTAAAATAAAAAAACCGGCTATGTCAAGAATTGGAAAAAATCCTGTAACAATTACCAAAGGCGTAAATGTTAGTGTAGGTACAGATAATGTGATCACTGTAAAAGGCCCAAAAGGTGAATTGAAACAAGCGATCGACCCCGATATTAAAGTAGAAGTTAAAGATGATAAAATCGTCTTTACACGTCCTACAGATCAAATACGGCACAAGGCGATGCACGGGTTATATCGGGCACTTGTACAAAATATGGTCACTGGCGTTACAGATGGTTATAAAAAAACTTTGGAGTTGGTCGGTGTTGGTTACAAAGCCTCTAACCAGGGAAATTTGCTGGATCTTTCTTTAGGCTATTCTCACAATATTATTGTGGAAATTCCAAAAGAACTTACCGTAGCAACGGCGCAGGAAAAAGGTAAAAATCCAAAAGTGATTTTAACAAGCGTAGACAAACAATTGCTTGGTGCAGTAGCAGCAAAGATCCGCAGCTTGCGTAAACCAGAACCTTATAAAGGAAAAGGTGTGAAGTTTGAAGGTGAAGTATTAAGGAGAAAAGCAGGTAAGTCAGCAGGTAAATAAAGTTGGAAGTTCAAAGTTGATTTCCAGTAAACAAACAAATAATTAAGTTTTTTATTCAGATTTATCTGAAGATTTAATAAAAATTTCCGGCAGTATCGGAATATAAAATAGAATAAAATGAACTCAAAAGTAAGCTCACGTCAAAAGATAAGATACCGCATCCGCAAAAAAATCAGCGGTAGTGCTACAAAACCACGGCTCAGTGTTTTTAGAAGTAATAAAGATATTTATGTTCAATTGATTGATGATGCTAATGGAACTACAATCGCTTCAGCTTCTTCACGCGAGAAAGATATAGCTGCACAAAAGGGAAATAAAGTTGCCATGAGCAAAATGGTTGGTGAAGCAATTGCTAAAAAATCACAGGAATTAGGAATTAAAGACGTGGTTTTTGACAGAAGCGGATATTTATATCATGGTCGCATCAAAGCAGTCGCCGATGGAGCAAGAGAAGGCGGTTTGATATTTTAATAAAAATAAAAAAATTATAAACAGTTATAATGTTGAAATCAAATACACAGAAAGTAAAAGGTGGCGAGCTTGAATTAAAAGAGAAAGTGGTATCCATCAATCGTGTGGTAAAAACTACGAAAGGCGGACGAGCGTTTAGTTTTTCTGCGATTGTAGTTGTGGGAAACGAAAATGGTGTAGTAGGACACGGTTTGGGAAAAGCCAAAGAAGTTCAGGAAGCTATTTTGAAAGGGATAGATGATGCGAAAAAGAACCTCATCAGAATTCCACTTTTTCACGGTACTATTCCTCATGAGCAATGGACAAAAGACGGTGCTGCCAAAGTACTGATTAAACCAGCAGCTGCCGGTACCGGTGTTATCGCCGGAGGAAGCATGAGAGCTGTGTTGGAAAGTGCAGGAATTACAGATGTTTTGGCAAAAAATCTTGGTTCTGCTAATCCACATAATGTGGTAAAAGCGACTGTAAAGGCGTTATCTCTTTTGAGAGAGCCAACTTCAGTTGCAAAAACAAGAAATATTTCTTTAAAGAAAGTTTTTAACGGATAAAGACGTAAGTAGAAAGTGGCTACTAACATCTTACTACTCAAATAATTGACATGAAAAAGATTAAAATTACACAGGTTAAAAGTGGTATTGACCGTTCAGAGCGTCAAAAACTTACCTTAAAGGCTTTAGGGCTGAATAAATTGAATGCTTCAAAAGAAGTGGAAGCAACACCTCAGATCCTGGGCATGGTAAACAAAGTAAATCATTTGGTAAAAGTAGAAGAACTGGCATAACCGGTTTTTCTTTTTTTATTTATAATAATCATTTAAAAGCGAAGCTCCTGTACAGGGGCGTTAAGTCTAAAAACAGTACAATGCAATTACAAAATTTAAGGCCGGCAAAAGGCGCAACTCACAAAGAAAAAAGATTAGGTCGCGGAGAAGCTTCCGGTAAAGGTGGAACTTCTACCAAGGGTAATAAAGGCGGACAAAGCCGCGCAGGTTATAAAATTAAAATGGCTCATGAAGGCGGCCAGATGCCGATCCAGAGAAGGCTTCCCAAACGTGGTTTTAAGAATAACAACCGTATCGAATATAAAGTATTTAATCTCGGGCAGATAGACCAGTTGATTGAGAAACACGAGATTAAAGAATTTAACCTCGAAAACCTTTACATCAATAACTTGATCAGTCAGAATGATAAAGTGAAGATCCTGGGGAATGGAGTGTTAAAAGCAAAAATTCCTTTTAAAGTGAATGCAGTAAGTGAAAAAGCAAAAGGTGCTATTGAAGCTGCCGGAGGTTCTGTAGAAATAGTAAAATAATTTATTGATATTTGCAGACTGAAATACTGATTGCAAATAATTAAATCTTGAAAATTCTGTGAAGAAATTCATCACAACACTAAAAAATATCTGGACGATTGAAGAATTAAGGACCAAAATCCTGGTTACTTTGGCACTGATTCTAGTCTACAGGGTAGGTTCTTTTATCGTTCTTCCTGGAATAGATCCAAACAAACTGTCTTCACTCAGAAATAGCGCCCAAGGCGGTATGCTGGGTTTATTAGATGCCTTTGTCGGTGGTGCTTTTGCAAAAGCGTCTATTTTCGCATTGGGGATCATGCCTTACATTTCTGCATCTATTTTTATGCAATTGGTAACTGTTCTGGTACCTCAAATTTCCAAGATCCAAAAAGAAGGTGAAAGCGGCCAGAAGAAAATTAACCAGTGGACCCGTTATCTTACCGTTATTGTTACCGCATTCCAGGCAGCAGCATATATTGGTTTCCTGGAGTCATCCAGCCAGGGTGCTTTGCTTGAAGCATTTAAACCTTATTTCTGGGTTTCTACTGTGTTTCTACTAACAGCAGGTACCATGTTTGTGATGTGGCTGGGAGAAAAGATTACCGATAAAGGATTGGGAAACGGTACTTCATTGATCATTATGATTGGAATTTTGGCGCGACTTCCACAATCTTTCATGCAGGAGTTTTCTGCAAAACAGACGCACGGTGGCGGTGGCTTATTAATATTTTTGATTGAAATCGCAGCATTCATTGCCGTGATCCTTGGATTGATTGTGCTGGTACAAGGCGTAAGAAAAGTGCCTGTAAATTACGCTAAACAAATTGTCGGTAACAGGCAATTTGGCGGAGCAAGACAATTTCTTCCTTTGAAAGTAAACGCTGCAGGCGTGATGCCCATCATCTTTGCGCAAGCCATCATGTTTTTGCCAACAATTTTTGCCGGCTTCCAAACCACTGGAAAAAACTGGGCTTCCTATTTTACAGATCCGACGAATGGTGTTTATATGATCGTTTATGGATTGATGACCATTGGATTTACATTTGTTTATACATCCCTTATTTTTAATCCGAAACAAATGTCGGATGATCTGAAGCGCAGTAACGGTTTTATTCCCGGTGTAAAACCTGGTCAACCAACGACCGATTATATCGGAACGATCATGGATAGAATTACATTACCTGGTTCTGTTTTGCTGGCAATTGTTGGTATTCTTCCCGGTATTATGCAGTTACTCGGAGTTACCCAGGGATTTGCAACTTTCTACGGTGGTACTTCTTTGCTCATCATGGTAGCGGTTGTTTTGGATACATTGCAACAAATTGAAACACAGTTACTGATGCGTCAATATGATGGATTAATGAGTGGTGGACGCATCCAGGGAAGGACAGCAGCACCTGGTGTTACTGGTGGAATTTAAATTTTTTACTGATTAAAATAAATTTTCAAAACCCTGGCTATCTTATGCCGGGGTTTTTTTAAAATATCTATAATGATTCATTATAAATCAAACGCGGAAGTAGAACTGATCAGGCAAAGTTGTCAATTAGCAAACGATAGCATTGCTTATGTGGCAGCAATGATAAAACCCGGCGTTTCTACAATGGAGCTTAATAACAAGGCTGATGAATTCATAAGAGATCATGGTGGCATTCCAAATTTTTTAAACTACCATGAATATCCTTATGCCTGTTGTATCTCTGTAAATGATGCGGTGGTACATGGGTTTCCTACAAACGGTCCTTTAAAGGAAGGTGATATTATTTCCATTGATTGTGGAGCATTGAAAAAGGGATTTCATGGAGATACAGCTTATACTTTTGCTTTAGGAGAAATATCTGCGGAAGTAAAACAATTGCTTCGTGTTACGAAAGATGCGCTTTATAAAGGAATTGAAAAAGCGGTTGTCGGCAATCGCGTTGGTGATATTTCTTTTGCCGTTCAGGATTATACAGAAAGAAGATTTGGTTATGGAGTAGTTCGTGAATTGGTAGGGCATGGACTGGGAAGGGATTTACACGAAGATCCACAAGTTCCCAATTATGGGAAAAGAGGAAAAGGAAATAAATTAAAGGACGGCCTTGTAATAGCGATAGAACCAATGATCAATCTTGGCGGGAAGGAAGTCTATAATGATAAAGACGGCTGGACGGTTCGCACTTCTGATGGCAAACCGGCTGCGCATTACGAACACACGGTCTGTGTTAGAAAAAATAAAGCCGACGTACTTTCTTCTTTTGATTCCATTGAAGCTGCTGAAAAAGCGAACCTGAATTTGTGTTCCGATTATTAAAAAGCAAAATAAGAAATCCGGTTATTTCTTCTTTGGCTGTTGTAATTAATTTGTAAACATTTTCTTACCCACTTCTTTATCGTGGCCATAAATATCATCTCTGAAATTTAATTGACCGTTTTCATCTACCCATGCTGTATAATAAGTGATAAAAACAGGAACCGGATCCTTCAATTTTACAAATTGTTCGTTGCCACTATTCATCGCCTCATGTATTTTTTCGGGTGTCCATTTTCGGTTGTCTCGTAAAAGATAATCCGCCATCTTTTCAGCGTCAGCAAGGCGAATGCAGCCGTGACTGTAAGCTCTTATATCTTTATTAAAAAGCTCTTTCGCGGGTGTGTCATGAAAGTAAATATTAAACGTATTGGGAAATAAAAATTTCACCTTTCCCAACGAGTTTTGATCGCCCGGTTTTTGCCTTACAACCGGCAATCCATTTTCTTGCCCGGTGATCTCCATATTATGCTCTTCCAGGTAATTTTGATCGGAATCGATTGCCGGCACAATTTCATTTTTCACAATACTCGGTGGAATATTCCAATATGGGCTAAAAACAATTGTTGTAAGTAAATCAGAGAAAATTGTCGTGCTATGCGCATCTTTTCCAACCACAACGGGCATAGTAAAAACTGTTTTTCCGTTGTCATAAACACGCAAAAGAAAAGCGGGAATATTTACTTCAATTAATTGTCCCGGGGGATTTAGCGGTAACCAACGCATCCGGTTCATATTTATCAAAATTTGTTTTATGCGATGAATAACCGGTACACTCATTTGTTTCAGTGTCTCTTTGCCAAGGACACCATCAGGAGTAAATCCAAATCTTGTCTGAAAATTTTTTATTCCGTTTTCAACGTTTTCATCATACAAATCAGAACTATCACTTTGTGTGATATCACCCGTAATGAACAGAAACTTTTTTATCGATATAATTTCCTGGTACCGGTGATTTTTCTTCAATTTTCTTTTTTGCGTGCTGTCTATAGCAGGCCAGCCGCCAGCTTCGGCGATTCCTACATATTTTCTTAATTGATCTGAAAGTAATTTATACGCAGGATTTATATCAGCATAATATTTTTTATCCCGTTGTTTATCATTTATTAAGGAGTCGGCAAGCCGAAGCGCATCTTCTTTTTTAAAAGGAATAAATCTTTCCAATTCCTTTCTTTTTACATATCCTTTTTTGAAATTGGTTAGAGAATATTCTATCAATCTTTCAGTCAGTTGCAACTCCGTTTTGATAGCAGATTTATTGTGGTTTGATATAGTTAAATTATCGGTTCCTTTAAAATTATCGATAGTTTGCTGCAGCTTATTTTCTTTTGCACTTGTATCGCCGGTAAAATTCAAAAGACTAGAAAAACCCATTCCCTGTTCAGATAAACCACTCGAAGAAAACCACGCATATTCATAATTTCGGGTATTGTAGAAACTGGTCATACGCCTTGCAATGGAATCCGGTATTTGATTTTCGGCGATATAATTTACGAGTTCGGAACTATCAAGGAAAAGATCGTTGTAAGCATTCTTTTTTGTAATGCTATAATCTCTTTTACTGATAGTGTTTTCTTCTTTTTCGGCACGGTTGCAGGCAAACAAAATCACGGTTGCCAAAAGGGTAACGGAAACAAATCTTTTCATATTCAACTCACATTTGCAAATGGTGTGCCGTTTGACCATGGGTAAAAACGAATTAACCGGCTTTTGGATTTGCAAAATAAGTTTGAAGCGTTATAAAAGAAAAACCTTCCGGTTTTTGAATACCGGAAGGTTTTTCTGCAGCAAAACAATAAATATCTAAGATTCTTATTTATGTGAATCCAAATTCTAAATCATAAAATCCTACTCATTTGAAGTCTTCACCCTGCTTTGTTCTTCTGAAGCTCCACCGGTTCTTCTGTGTTGTTGGTTTTTGATCGGTTTGCCAAACCGATAAGAAAATGTAAGCGATACAGTTCTGTTCATCCGCGTATTATTGATATTTAAATCAATATCCTGATATTTTACTGCTCCGGAAAAATGTTGGGAATTAAAAATATCACGAACGCCAAGCTTCACGCTTCCTTTGTTTTTCAAGACTAGTTTTTGAACACCTGCATCAAGCCGCCACATCGGGTCCATTACGATTTGTCCTTCTATTCCTTTTGAACGGTAAAATCCACTTAATTCCGCGCTCCATCCTTTATCAAATTTTATCTGGTTGCTCATGTTTCCGAAGAAAGTCACTGCCTGGGTACTTAACATGCCTCCATTCAGTTCGCCTTTAAACGCAGTATTGGAAACATTTGTATAAATATTGGTGGTCCAGAATTTGGTTATCGGAAAATTAGCACTTACTGCAAGTCCATAATTTGTTTTTGTAGCAATATTATCTTTTGTCTGAAATGTTTTTCTTTCAGAAGTTATTTGACGCAAAACATCAGTAAAGGCATCATGTGTAACGCTGTAATTCAAAGTGGTGCTCAAAAAGCCATTATAAGTATGTGATAATTCTACATTGTCAGTAAACTGCGGCTGCAATAGCGTATTCCCAACCTGGTAAGTATATTCATCAAGGAAATAATAGAAGGGATTCAAATCCTGGTAATCAGGACGGTCTATTCGTCTTCCATAGTTTACAGAAAATGTATTTTTTGTATTGGCCTGGTAACTTAAGTATGCTGTTGGAAATAAGTTTGTATAATGCTTTGTGAACGAAGAATCCTTATTTACTAAATTACCCAATTGATTCCCTTTTGAATTGGTGTTTTCTGCACGTAAACCCGCCTGCATTCCCCATTTTTTTATTTGCTTACTGTAGTTGAAATAAACCGCGTTGATGTTTTCTTTATAAATAAAATGATTCGTTTTGCCATAATCTGTCACATAGCCGTTGTCGGTTTTATTTTGATAAAGTGCATCATTATCTGTTGTAACATAACTGCTTTTGATTCCAGTTTCAATTTTACCGGCATTTTTCAAGGGAAAGGTAAAATCGGTTTTGGCAGAATATATGTTCACATTGGATGGAAGTGTTCCCTTTAGTTCATCTGCCGGCCTTCTTACCGAAAGGTCAGGAAAAAGATAGTTACTGATTAAACTTTGATTGGCATTTTGATCATAAGTGAGATAGTCAAGATCAACAGTAAATTCTTTTCCGGCTGAATCAAACACATGCCGCAGATTCAGATTCGACGAAAAATTATTGGATTTCTGCTTATTCACATTATCTGAGATCGCAACTGAATCAGTTTGGTTATTTCCATTGTTCAAATTTGTCCGGTTTGTACTGGAATTGTTGTTAGGATTCAAATAGCCCGATAAAACAAATCCAAGCGTTGTTTTTTTGCTGGCATAAAAATCCATCCCCACTTTCAGGTTATTGTAATTAGAAGTGTATTTCCCATCATTTACCTGGTCAAAGATCGTTTGTATTTGTTTTGAACCGGAATCCCTGAACCTCCTGGTAATATGATTATTTTGTTGGCTTTGCCAAAGAGAATAACTGTAATTTCCAAATAGATTTACTTTGTTAGTCCGGTAATTTATATTGAAACTGTTGTTGGTTCTTGTATAATAAGATTGCTGCAAAGAAGCGCTGACGCTGCCATTGATGCCATGCATTTTATTTTTCTTCGTTTTAATATTAATGATCCCCGAGTTTCCGGAAGCATCATATTTTGCGGACGGATTGGTCATAATTTCGATCTGGTCAATCGCTGATGAGGGCATGTTTTTTAATAGATTAGCCAGTTCCTGTTCGCTTAAGTAAGAAGGTTTTCCATCAAGCATAATCGTTACGCCTGCTTTTCCTTTCAGGCTTACATTTCCATCCTTATCTACCGAAACTCCAGGAGATTTCTCTAGTACTTCCAATGCAGAGGTGCCGGCATTGGTAATCGATGCATCTACATTAATAATAGTTCGATCAATTTTTCGCTCGATAAATGGTTTTTTTGCTGTTACCGTAACTCCCTTAAGCGTTTTAATCTCGTTATTTAATTTTAAAACGCCCATATCCAGATGCTGGTTTTGAGCCACGTTTAACAGTGGACTGTAGGTAGATAAATGGCCGATTGAAGTTGCCAGTAAATAGTATTTTCCCGGCAAAACATTTTGAAATTCAAAATTCCCGTTCTTATCTGTAAGATTCATTTTCACTAACGATGAATCTGCTGCTTTATAAAGCGAAATGGAAGCGGCATCAATGATTTTTTGATCACCGCCATCGGTGATTCTGCCAGAAATGGTTGCGCCCGGACTTTGCGCAAAGATGCTTCCGGAAAAAATTGCTAAAAAGAGACTTAAAAGAAATATTTTTTTCATTTTTTGAGAATTACTTGGTTTGAAATATTACGCGACAAAACTAAGTAGTATGTTTTACACAGTACATAGCTATACATGAATGGTAAATATTTCTTTTTAATTGGTAAAGTTTTGATGTAAACGGATGAAAGAAGAAAAAGTTACAGTTTCAGCAACCTGGAATAAAAAAGTATTGAGAACGAATTAGGAAATGGGGTTATTTCTTTGTTTACGGAGAGAAAAATGAGCGAGAATATTCTTTTTTTCTCATTGATACTTAATCTTTTATTTTAAATTGTGGTTTATTAATTTAATCTTTTTAACCTTAAAAGTCAATACAATGGCTGTATGGATCATTCTTGCAATTATCGTTCTCCTCGTTATCTGGATTATTGCCATGTATAATGGATTGATCAAATTGAAAATAAAAGTAGATAACAGTTGGAGCGATATTCGCGTTTTTCTCAAAAAGCGATACGATTTAATTCCAAACCTTGTGAATACAGTAAAAGGATACGCGGCCCACGAAAGCCAGACCTTTGAAAAAGTAACACAAGCACGAAACGCAGCAGTGTTAGTGCCAGCAGGCGATGTACAGGCATCAGCGCAGGCAAACCAAATATTGGGAGGTGCGCTACGCGGGCTGCTGGCAATTGCTGAAAATTATCCTGAGTTAAAAGCCAACCAGAATTTTTTAGAACTTCAGTCTGCCTTACAATCCATTGAAGGAGATTTAGGAAATGCGCGCCGTTATTATAATGCGACTGTCAGAGATTATAATACGGCTATTCAGCAATTTCCGGGAGTAATTGTTGCAAATATGTCCGGCTTCAAACCGCATGAATTTTACGAATTGGATAACCCGCAGGAAGCGCAAAATGTAGAAGTAAAATTTTAATTCTTTTTGATGAAAACGGTTTTTTTATTTGTCCTTTTTGCCGGTGTTTTTCAATTTTTAAAAGCACAGGAAGCATTTCTCATCCGGCATTATAGCATTGTTGTAAAGATTAATAAAAACGCCTCGCTCGATTTTACTGAAACGCTGGATGTTCATTTTACCGAACCGCGTCATGGCATTATCCGTTCCATTCAATATCAATATCCTTTACAGGCTTTGCCATCAGGAGTAGAAAAAGCGGAAAGGCAAATGGAAGCTAACGGTTACGCACACACGATAATTGAAAATATAAAAGTTCCGCATTGGAAATTTTCAGTAAATAAAAGTGGTGATTATGAAAATATTCGAATTGGCTCTTCCGATAAATACGTAGAAGGAGATGTGCAATATGTGATTAAATACCGAGTGCTGAATGCAATCAATTTTTTTCAAAATCATTCCGAATTTTATTTTAACCTGATTGGGAATCACTGGGCTACAACCATTGATTCTGCTGACTTTAAAGTAGAATTGCCGGAGGCGCTTAAAGATACTCCTTACTATTTAGTTGCCAGTGGATCGTATGGTTCAAAAGAAAATAATACCGTGTCAAAATGGACAGCCAATAAAATATTTAGCGGGCATATTATCAAGGCTTTGGGGCCAAATGAAGGTCTTACCGTTGGCATTGCGTTTCCAAAAGATTTTTTAATAAAGCCTGATTATACTTTTCGTGGTATTGGTTGGTTGGCGCTTCCAGTCATTGTTTTAATTGCCATGTATTATACCTGGAAAAAATGGGGCAAAGATGAGCAAATGACTATTCAGACAGAATATTATCCGCCGGAAAATATCAGTCCGAGTGTATCTGGTTATATCATCGATGATAAACTGGATCAGCGGGATCTCACCGCCTTGGTTCCGTATTGGGGAGCGGGTGGTTTTTTGAAAGTAAATGAGCTTCAGAAAAGTTCATTGCTTGGTATCATCAAATCAAAAGATTATGAATTTATAAAAGTGAAAGAACTTCCGGAAACGGCGCTCGAATTTGAAAAAACGTTGTTTGGTGGAATTTTTCAAACAGGAGATAAAGTAAATCTAAGTGATTTAAAAAATGTGCTTTATTCAACCATGGAAAAAGGCAAATCTCAATTGGAAAATGAAATTAATGAAGAAGATTATTATGTAAAATATTCAAGAGGAATGGGATGCTTTTTCCCGTTTCTTGGGTTTGCCTCTGTTGTAATTGGATTTTTTTCTTTGGTAGATGACTGGCAGGAAAAACTGTGGCTCGGAATCGGATTGATTGCCAGTGGAATTATTTTAATCGCTTTTGGTGTTTTTATGTCGAAAAAAACAAGAAAAGGTACATTGCTTTACCAAAAATTATTAGGATTTAAAGAATTTATAAAAACGGTTGAGAAAGATCGCTTGCAGGAATTTTTAAAACAGGATGAAAATTACTTTGATAAAGTGCTGCCGTATGCGATTGTATTTGGAATGGCTGATAAATGGAAAGATAAACTGAAAGGCCTTGAAATTCCACCACCAAAATGGTATTCGGGTTATTACCCGGGCAGCACTTTTAATACGATGATGTTTATGAATAGTCTTGATCATTCGATGAATGAAATGACCAATACATTTTATAGCTCACCACACAGCAGTGGCAGTAGTGGCGGCAGTTTCAGCGGTGGCGTCGGCTTTTCCGGTGGTGGTTTTGGCGGAGGAGGAGGAAGTAGCTGGTAGCCTTTTGCAACGCTACTTTATTAAAATTAAAGAACAAGAATTGCTGTTATTTGTTTCTTTACCGAGAAACAATTTATTTTATAAAACACAGAATACAACGGTGATCTTATTCGAAAATTAATTTCTAAAATTCCAGACAAGTCACTTTTCCATCCATTGTGGTTGCAATCACTTTAGTTTTAGAAACCGGTGTAACATTCGTAACCAGCGCATTTGAAATTTTATGTTTCCATAAGATAGAACCATCGTGGTTTACAGCTACGACGACTCCTGAATTTGACGGCACGTAAATTATATTTTCATGCTCCACAATTGCCGTAGGAGCGATTTCATAATTTAATCCCGGATGCGCTTCCCATGTAATTTGCATATCCGGTTGTGATGTAGAAACGCCAATCAATTCTCCTTCCATTGTTTTTGCATAAACCAAACTGCTGTCAGCAGACAATCCCATTGATTCACGCACATGATTTTTAGGATCATTTTTTCTCCAGATCTCTTTTCCTGTTTCTGCATCAAAAGCGGTCATGTAACGATCTGGAGCAACAATAAAAATTTTGCCAGCAGTGGCTACCGGATAACATGCAGCAGGAGAATACATTCTGTTGGATGATCCATTATTCCATTTCCAAACCAAGGTACCTGTTGCGGCATCCAAAGCATAAAATTCTGTACCCCAACTTCCAAAATAAATTTTATTATTATAGAATAATGGCCTCGTAACTACAAAACCTTTTACACCGATGTAATCCCATTTTAATTTTCCGGTTTTTAAGTCCAAAGCCCTGAAATGCCCATCAGCAGCGCCAATATAGACCGTTTCGTTTTTTATAAGGGGACTCGCAACAATCGGTTTATGTGTTTCAAATTTCCAAATTAACTTTCCCGTGGTTGCATTAACGCAGTAAATATTATCATCGGTGGAAGCAATCACCGCAAGATTATTTTCTACAGCAGGAGTGGAATAAATTTTTCCGTTCGTTGCGTATGACCATTTCTTCTTTCCGTTTTTTAAATCTAACGCATAAATCAGTCCGTTTGAATTGCTCGCAATTACTAAATTATTTGCAACAGCCACTCCTGATCCGATATCGCTTTTATCATTAAACTGCCACACAGTTTTTACATTTGCATATTGGTTGTTCACTGCATAAGAAGGTCTGAAATAATGATTCGTATCTCCAGCGAAATCATGTTTATATAATTTTACCTGCGCCCATTCTTTTTGTTCATCCGTAACCGGATTTCGCTCTTCATACGTAACTGTTCCATTTTCAATTGTAACAACATTATAGCCACCAACAGGGTTCTTAGCTCTTAAATTTGACCTTCCCATGATGCCCGGAATTCCTTCAAAATTGAACTGACGATTTGCATGTCCATGCCCACAGAGAATTAATTGTGTATTTCTCGTTTTGAGTAAATCGATCGCTTCATACCAGTTATTCAAAGACGAATCCTGCGGATAATGGTTCACATAAATGATCGGAATGTTTTTATTTTTTAAGTGAGAAAGTGTAGAATCAAGCCATACAATATTTTCGCGGGAAACCTGGCCAGGGCTCATTCTCATGTTGGGACCACAGACCGTTCCAAGAAACAAATAACCGCCATATTTGAAATCAAAAGTTTCGGATCCAAAGATTTTTTTAAAACTGTTCGTGCCACTTTCCGACCAGTTGGCGTCATGATTTCCAGGGATGATGTGCCACGGCTTGTTGAGACTATCAAGTATTTGTTTGGCCAGGTGAAATTCAGAATCAGATCCAAAATCGGTGATGTCACCTGAAATGATTACAAATTTTAAGGAAGAATCTTTGTTGATACTTTCTACCGTTCTTCTCAGATCTTCGTCTGCATTATGGCTTCCAATATGCGTATCGGAAACATGTGCAAATTTGAACCCGGATTGAGCGAAAGAAATGTGCAAAGAAAATAAGAGGCAAATAAGAAGTAAGTTTTTTTTCATGTCTTTTTTTAAAAATTTCAAATGAATTTTGTTCTGCGGTAATCGGATGAATTTATAGAAAAAACTGCAAGTTTGTTGCTTGTCGGTTAAAAAGAATAGTTTTTGTTTTAATAGTAAAAAAAAAAGGAATTACTCTTTATTTATGATAACGATTTTACTTCTACGTAAAAATTTTCATCAGCTTTTATCTCGCTTACTCCCTTCGGTGCTTTTTGGAAAATGGGCGTTGGATGAATAAAAATTAATTTCCCTTTATCATTATAAATTTTCAACGGCATATTAAAATGATTAACACAATTTGTCCAACGATAAAAAATTGTTCCATTTTCTTTTTTATATTCCAACACAGGAATTTGAGTGGTACGCAGATATTGATCAAAAACTTTTGAAAAATTAATTCCGGATTCCTTGCTTATATAATCCTCAACCTGCTTGCTGGTAACAGTTTGATGATAAAATGTTTTGTTCAATCCACGCAAAATATTTCTGAATTTTTCATCATTATTGATGATCTGACGAATCATATGAATCATGTTTCCGCCCTTGTAATACATATCTCCACTGCCCTCTTCATTTACCCCATAATGCGCAACAATCGGCTTATCATTCCTGATATTTTTTCTGACACCAATGACGTATTCATCGGCTGCTTTCTTACCGTAGTAATACTCTGTAAATAACGCCTCTGCATAATTGGCAAAGGATTCATGGATCCACATGTCTGCCAGATCTTTGGAAGTAATATTATTTCCCCACCATTCGTGCGCACTTTCATGTACGATAATAAAATCGCATTTTAATCCCCATCCTGTGTGAGAAAGATCTCGTCCGAGATATCCATTCTCATAATGATTCCCATAAGCTATTGCGCTTTGATGTTCCATTCCGAGGTAAGGCGCATCTACTAACTTATAACCGTCTTTATAGAACGGATAAGGCCCAAACCAATATTCAAATGCTTTCATCATGCGTGGTGCATCTGTAAATTGAGTTTTTGCTTTTGTCAGATTGGAATCCAACACCCAATAATCCATTGTCAGTTCCCCTTTTTCTCCGGGATATACTTCTCCAAAATGATCCAATTTTCCGATATAAAAAGTAATGTCGTAATTGTTGATCGGATCTACAACCGCCCAATCATAGCTGGTAGTGCCATCGTTATTATTTGTTTTATTTCTCATTCTTCCATTGCTTATGGCTATTAAATCAGATGGCACTGTGAAATGCATTTCGGCGCTATCTGGTTCATCGCCCTGGTAATCTTTACAAGGATACCAGACGCTTGCTCCCAATCCCTGGCAGGCAACGGCTATCCAGGGATTTCCGGATTTATCCCTTTTCCAAACGAAACCACCATCCCATGGCGCATTTTTTGCCTTGCGTGGCTTTCCGTGATAATAAACCACGAGGTTTGAAAATTCATTAATTCCGTTTTCAGCAAACGAACTTTTATTTGAATTTTCGCTTTTCAACATGATCTTGTTTATGTCATGTTTGGTAGTTGGTTTTAACGCACTGTTCTTTAAATAAACAAACCATGCATTTCCTTCTTTCGTGAAAGGAACTTTTTCACTTTGTAGTGGAAATTTTTCATTACCTGTTTGTAAGATCACTGAATCAATGATCATTGGCTCCTGCAGATCTATCTGGAAAAAATCAGGATGCTTTGCTTCCAGTTTTTTATAACTGATAATATTATAACCACTGATGCTGCTGTCTTCTAAATTAAATTTTACGTGAAGGTCATATTTAGTCGCATTCCACCACGCTCTTCCTGCGCCGTTACTGCCGCGCAGCGTATCTGCATGAGTAAAGTTTTGTGCAAAAGAAAAATTAAATAAAAGAACCAGGAAACTAAAAACAGTGATTATCTTTTTCATTTACTAAATTTATTTTTTTAGAAACAAAGATGACGTTAAAAAAACAAAATCCGTTACCATTGATAAAATCGCTTAAAGAAAATCTGCTGCTTTCTCTCACAGGTTTTATTTTTTTTATTTCTTCCTGTTCGCAGCATGAAAAAGTGAAAAATATTTTTCATTATAACGAGCAATCCGGCATTGCGACCCTTGATCCCGCTTTTGCTAAAAACCAATCTATAATGTGGGCGGTGCACCAGCTTTATAATACTTTGGTGCAGATAGATAACAATATGAATCTCGTTCCGTCTCTTGCAAAAAGCTGGGACGAATCCGATGACAATCTCACTTTTACTTTTCATTTGCGCAGCGATGTTTTTTTCCAGGATAATGCTGCTTTTCCTGGCGGCAAAGGAAGGAAGATGACTGCTGCAGATGTGGTGTATAGTTTTCAACGGATTCTTGATAAAAGCACGGCCAGCAGCGGCGCGTGGATCTTTAATGGAAGAGTCGATACAATTGAACCATTCAAAGCGATTAATGATACCACTTTTCAGTTAAAATTATTAAAACCATTTCATCCCATTTTAGGTGTAATGAGCATGCAATATTGTTCGATAGTGCCACATGAAGTTGTAGAAAAATATGGAAAAGATTTTCGTCGTCATCCTTGTGGTACCGGGCCTTTTGAATTGGTTGCCTGGGAAGAAGATCAGGCAATGATCATGAAAAAAAATCCAAATTATTTTGAAAAAGACAGTGTGGGAAACCGGCTTCCTTACCTTAACGGAATTAAAATTACTTTTCTTCAAAACAAGGCAACTGAATTTTTAGAATTTCAACAAAAACGTCTTGATTTTATTAATGATATAGATCCTTCGTTTAAAGATGAAGTCCTCACAAAAGCAGGTGAGCTTCGTAAACACTGGAAAGATAAAATCGTATTGGTAAAACATACCGGGCTTACTATTGAATACCTTGGTTTCTTATGCGACAGCTCTCTTGATGTTGTGAAAAATTCCGTTACAAAAGATGTGAAGATCCGGCAGGCAATTAATTACGGTTTTAACCGGAAAAAGATGATTCTTTATATCCGCAATTCGATTGGTACTCCTGCCACCAGTGGCTTTGTGCCCGCCGGTTTTCCTTCTTTTGATTCTTCACAAGTAAAAGGTTATCATTATGATCCACAAAAGGCTTTGCAGTTGCTGAAGGAAGCAGGATATCCAAATGGGGTTGGACTGCCTCCTCTAAAGCTTCTAACGGTTCCTTTATATGGAGACATTGCCAGTTATATTGCGAATGAATTATTGCAGATTGGTATTAAGATAAATGTGGAAGTAGTTCAGAAAAGTTTGCTGCTGGAACAAACGGCAAAATCAGAAGCATTATTTTTTCGTGGAAGTTGGATTGCAGACTATCCGGATGCGGAAAATTTTCTGAGTGTTTTTTACGGAAAAAATCCCGCCCCGCCAAACTATACAAGATATAATAATCCAAAATTCGATAAATTATACGAAGCGGCTTTATCTGAAAAGAATGATTCTATCCGTTATTCACTTTACCGTCAGGCAGATCAGATTATGATAAAAGATTCGCCGGTAGTGCCTTTGTGGTACGATATGATTATCTGGATGGTGCAACCAAACGTCAAAAATTTTATTCCTAACAGTCAGAATTTATTGGAATTAAGAAGAGTGAAGATCGAGGAGTAACACTCTCGTTTATAATTTTTAGAATCGTCAAAAGGAGTAAGAAAAAGACAGAATTTAAATCACAAGAATGAATTATTTGTTCTTTTACTGCCTGATCTGAAAAAAATCAACAACAGGATAACTAACGGTAATGGATACACGAAATTACTTTGGAATAATAATTTTTATGAAATTTTTGCCGAAGCTTCTATCGCTTCCTTTTCTTAGAAACGTGTTTTTTTACGCCGCTCTTTTTTGCTACCGGTTTATGCGCCTTCTTTCTTTCAACCCTTTTTGCTGGTTCGCTGTTGCTCATTTCTTCATTTTCTTCGGGGGCGGGAGCAATTCCGGAATCAAATATACTTTCCATATCCTTGGCATGGTAAATATTGGCATTGTATTTATTTCCGAGAACAATAATCGTTACAGAGTCCTGTATCATACGGATAAAAGAAGCATTATTACCATGCCACCATCCGTTGTGATAAATTATTTTTTTACCGTTTGGATATACATTCATTCTCCATCCATAGCCGTAGTTCCTGATTCCTGGCTTTTCATTGCTATAAGGTGTAAAGGCTTTTTCCAAAGTTTCTTTGCTAAAAATTTGATTGGTGTACATTGCCTGGTCCCATTTCAACAGATCTTCAGGAGTACTGTAAATATTTTTATCTCCGATGCCGCAATCCAGGAAAGTAAACGCTTCCGGCCTGCCACGATAATCATATGAAGGCATCGCCGTCGCGCTGTCGCCAATGTTATAAACATAGGTGTCTTTCATTTGCAATGGAGTAAAAAATTGTTGTTGTAAAAAAGCGGCATACGACATACCAGATGCTTTTTCAATGATTAATCCTAACAACGCATAATTTGTGTTGCAATAAGTAAAATGCGTATCAGGCGCTGTAGCGGCAGGCTTGTATTTTATAAGATAATCCAGTACATCCTGGTTAGTGCAATGTTGCTTTTTATCCCAGCCCAATTGTTCCATAAAATATAAATAATTTGGAAGCCCGCTTCTGTGATCAAGAAGATCTTTCACCTTTACGTTATCATAAGGAAAATTCGGAAAAAACTTTTTTACATCATCATCCAAAGAAAGCTTTCCCATTTGTGCGAGTTTCAGAGTAGCCATGGCCGTGAAGGTTTTTGAAACCGATGCCAGGTGAAAAGCACTGTGTTTGGTAAGCGAGTCTTTTTTGTGAAGATTATAATATCCGTGATAATCTTCAAATAATATTTGACCTTTTTTAGCTACCAGAATCGCACCATTGAAACCGGTGCGTAATAATTTTTTTTCATAAAAATCCTGTATTTCGTTGTGATAGCGTTCAAATTCATCTTTGGGAAGATTGCCTGGAACCGGTGCCACATAAGCGGTTGAATCTTTATGAACCCTTTTGGTTTTTACCGAACTGGAACCGCATGAAGTAAGGATAGAAGAAAATAAAAATAGAGAACAAAAAAAATTAATCAGTTTCATCA
>Ga0207667_10001487_pt1 | contig 29417 bp, 21 predicted proteins | sample KBSCornC52_FD_184301 | JGI IMG/M metagenome (GOLD analysis project Ga0207667, IMG submission 184301) | Corn rhizosphere microbial communities from Kellogg Biological Station, Michigan, USA - KBS Corn C5-2 (SPAdes) (version 2) | ecosystem: Host-associated > Plants > Roots > Rhizosphere > Soil ...
CCAGCAAACGATGCCGTGATTTGAAAGCAGAATGGTGTTGTGGTCGCGGACAAACGGGCGCACCGTCTCGGCGAATGCCTGCGTACCAGGAGTCTCGTACGGCGCCAAAGCTGCGGGACCGATGCACGTTTCGTACTCAGAGACGAGGCCGTTCGGGGGCACGGTGCCGGTCATCGCAAATGCGGTTGCATGCGGCGGGTGGCAATGCACAACCGCCCGTGCCCGCGGATTGTTCATGTAGATCTCGATATGCATCAGCAGTTCGCTGGTACACAGGCGAGTTCCGACCAAAATATTCCCATCAAGATCGGAGAGACAGATGTCAGCCGGCTCCATATCGCCCTTGCTCATCATTGTCGGTGTGCAAAGCAGATAATCCTGCCCCAGACGAACGCTGATGTTTCCGCCGTTTCCGTCAACATACTGCCGTTCCCAAAGCTTGCGCCCCACTTTGATGATTTCCATGCGAAAAGCGTGAGCCTGCGCAGAGTTGGCAGCAGCCCGGGGTGATAGTTCGTCTGGCGCATGCACCAGTTCGGGTTGCCCAGAAAGGGATTGGGAGGGCTGCATTGATCCCCTAAGTTGGGACGCCGCTTGTACTTGTGTCTGTGCCATGACGAACCCACCTTGCGAGAACTGACTGCAGACGCGCTATGTGCCGCGCGACTACATTCATTCTTGCCGTAGATGGAACTCCAGGAGCGTGATCTCGATCACAGTGGCAGGAGCACCGACACCCGATGCAAGCGGACTTGCCAGTTGGACATTCGGGAAAGGTTGGTGGAGTAGTTCTGCCAATGATCCTGGTTTCTATGGTAGCGGCTCCTCGTTAGACGGATGGAGCTACCGTTCGAAAATGGACGCACCGTACGCAGACGGACAGATGGGGAACGGACGCGACGACGAGCCTTAGGTCTATATAGCTGCCAATCCAAGTGTTACATTAAGACGCGCTTTGGTACGGCGCATGCATGTAGACAGGAGACACTCCATTTCCCCGAGGGCGGTGTTACTGAAGGACGGCCGTCATGATTGGACTGCTGCATGATGTTCGTTTTGCCGTGCGGCGACTGCGCAGAAACCCCGGATTCTCCATAACTGCGGCGGCGATGCTGGCAATGGCAATCTGCGCCAACAGCACTATTTTCAGCTGGATCAATGGCACCATGCTGCACCCGATTCCGCTGGCTACCGATACAGAAAGCCTGGTAAGCGTGATGCGGGGGCAGTGGAGTATAACGCCGTCTCCTCCCTTTTCGTACCCTGACTACCGCGACCTGCGCGAGGGGAACCGGAGTTTCAGCGGAATGATTGCCTACCAGAACGACTGGCTGACCCTTACGGGAGGCGCAACCGCCGAGCGCATTTATGTGGCGAACGTATCCGCGAATTACTTCGATCTGCTCGGCATAAGGCCGGCACTCGGGCGTTTTTTTCTGCCCGAGGAAGAAGAGCGCAAGGGCGGTGTTCCTTATGTGGTGCTGAGCTATTCGCTGTGGCAGACTCGGTTTGGGGGCGATCCGGGAATCGTGGGAAAGCCGATCGAGATTGCGCGGAGGCCTTTGAGCGTCATCGGGATTGCGCCGGCAGGATTCATCAACGCGATGCCGGGGGTTCGGGATGATGCCTGGTTGCCGCTTGATCCGCTAGGCAATAACGGGCCGCGCATGGCGAGTCGCGGCGCAAATTATCTGAGCGTGCTTGGCCGACTGCGGCCCGGCGTTAGCCGTGCGGGCGCTACGCAGGACCTTGAGGTTTTGATGGGGCGCCTTGTGAAGCAATACCCCGAGGCCCATCCCGGCGTGAACACCATTACGCTCGATCCGCTCTGGCGTTCGCCTTATGGAGCCAATGTCTACCTGGCCGCGTCACTACCAATTCTGCTGGGCATTGCCGGATTGGTTCTTCTACTTGCCTGCGCTAACGTGGCCACGCTTGCGCTGATCCGATTTGTATCGCGGCGCCGCGAAGTCGCAATTCGCCAAGCGCTCGGAGCCGGACGCATCCAGATCATGCGTCAAATGATCGCGGAAGGCATGCTGGTGTCGCTGGCAGGGGGCGCACTTGCCCTGATGCTCACAACCTGGACAGCGAGTCGCCTCGGCGACTTCATCCCCGCGAACTCACTCCCGATCGTGCTCAGCGGCCTTGTTGATCGCAATGTGACGCTTCTTGTGCTGCTGCTGGTGGTGTTGGCTGCTGGAATATGCGGCGCGCTTCCCGCGTGGCGTGCTTCACGTGCCGTTCCCGCGGAAGTGCTGAAGGATGAAGCTGCCAGTGTGTCCGGTGGCAGGCATAACCGCCACATGCTTAGCACGCTCGTAGTAACGCAGATTGCCCTTTCGGTTGTGTTGCTGGTTTGCTGTGTTCTGCTGCTGCGCACGCTCAGCAATATGAATAGCGCCGAACTCGGCTTCGAACAGGACCATGTGCTCACAGCATCGCTCGGCCTGGGGATCGCGGGCTATTCGCCCGAAGAGCAAGACGCGATCCAGCACAAGATCCTCGACCAGATAGCCGGAATGCCTGGCGTGAAGGCCATGGCGCTCACGGATTGGCTGCCGCTCAGCTTCAATGGCAGGAGCAGCGATGTGTATCCCGAAAACTATGTGCCCCGGTTGCATGAGTCGCACGCAGTACGGCGCGCCGACGTGACTCCCGGATTCTTTACGGCGATGGGAATTCCGATCCTGGCCGGCCGGGATTTCACGCGGGACGACGTTCAAACCGCGCCAGGCGTCGCGATTGTCGATCAGACCGCGGCCGCGCACTATTGGCCCGGAGTGGATGCAATTGGACACAGGCTGCGCGTCGACGGCCAAATGTTCAGTGTGGTCGGCGTGGCCGGGAACTCGAAACATCAATTCATCAACGAGCATTCTGAGTCGATGGTTTATCTGAGCTTCTTCCAGCGCACGTTTGCTACCAGCGTGGTGCTTCGGACTGACGGCGATCCGACCTCGATGGCGCCGGTCCTGGAGCGCGCGATTCATCAGGTTGATGGCCGGATTCCAGTGTTCGATTTGCGCAGCCTGCGCGAAACCACGCAGATCTCCAGTTCGTTTGCTGTTATCGAAAGCACTTTTGCGGGCATATTCGCCCTGATCGCGCTGTTGCTTTCAGCAACGGGCATCTACGGCGTGGTCGCATACAGGACGCAACTGCGCCGGCACGAGATCGGAATCCGGGCGGCACTAGGCGCTTCGCGCTCTCATGTGGCGCGACTGGTACTTCGCCAGGGAGTTTGGCTCACGCTGTTGGGGCTCGTGGTCGGATTGGCGCTTTCGTTCGGCCTGACGCGCTTCATCACCGGCTTGCTGTATGGAATCAGGGCCAACGATCCGCTGACGATATTTGGAGTGGTACTGCTGCTGGGAGCCATCTCGCTGCTGGCGTGCTATATTCCGGCGCATCGAGCAATGCGCCGGAATCCCCTGGGCACCATCCGCGAGCTGTGAATTGCGATTTGAAGCGCGGCCGAGCGATGGACTAGCCAATCGATGATTGATTTATGTAGTCTTTGGAGGATCGATTCTAAGGGGGTTTGACGATGCTCATGTTGAATGCTCGACGTCTCTTAGCAGGCGCTGCTCTGGTTTTGAGTTGCGCGCAAGCGGCTTTCGCTGCTGACATTTTGATTGGCGACGCCAAATCACAACCGGAAAGTCTTACCGTAGCGCCGAGCGGCGAGCTTATCGTGGGCAGCGCAAGTTCGCCATTCATCTATAAGGTACCTGCGGGTTCGACCACCGCTGAGAAATTTGTAGACGCCAGTAAGGAACCTCCTGGGACATTCTTCTTCGGGATGTTGGCTGACGCCGCAAACCACACTTTGTGGGCTTGCCAACTCACTCCGATCGCGGGTACTACTCCGGTGCGGAAGCACACCGCACTGAGGGGATTCGATCTCGCCACCGGTGCACCGAAGATGCGGTGGGATCTGCCTGGTGAGGACAGTACGTGCAACGATTTCACAATCGGACCGGATAAGGCCCTCTATATAACTGACACTACAAACGGCAGAATTTTCAGGCTGCCTGCTGGCGCGTCAACCGCGGAACTTTATCTGGAGCATAGGACGCTTATGGGCGTGGATGGAATTACTTTCCTGGATGGCACGCTATATGTGAACAACGTATTTTTCAACAAGCTCTATCGCATTCCTGTGGACGCCGCCGGAAAGCCAGGAACGCCTGTCGACATCTGGATGGACCAACCGGTGAAAGGGCCTGATGGCATGCGTGCTGCGGATGGTAAGCTCTTTGTTGCCGAAAATGGCAGCGGCACGATTGCCAGCATTGTTGTTAATGGAGACAAAGCACAGGTGACGGTGTTGAAGGAAGGGCTTAAGACGCCGACCGGAATTGAACCTGCCGGCAATACTCTCTGGTTCACTGAACGCGCAATCGGCAAGGCCGAGTCGATGCCCATGCCGAAATAGTTTTTGGCAAGAAAACTCTCTACCCGCGGAATCCTTTCTACATTTCTTCAGTTGAGACGAGTTGATGTTCTGGGTTGTGCTTTGTCAGGTCTGAAGACCCTGATATGCACACCCGGAATGTTGGAGGACTCACCTTGAGAGCACACGACAAAAAAAGCGCTCTCCCGGCAAACCGCTAAAAGCGGGTCGCATCCTACGCTAAGCGGGAAAGGACAAGCAAAGAGATGCGGCTGCAGGTATTGATCCGAAAGCGGCTCTCTATGTTCACTCGGCGTGCCCGCGCGCTTAAAACTATCCCGAGAAAAGGTGAAAAATTATGGCCCAAAATGAGATTAGATCCGAAACCATCGCGGCTTACTTTGAAAACGATGCGGACGCTAGACAGGCTATCGAGGAACTCCACGAAGCTGGGTTTACGTCTGCGCACATCGGCGTGGCTCATCATCGCAACACGTCGGAAACTTCATATGGCTCTTCGACCTCTAGCAAATTCAGTGAGAAGGCAGAGAGCACATGGGAAAAGATTAAACATATGTTTACCGGCAGTGACGAGGAGCGGGAGGACAACTGGGCTGACCGCGATGATGTTGAAAATGCGGCCGATCGGAACCGACTTACGGGCGCATACCGCTCTTCTGATCTTCATGAATCCTTTAACGAACTGGATGTTCCCGCGGAGCGTTCCCGCTACTTTTCGCACCGCCTGGGCAGCGCAAACAGCGGAGCAGTCGTTACAGTTCATGCCGGCGACCGCAGGGAAGTAGCTGAATCTATCCTGCTTGAATATGGAGCGGATCTGGGGAACAAAGCGGCCCAATATGATTACGAGTCTACAAACGAAAGTAACCTGCGGGCGGAAGACAAAGAAGAAGACATCCAGCTTCTTGGTGAGGTGCTGCGGGTTCACAAGGATCGTATTAACCGCGGAGAAGTGACGATTCGCAAAGAAGTATTGACAGAGACGCAGACCGTGCAAGTTCCTGTTACCCGCGAAGAACTGGTCATCGAACGTCATGCTGCAAATGACGCCGCTCCGGCTAATGAAGCGATCGGCGAACGCGAAATTCGAATTCCACTCTCAGAAGAGCGTGCATCTCTCGACAAATCAACAGTGGTACGTGAAAACGTAACCGTGGGTAAAAAGGCAGTCGAAGACGTACGCGATCTGTCGGACGAGGTCCGGCACGAAGAACTGATCGTCGACAATCCTGCGGAACGGCGTAAAGCCTCATGATGTGGCTGGAGTGCTGTGGAAAAGGGCGTTGTTTTGCGATGCCCTTTTCGTCTTTTGCAAACGGCATCGGGAGTTGAATTCGAATTCGGCGGGATTGTCTGATGCCTATTGAGCGGCATCGGTTGCGATTTGGTGATCGATATACTCGATGAGAAAGGTGCCTGCCTCGTCTTCCTCACTGATTGCCAGGATGTCCCTACTTAAAGGTTGCTAGTACAGGCGGCGTTTCCATCGCTTGCGGCAACAAACCTATGCGCGCTTCCGTGCATCTCTAGATACTGCCGTCTCAATTGGCGTAAGATTGGCGTTCGTGCGCAGCATGCTCGATCCTCGCTTCGCCCATGCCGCGGGAGGTTTGCAGGTTGCTGAGGGATACCGATGAAGCCCCGTGACGGGCGCCAGCGCGTCGTAATTGAGGACGTGACTCCACAAATCGATAGCGGCACTCGTCCGATCCGGCGCATTTCCGGCGATGAGGTTGTGGTGAATGCGGCAATCTATGCCGACGGTCACGATCATCTTGCAGCCCGCTTGCTGTTCCGGCACGAAAGCGAGTCCGAGTGGCGCTTTCTTCCCTTGCGGGAGTTGGGAAACGACCTTTGGACGGGAAGTTTCGTTGCGGACAAGCTTGGGGCATGGCGGTTTACGTTACTGGGCTGGGTGGACCACTTTGCCACGTGGGCCAGTGATTTTGAAAAGCGGGTTGCAGCACAGATTGAACCTGAAGTTGTGGATGCTTCCACAGCAGCGCCTCCTGGAGCCAATGCGGGCATTCAGGTAGGCGCGAATGCTCCGGAGCAGAATGCGGCGGCGCAGGATGTGGCACTAGCGCTGGCAACAGGAGCCATTCTGATTCGCGAAGCGGCTCTGCGGGCGCGAGGTGAAGACGCGAAGCGCCTGAAGGCCATTGCTGCGAATTTCCAGGCGCTCTCGAGTGAAGGCAAGAGCTTCTACGAGAATCCCTGGGATGAGCAATTGCAGCTATTGATGGCTAGTTATCCCGACCTGGCGCATGCAACCCAATACGGAAACGAACTGCCGGTGTGGGTGGATCGGGAGCGCGCGCGATTCTCCTCCTGGTACGAGCTCTTTCCGCGATCGGCGTCGCCGATTGCCGGCGAACACGGCACGCTGGGCGACGTTGAAAAACAGCTACCTGAAATTGCAAATATGGGATTTGATGTTGTGTACCTGCCGCCGATTCATCCCATTGGACGCGCATTCCGCAAAGGGCCAAACAATACGACGGTAGCGCCACCTGATGCACCGGGAAGCCCGTGGGCGATTGGCGACAGAGAAGCGATGCCGTGTGCGGCTTTAGGCGCCGACGCGGCAGGCGATTGCGGCGGTCACAAGTCGATCCATCCGGAGTTGGGCACGTTTTCCGATTTCGATCATTTGGTAAAGTCGGCACGGCGTCGAGGAATAGATGTTGCGCTGGATATTGCATTCCAGTGCTCACCCGACCATCCTTGGGTCAAGGATCATCCCGACTGGTTTGTAACGCGGCCCGATGGGTCTATTCAATACGCTGAGAATCCGCCGAAGAAGTATCAGGATATTTATCCGTTAAACTTCGAGACGCTGGACTGGCGCGGGCTTTGGGATGAGCTGTATTCCGTGTTTGAGTTTTGGATCGAGCGCGGAGTGCGCGTCTTCCGCGTGGATAATCCGCACACGAAGGCGCTGCCGTTCTGGGAGTGGTGTCTGAGTACGCTGCGAAATAAATATCCCGACGTAATCTTTCTGGCCGAAGCATTTACGCGGCCACATGTGATGTATGGGCTTGCTAAACGCGGGTTTACGCAGTCGTACACTTACTTTACGTGGCGTAACAGCAAGGCGGAGTTGCAGAGTTATCTGGAAGAGATCACGCGGCCGCCGGTGAGCGATTTCTTTCTTCCGAATTTTTGGCCGAATACTCCGGACATTCTGCACAAGACGCTGCAAGTGGGGGGACGTCCTGCATTTATGCATCGGCTGATTCTGGCTGCGACGCTGGTGTCCAACTACGGCATCTACGGTCCGGCATATGAACTGGCTGAAAACGCTCCGGCGCGGCCGGCTGCAGGTAAAAGCGAGTCAGAAGAATATCTTGACAGCGAAAAATACCAGATCCGGCAGCGCGACAGAAACAGACCCGACTCACTTGTGCCGCTGATCGCCGCTCTTAATCGGATACGGCGCGAGAATCGCGCACTGCAGTCCAATGCCTCGTTACATTTTCACGCCGTTGATAATCCCAACTTAATCTGCTACTCGAAGACGACGCCGGGATTTGAGAACACGATCCTGGTGGTCGTAAACATTGATTCTTTCAACGAGCAGACTGGCTGGGTAAACCTCGGCCTTGACCGACTTGGCATTTCTCCGCACCAGGACTTTCTGGTTGACGACTTGCTGAGCGGCGCCCAATACACCTGGCAGGAACGCAGCTATGTGGCTTTGCGGCCGGGTGTTCAACCAGCACACATTTTTCGCGTAACCCGGCTGCAGTAGCGCAGATCAATTCCGGAAAACTGACTGGAGAGTTGAAAGCGTGAAGAAAATTGCAAGCGCCACTGATCCTCTCTGGTACAAGGATGCGATCATCTACGAGTTGCACGTTCGCGCATTCGCCGACTCGAATAACGACGGCATCGGCGATTTCCCAGGGCTGCTTTCGCGGCTTGATTACCTGCAGGAACTGGGTATTACGGTTATTTGGTTGTTGCCCTTCTTCCCTTCTCCGCTGCGTGATGACGGCTACGACATTTCAAATTACGTGGACGTTAATCCCTCCTATGGAACGCTGAGTGATTTTAAGGCGTTCCTTGAAGCCGCGCATCAGCGCGGGATGCAGGTGATGATCGAACTGGTAGTGAACCACACCAGCGATCAGCACCCGTGGTTCAAGGCGGCACGTCTTGCGCCCCCGGGTTCGCCGGAGCGTGAAATGTACGTCTGGTCCGATACCGACCAGGAGTATAAAGATGCGCGCATTATTTTTACCGACACAGAGAAGTCGAATTGGACCTGGGACGAGACAGCGAAGGCTTATTACTGGCATCGCTTCTTCTCGCATCAGCCGGATTTGAATTACGAAAATCCTCTGGTGATGGAAGAGATCTTAAAGGCAATGCGCTTCTGGCTCGATATGGGAGTGGATGGGTTGCGCATGGATGCGATTCCGTATTTGTGCGAGCGGGATGGGACGAGTTGCGAAAACCTGCCGGAAACACACGCGATTGTACGCAAGCTGCGTGCGGCCATCGATGCGGAATATGCGAACAGGCTGATTCTGGCGGAGGCGAACCAATGGCCTGCTGATGTGCGCCCCTACTTTGGCGATGGTGATGAATGCCACATGGCATTTCACTTCCCGTTGATGCCGCGCATTTATATGGCGCTGAGGCAAGAGGACCGGCTGCCCATTACGGACATCATGGCGCAGACACCTCCGATTCCCGATATCTGCCAGTGGGGATTGTTTCTGCGTAATCATGATGAGTTGACGCTGGAAATGGTGACCGATGACGAACGCGATTACATGTACTTTGCCTACTCGGCGGATCCGCGCATGCGCATTAATGTGGGCATTCGGCGACGTCTTGCTCCGCTGATGGACAACAATCGGCGGCGCATTGAACTGCTGAACTCGCTGCTGCTGAGTTTTCCGGGCACGCCGATTCTTTATTATGGCGACGAGATCGGCATGGGCGACAACATCTATCTCGGCGATCGCAATGGCGTACGCACGCCGATGCAGTGGACATCCGATCGCAATGCCGGTTTTTCAAAATGCGACCCAGCGCGCCTTTATCTGCCGGTGGTGATGGATCCGATCTATGGCTACCAGGTGGTGAATGTTGAAGCGCAACTGAGCGACCAGTCGAGCTTGCTGCACTGGACGCACAACATGATCGCACTGAGAAAACTGTTCCAGGTATTCGGGCGCGGCACGCTGACATTTCTAAATCCTTCAAACCGGAAGATTCTCGCTTATCTGCGCGAGTTCGACCGGGGCGACGGATTTCACGAGACGGTTTTGTGCGTGGCCAATCTAAGTCGGTTTGCGCAGCCGGTCACGCTGGATCTTGGCAACTACGCTGGGTTCGAGCCTGTGGAGATGCTTGGCTATGTGCCGTTTCCTACAATTACGAAGGAACTGTATTCGCTGACGCTTGCTCCCTATTCGTTCCTATGGCTTGAACTACAGGCTGGCGCTGCAGTGAACGAACTGCCGCTGGAGCTTGAGACGGATGCTCTGCGGGAGTCAGCCGCAATGGAGGGAGTTGCGCTGGAAACGGAAGCTCAAGTTGCACTGCCGCAACTGCCAACAAGTTGGGCAGAGTTCCTTCACGACGGGGGCTCCTCGATTCTTCAACCGGCGATGATTAACTGGCTTCCACGCAGGCGATGGTTTGGAGCAAAGACACGAGTTATTGGATCAGTGAAGGTTCGTAACTGGGTCGAGTTGCCAGTCAGGGATCAGGAGGGCCGCGGTGGCTACGCAGTAAACCACGATGGAGCTATTCCGCGGGCGCTGGTTTTCTTCGACGTGAGTTACCGGGACGGCGGGCCACAAGACCTGTATCAGATTCCTCTTGGCATCAGCACTGGCGATGAGTTGGATGAAACTGTGCGGAGCCAGCCAGAAAGCATCATTGCGAGGATTTCTACATCTGCAGGGGAAGCAATTCTGTACGATGCGGCACATCGGCAGGAGTTACATCAGGAGTTACTGCGGGAAATTGCGGATAACGCAACCTTGGAAGTGCGCGATGGAATTGCAGACGGCTCGAAGTCGGCATTCACCTCGCGTTCTGCGTTCGAGTCTCCGCCAGCCAGCGCTTCTCAGGAAAGTACTCCTTCGGCTGACACCCGGCAGGGCTCCGGAGGTCGAGGGCCTGTGTCGCTCTCGGCGCAACCGGGAGAAGCGGCTGAAGCGCCACGCAGTGACACGTCGACAATCCAATCGTCGGCTATGCAGCGTATGCAGCCTCGCGAGTCTCCGTCGGCGGGTTTCCATGCTCCTGAAGACGGGAGGCTTGATGCTCGGGCGTCAACCGCCTTTGCCGCTCACCAGGTGGAGCACCGGTTGCCCTCTCGAGTGGGTTCGGCCGAACAATCGAACACGTCGATTCTCTTTGGGGATCGGCTTTTTCTGAAGTTATTCAGGCGTGTGCAACCGGAAGAGAATCCCGATGTTGAGATCGGCAGATTTCTAACGGAGGTGGCGCATTTCGTTTGGATACCGCCCTTCCTGGGCGAGATCGCGATCAGTTCACCCGGATCGGAAAAGACCACGGTCGCGATGCTTCAGGGATTGGTGCCGAATGACGGGGATGGCTGGGAGTGGTTTGTGAACGAGTTGTCGCAATGGCTGGCCGGGGTGAACGGTTTACCGACTCCACAGGTTACGTTCGGTTTGAAATTTGCCACCTTGAAAGGCGCGGTCCCTCAGGATCTGGCCGGCGCGCGGATGTCCCTGGACGCGGCCGCACTGCTGGGCCGCCGCACGGCAGAAATGCACCTGGCACTTTCGAGTTCGACTGAATTGCCGCCCTTTGTGCCGGAACCGATGGGCACAACGGATCTGGACCGCGACGCCGAGCGCATTGAAGAGCAGATTAGATCGACACTCGACGCGCTTAAACTAAAGTTGTCCACGCTTAGTGAGGGTACATGCGATGCGGCGGGCTTGCTGATTGCACGCAGGCCGGAACTTCTGAAAAAGGCGCGCACAGTGACGAACCTTGAAGATGCCGGACAGCGCATCAGGATTCATGGCGATTTTCACCTGGGCCAGACGTTGCGCACTAAGGCTGGTTCTGGGGCGACAGGTACTAAGAGCGGGGATTTTGTAGTGATCGATTTTGAAGGTGAACCGGCGAGGTCGATTGAAGAACGGCGCCGCAAGCAATCGCCGCTGAGAGATGTTGCCGGGATGATCCGGTCGTTTTCTTACGCGGCGTATACTGCCGTGGATCGGGTGCTGGCGGGTGGCGAGCATGGCGGCGGAGGCGAAAGCAAGGATCGCGACACTTTGACCGGCTGGGCGCAGCTTTGGCAACATGCCGCTTCGACGGAGTTTCTATGGGCGTACGGCGAAACGGCGGCGATGAATCCGGGCTTGCTGCCCGAACCGAATTCGGCACAGGTGCTCCTTGAGGCGTATCTTCTTGAAAAGGCACTTTACGAAGTGCTTTACGAATTGAACAATCGCCCCGATTGGCTCCGCATTCCGATTAGCGGCATCTTAGCTCTGTAGGAACAACAGCAGACACAGAGCAGAAACACCAAGCAAGATCACCCTTGACACTAAGCTGATGGCGACTACGAATTCCATTTCCAGCGAGGCCACCGTTGCGGAACACCCGCAAGCGAATCTGCTGGTGCTGGCGGCGGCGATGTCTGCGGAAGAATTCGACGGAGTTCTGGTAAATCTGGCGGAGGCGTTTTCTACCGAGACCCTGATTGTGGCCACCCAGAATCAGCATACGGTGAACGCCAACCTGCCGTTGCGAGTGATTTCGGTTCCACAATCAAACACGACCTGGACGCTCAAGCCGGCCGATTTTGTTCATGCGTACGAGATTGCACGCGAGCACAATGTGCGGGCAATCGTGATGCTGGGCCCGGGCGCGAATTCTCTCAGTCCGCTGGCACTGCGCGGGCTGGCTGCTGCAGTCTTAAATGCGTCAATCGATTTGGTGACGCCACATTACACTCTTCCTCCCAACACCGGCCTGATTAACTCGGCGATTATTTATCCACTGACACGCGCACTCTTTGCGACGCGAGTACGATTTCCGCTGGCAGTCGACCTGGGAATTTCGATGCGCATGGCGGAGCGGCTTGCCGGGGCAGCGAGACGAGTGAGTGCGCCCGACCAGGACGACGCGATCTTATGGCCGGTGAACGAAGCGGTGGCGGCCGGCTTTACCGTGGATGAAATCGATGCGGGGCCGCGTGCGGTGCCCCAGCCTTCCGATATTGACGTGAACGCGGTGCTTGCGCTGGTGACTGGCTCGGTATTTGCAGATGTTGATGCGAAGGCCGCCGTGTGGCAGCGGCCACGGCGTACGCCTCCTCTGCGGCCCGCAAGCACCAAGGCTGCGCAGGTGGGCAGTGCCGCCGATGTTACGCATATGGTGGAAGCGTTTCGATTTGCAAATGCAAACCTGCAGGAAATCTGGTCGCTGGTGTTGCCGCCACAGTCGCTGGTCATGCTGAAACGTTTCTCGGTTGTGGAGGCGTCGGCATTTCGTATTCCCGAAAACTTATGGGCGCGGATTGTGTATGATTTTTTGATCGCTTACCGGCTCCGCACTATTAACCGTGGACATCTCATGGGAGCCCTCATTCCGCTCTACCTGGCATGGGTTGCCAGCCACATCAACGTGACCGCCTCGGGAACCGCCCCTGAAACTCACATTGAAGCCGTAGCGGCAGCCTTCGAGGCGGATAAACCGTACCTGGTCGCGCGTTGGCGTTGGCCAGACCGGTTCAACTCGTGATCGCCGTTCGCACCTCAGGTGCACACCTGCCGCGCGAAGGTGAGAGGAGTAGAGATGATTCAGACCGTAGCTAAAACCATTCCGCAGTCCGCTCCGTATCTGGCTCCGATTCCGCTCAATGTGGAAGACGGCTCGATCTGGCACCACATGTCGGATGCATTGCACCAATCGTTGTACAGGGTGCTGACTCTTCTGATTGCGGTGCTTCCGGGGATTCTGGCGTTCTTTGTCGCAATCCTGGTTTTCACAGTGAGTGGCATGTTGATTTCGTGGGCGCTGCGGCGTTCACTTACATGGCTCAAGTTTGATCAGAGGTTGGCGCGAAAGAGCGGCAGCGACTGGACTCCGTCCAGTTCACCGACAGAAATTGTGGCACGCTTCTCGTTCTGGGCTTGCGTCCTGCTCGGCCTGATCATTGGCGTTTCAGCATTCGACACCTCATATGCGACCGGAGCGGTGTTGCCGATTTCGCTGCTTCCCTACCTGACACACGCGGTAGGCGCGGTGCTGCTTCTGCTTGCCGGCGTTCTGATTGCACGTTTTCTTGCGCGGTCCGTTCTGATCAGCGCTGTGAATGCCCAGGTGCAATACGCACGCATTCTTTCCCTCGGCGTGAAGTGGCTTGTGCTGGTGCTTACTGCGGCCATGGTGCTGGACCATCTTGAGGTGGGCAGAGACATTGTCGCGTTGGCGTTTGGGATTTTGTTTGGCGGCATTGTGCTGACGCTGGCTCTGGCGGTTGGACTTGGCTCTCGTGAACTAGTGAGCCGCTCACTCGAAAGCCGTGTGGAACACTCCGGCGATCGTGTGCACATTCCTGATGACGGACCACCAACGGAGAAATCGATTCGTCATTTTTAAGTGTTGGATATCTGTTCGTGAAGTGATCTTTCGAGGATGATGACTGAATCCTGCGGCAGCGTCACTGAGCCTTGATCGCCGTTGGAGATTGCTTGCGAGGCCAGCAGTATGCGCGCGCCGGGCGGCAATGGGAATCGATATTCCTCGCCGAGGTTGCAGATGACCACGATGATCCCACGGCTCATGCGCAGGCATTTCCTCCGCTCATCAAAGGCCACGCGCGTACTGCCCGGAGTTCCATTATTGAGAGATGGCGTACTTCGCCGCAGGTGAATGAGCGCGCGATACCAATCAAGAATTTCTGCGTGTCCGGATTGCTCCACCTCATTCCACTTCAGTTTGGAATTTTCGAAGGTGGCCGGGCTCTCCGGATCTGGAACTGAGGAAGGATCCCAGCCGAATGCGGAGAACTCGTGGGTTCGGCCCTTCGAGACGGCGCGCGCAAGTTCGAGATCGGTGTGGTCAGCGAAATACTGGAACGGCGATGAGGCCGACCACTCCTCGCCCTGAAACAGCATGGGAATAAATGGGCTGGTTAAGACGAGGGCTGCTGCAATCTTGACGCGCCCGGCGCTGGTGATGTGCCCGAGCCTATCGCCGAGGGCACGATTGCCAACCTGATCGTGATCCTGAATATAGCCTAGAAAGCGGTGTTGCGACAGGCCGAGGGGAGGCCTGCCGTGAATGCGCTTGCGATATTGGGAATAGATGCCGTCGTACACGAAGGTTTGTTCGAGGGCTTTTGCCAATTGAGCGAATAAACCGAAATCAGCGTAGTAGCCTTGCTTTTCTCCGGGACACAGCACGGTAAACAGCGCATGGTGAAAGTCGTCGCTCCACTGCGCGTCCATACCCCACCCGCCGGATTCACGCGGCATTACCACGCGCGGATCGTTCAGGTCGCTTTCGGCGATTAACACCAGGGGGCGCGCGAGCAATGCCCGCAGCATTTCTACTTCTGTCGCCAACTGTTCGAGGAAATGAATCGCTGAGCGATCGACAAAGGCGTGCACTGCGTCAATGCGAAGTCCGTCAATATGAAAATCGCGCAACCACATAAGGGCGTTATCGCAAAAGAAACGCCGAACCTGATATGAGCCCGCATCTTCAAGGTTGACGGCACCACCCCACGGTGTGTGATGCGAGGTGATGGTGTACGGACCGAACTTGCCCGTGTAATTGCCGCTGGGCCCGAAGTGGTTGTAGACCACATCGAGCAGGACAGCAAGCCCCGCTTCGTGGGCAGCATTTACGAAACGCTTCAACCCATCGGGGCCGCCGTATGGGTCGTGAACGGCATTGAGCGCCACGCCATCGTAGCCCCAGCCGTGCCGCCCGTCGAACGCTGCCACAGGCATAAGCTCGACGTGAGTCACTCCGAGATTGCGCAGGTAGTCGAGTTTGCGGATTGCCGAATCGAAGGTGCCCTCAGGCGTGAAGGTTCCGATGTGCAGCTCGTAGATGATGGCGCTCGGCAACGGCGGCGCTTGGAAATGCGCATCGTTCCAGTGGAATTGATTCTGGTCATAAACGCGCGAAAGCTCGTGAACTCCGGCTGGCTGAGCTTGCGAACGCGGATCCGGATAGGGCTTTGGGTCGTCATCAATGAGAAAACCGTAATCGGATCCCGGACCTGCGCTCTTGAGGTCGAGTTTCCACCAGCCGTCCTGGTCTGGTCCGGTCATGACGTGGGCGGTACCATTCACGCTCACCGACATGCGTTCTGCTGAAGGAGCCCAGACCTCAAAGCGATGCATCGTTCACTCCATCCTGTTTTACGAGCAGCGCAACCGGAAAACGGCGGAACAGATTCTGCGCACGCACTTTTTCTCCGTCGAATACTTCGCTGCTGAAGAGGTTCGTCCAGCGACCTGAAGGTAGTTCGACTGTTGTTGCGCCAAAAGCTCCGGCAAGTTTGACGTTCCAGCGGGGAGCGAGTACCGCAACCGATTCACCACGACGGAAAGCGACAAGATGCACCTGCTTTGATCCTTCAAGCGAGAGTGGGACGTAATCGGACGATTCGCTGAACCACTCGGGGTGTTGGCGTCGCAGTTGCAGCGTTTTGTAAATTACCCACAGCTTTGGAAGACCAGTTTCCATTCTCTCCATGATTTCATCGAGCCCGAGACCAGACTGCAGTTCGGACAGCAGGGATTGCCTGATTTCATAATCTATGTTCCCGCGGTTATCCGGGTCGACCAGGCGGAGATCCCAGATCTCGCTGCCCTGGTAGGCATCTGGGACGCCAGGCGCGGTGCACTTGATGAGGGTTTGCGCAAGGCTGTTGATGCGGCCGGGATTGGCGATTTCCGCGACGAAGCTTTTAAGTTCCGCGATAAATTGCTGTGAGTCAAAGATGCGCTCTATGAAGAGCTTTAGCGCATCCTCAAATTCCTTGTTCTGCTGCGTCCAACTGGTATTTTCCTTTGCTTCACGGGCGGCCTTTTCCATGTAGGCAGTGGTGCGTTCAATATCGATCGGCCATGCGCCGATGAGCGTTTGATACAGGAAGTATTCCGTGTTGCGATCTGGAAAAGCTCCTGTTTTGAAGTGCTGGTTTCTGCGCGACCAGCGATGAAGAGCGGAGCGCCATCGCGAGGGCATTTCTGTCAACACAGCGAGACGGGCACGCACGTCGTCGGACCGTTTTGTGTCGTGGGTTGAGAGCGCGTTCATCGTTCTGGGATGCTCAGCCTGCAGCTTCGTGAAATACGAGTGGAACTCCTCCATGCTGATGCCGTTGCGCTCGGGAGTGCCGCCGACCTCATTCAGCCCGATCATGCGGTTGTAGCAGTAGAAGGCGGTGTCTTCGACGCCCTTTGCCATTACGGGTGAAGTGAACTGCTGGAATCGCTGCAGAAATTCTGTTTCAAGTTCTCCGCGAGAGCGCAGTGTCAACACGTGCCCTATGAAATCAAACAGATCGGCATCGATGTCGGTTCTTTGAATCTTCGCTGTTTCGATGGCGTTCCGGATCTCTCTTACGTCCTCCTCCGTAATCACATTTCTTTCAGGCACTACGTAGGTTCTGTAGACGGAGAAGCTTGCTGCGACTTCGCGAATGGCCCGGCGAATCTCGGCACGCGTGTAGTCGCGACGGTCACGATTGTTTTCGCAGATCTCAACGAAAAGTTGCGTGAGCCGATTAACGTCGGCGGCGAGCGCCTCATGCTGCACGTTCAGCTTTTTTTCGTGGACAAGCGAATCAAAGTCCTGAGTCTTCCCGATGAAGTTGGAATAGATCTGGGTGAGCGCGGCAAGCCCCTCCCCATTGACAAGCATCTGATTGCAGAGATTCAAGAAGTCATAGCCGGTGGTGCCTGCAATGGGCCAGTTGGGACGCAGCGACTCATTGGGCTGCAGTATTTTTTCCGCCAGAATCCAAGCCTGCGGAGCATTGGATCGCAGCCACTCGAAGTATTGCTCCGGGTCGCGCAGACCGTCGGGATGATCGACACGAACTCCATCGAGATCGCCGTTTCTGAGCCAGTGGAGAACGCGAAAGTGGGTGGCGTTGAAGACGCGTGCTCGCTCGACGCGAAGTCCGATGAGGGTGTTGATATCGAAGAATCGGCGATAGCCTAATTCCTGGTCGGCGGTGCGCCAATAGGCCAGACGATAGCTCTGCAAGTTGAGAAGCGTGTCGAGCGCATCGACATTTCTGTTTATCTCTTCTACGGCGCGCATGATTGCGGCCAGTACATCAGGCTGTTCCTTACAGGCGCGCTGCAGCAAGTCATACAGAATGGTTTTGTCGCGATGCCGTGCAGCCTGTACATCCTCATCGGTGGAGTCTGGCGATGGCAATCGCGCAAGGCTGTCGGCAACAAAGCTGAGGATGGGCACGTTGATATATCGAGCGGCAGTCGATAGCGGAACAGCGAGCGAGCGGGGAGCCAACGGAAATACATGATCGAAATAGTGGACGGTGAAAGCTTCGCCGTCGTATTGAAGGACGATCTCATGTTTATTCAACACGTGTCCGTACTGGTCGCCCAGTACCGGAATCAGAACTTTGTTTTGCAGCTTTACTTCGGCTGAGTTCCAATCGATATCGAACCAGTCGGCAAACCGGCTGGATGGACCGTTCTCGAGAACATCCCACCAGTACCTGTTTCCGGCGCCGGTTGCCATATGGTTTGGAACGATGTCGAGAAGCTGGCCCAACTCGAGTTCCTTGAGGGTGTTGAGAAAACGCGTTTGCCCTTCTTCTCCGCCCAGTTCGCTATTGACCTTTTGTTGGTCGATAACATCGTATCCGTGCATGCTGCCTTTAGCGGCCTGCATATATGGCGAGCAGTAAACGTGCGAAATTCCGAGGTCCTTCAGGTACGGGAGTATGCCGCATGCGTCGGCGAAGGTAAAGCCGGCATGAAGTTGCACACGATAGGAAGATGTAGGGATTCGCGGCATAGACTGTGTGGAGGGACGCCCGCTCGCAGCCGGTTTAAGTCTGCTTGCTCCCCGTCAGATTCTCTCCTCCAAGAAGCGACGGTAAACCGAGTGTAGGTCCGAAGCCAGAAAAATGCTTTTTTCATGGGACCTCCGACTCCGCGCGTTTTCTGGTTTACCCAATAAGATGGCTTGGAACGTGCTTCTGGATGCCCGCGTGCTCAATCCCTTGCAGCGGGGGCGGCCGCACTGTTGAAGTTGCCGTTAGTTGAGATTCTGCTCGGATTTGCAGACGACCGAGGCACTCCCAAAAGGGCCATTGCTGCCCGGGGCCCCAGGCAAAGAGAAAGCGATAAGTTTCCGCTGCTTGAAGTGATCTCTGGGCGCGAATTGATCATCGCAGTAACAAATGAAGTATTTCGCTCCCCTGCTCCAGTTTCTATTTCGCATTGGGTACTTCGGTCCTCTGGTCATGGGGATACTCGATTCGTCTTTTTTGATCTTTCCGTTTGGAAATGACTTGGTGGTGGTGGGCATGGTGGCGCGACATCACGAGGGGCTGCCGTGGTACGTGCTGTCGGCTGCGTGCGGGTCCACCATGGGGGCATTTCTGCTGGCCTTCGTTTCGCGGAAATTGGGCGAGGAAGGCATACGAAGGATTGCGGGAGATGCGCGTTACGAGAAGCTGAAGAAGCGCATCGGTCAACGGTCAGGGTTGGCCGTGGCGGTAGCTGGGCTGGCCCCACCACCGTTTCCGTTTACGACGGTGATTGCAGCGGTAAGCGCGATCGGATATCCGATATGGAAGACGCTGGTGGTCAATTTTCTTTCGCGGGCAACGCGGTTTGTCGTCCTGGGGATCCTGGCATTGAAGTTCGGCAAGCAGGTGCTGAGCATTGCGAAGTCAACGCCGTTTGAATGGTCCATGGTGGCGTTTGTTCTGTTGTGCCTGGTGGCCAGTATCTATTCAATTGTTCACTGGATGCGCAAGCCGCAGGCAAGATCAGCTGCCGCTACAGCGGGCGATTAAAGCGCGGAACTGCTGTTGTCTTAGCTCAAGGATCCGCAAACAAGTGATGTACCGAAACTCACCAGGGGGGCGTATGTCGCAGACCTTTGAAGCCTGCCAATGGGTACCTTTACGGTAGGAGAGGTGTTTGCATTCTTCGCGGTTCCGGCGAACTTGCCTTTGCTGATGCCGCCTGAACAACAGCTTCGCATTGAGGAACTTCGTTTGCAGACACCCCCGCCTGCGCCTGCTGGTGCGGAGATTCTGGACGGCGTGCGCAACATCGCCGCCGGCAGCGGCTCTGAGATCGTGCTCAGTTTTCGGCCGGTAAAGTCTTTGCCGGTTCGCCTCAGTTGGACGGCTCGCATTGTTGAGTTTGAATGGAACAGCCATTTTGCAGACGAGATGGTGCACGGTCCATTCAAGCGGATGCTTCACCACCATGTAATTGCTGCCGAGGCGAGAAGCGGGGTCAAAGGCGCCATTGTGACTGACCGGGTGGAGTACGTTCTACCTGGTGGTGTCGTTGGACGGCTCGCCGATCGGCAGGTGCGGGCGCAAATGGAGAAGGGCTTTGCGTACAGGCACAAACGGTTGCCTTTGTTGCTGGCGCAAAACCTCAATGCTCCGGTGCACTAACGCGGCCGGAGCGTCTGGAATTTTGCGATGGAGTAGCCGAGCGATGCTCCGAGCCAGACGTCGGACGGGAAGTGCGCAGCCTCAGTAATGCGAGAAAAACTGATGGCCGTTGCGAGCGTATAGGAGAGGATCGGAATCCAGGGCTTGCCGCGATGACGGTAACGCTCCGCCACCACGGTTGCAACTGACCAGACGGCAGTGGCGTGCCCTGAGGGGAAGCTGCTGCCCTTGAGCGGCGACTTGCCGCCGTTGAAGAATGTGTCTGAGTAGTCGCCTTTGGGCGCGACATCTGATGGGCGTTGGCGACGCGTAACGGCTTTCATCGCGAGGTTGATCACGACGCTGTCTCCGTAGGCCTCGGTTGCGAGGATCGCTGTATTCACTTCGCGGTCATCGTGGCGTATGTAGCCGGCGGTGAGCAGTCCGGTAGGTAACGCGATCACTTCGGCAGTGGTAATGAGTGGGTCGAAAACGTCGTTTACATCGTCCCAATTCTTCTGGTGATTATTGAAATAGGGCATCACGTGCGGGTCAAGGTAGATGAGTCCGACGGTGCCGCCTACAACCACAGCAACAGGCAAGAGATGATGGCCGCGAAAGACCCTGAATGGAAAGGTCCATAGGTCTTTCTGGTCGTGGAGAAAATCACCGGGGAGGCTGCGCCAGGTGGCTTCGCGCTGCGGTACGCCGGTGGTGAAGTCGACCGGAGGCTTTTCCGTCTGGCCGGGATCGTCAGGAAGATCGTGACTTGCTGCCTTGGCGAGGAACGCCTGGCCGGGATCATCAGGAAAGAGTCGGTGGGTGGCTGCCCTGGCGAGGAACGCATTGCCCGGATCAGAAATTTCGTGACTGGCCGGCTTGGCAATCAGAGCCTGGCCGGGATCATCGGGAAGCGAGTTATAGTCCTGCGCGGGCAGGTTGACTGCAACGAGGGCAAATCCGAAAGATACGAGAGGGATGCACTTCGCAAGGTAAGTCATCAACTAACCTTGGATGCTGTATTCGTTAAAACGGAGGGCTCCCGTTAGGAAGCCCTCGCGTTGAAGGGCGGCGGAACCAGCGAAGGCGAATCCCTAATGCTTGGAGACGCTGATAAGTTCATCCATTTCAGGAGCGGTAGTTGTTTTGCGTGCGCCGTCCTGTTTGCCGCGTGCTTCTCGGCCAGCAATACCATCCACCTTGTCAATGGACAGACCTTCGCCATTGTCGACCAGGGGGGATTCTACGGAATGCAGGCCGTTCATACGGCGCCATGGACCGTCAATGTCAGGATCACCTTCATCACCCTTGCCGGTGGACGCATTGAAGAACTCATCTACGAGGCCGGAACTAGGTGCGAGTCTGCCGACGGAGAATGGTGGTTTTTCAAGGCTCTCAAGAGCTGCGGAGAATGCCTTCATGTGGGTGATTTCACGAGTCATGAGGAACTGGAGTGCATCAATACTGTCGGGATCCTCAGTGTGATCGATGAGGCGTTCATAGACGATTTTCGCGCGAGCTTCAGCAGCAATGTTGCTGCGGAGATCTACGTCGAGTTCGCCGGTAATCTTGAGATAGTCGGCGGTCCAGGGGTTGCCTTGAGAATTGTAGAGATTGAGCCCGCCGCCACCGGCAATGGCAACTAACGGATCGGCTTCTGCGGCTTCGACTTTTGTCTTGAGCGGTTTCATGTGCATGCGGATAAGGGCGCCGATGATTTCAAGGTGGCTCAATTCCTCAGTGCCGATGTCCAAAAGCAGATCGCGGCGACCGACGTCATCAACACAGTTCCAGCCCTGGATGGTGTATTGCATGGCTGCTGCCAACTCACCGTTAGCACCGCCGAACTGTTCGAGCAGCATGCGTCCAAATCGGACATCCGGTGTTCCGACTTTTACGGTATACATCATTTTCTTTACGTGGTGATACATCAACAGCTCCTTTGAGTGGCAGTGCGCGCGTTGGTGACCCCTGCTTGTTTTTCCTTGTGATGAGAAGCGAAACGAAACCCCCAGCGCCCGCTCTGAGATGGGATGCTGCAGGGTCAATCGAGTTGTCTCTGCGCAGAACGTCGGCTGCAAAACCAGAAGTGGAGATGAAACGTATTTACGTTGGGTTGTGTAGACTCACACAGCCGCGAAGATTGTTGCTATGTACACATGTTGCCGTGATGCTCACTCGTAGCGAATGGCTTTTACCGGCTCGAGAGTAGAAGCGCGCCGAGCAGGAAGCCAACAGGCGAATACGCCAACAGCAACGAGTGTGACAGAGACACCCGATGAAAGCGGAGTTCATCGTCAACCTCGCTGGTCTTTTTGCGGAAGACAAGGAACCGGATGCGCGTGAACAATTCCGTGATCATCGCGATGCCTCCATGACATGGCCTAGAACCAACCCGATTGCGGAGGAAAGTCGATTCCAGGTTTTGAGCTCGTGCTCAAGCTGCTTGCGGCCGGCGGACGTGAGCCGGTAGAACTTTGCGCGCCGATTATTCTCAGAGTTTCCCCATTCCGACTTGATCCAGCCCTTGTATTCGAGCCTATAAAGGGCCGGGTAGAGTGAGCCCTGGCCGATTTGCAGGGCGTCTTTTGAAATTTGCTGGATGCGCTGGGCAACTCCCCAGCCGTGCATGGGCTCGAGCGAGAGCGTGTGCAGAATCAGAAGGTCCAGTGTTCCCTGCAATAAATCGGTTGATGTTGGCGCCATGCATCACCCCTCGAAATTCGACAAGAAGATAGAATATCCTCTTGTCGAGTGTCAAGGGGAATCTTTTTTTGAGGCCGCTCGACATTCTCCGGCTGCCTCGAATGGCTATTGTGCCTGTACTCTGCATCCAATCATTCGGCTCAATATGGCTACAAAAAGCGAACCAACCATTGACATCTCTGCCACAGCAAAAAAACTCCTCGGATTCAAATCCCTTCGGCCGGGCCAACGGGAAGCTATTCAGAGTCTGCTTGAAGGGCGCGATACATTGCTTGTACAACCAACCGGCTCGGGAAAATCGGCTGTCTATCAGATTGCCGGCAGCCTACTGGCCGGGTCTACCGTGATCATTTCTCCGCTGATCGCTCTCCAGAAAGATCAGGCGGACACAATCCAGGCCAGCAAGCTGGATGAAAGTGTGGTGGTGAATTCGGCGCTTCCTGTCCGCGAACGGGAGGAAAACCTGGAGCGCGTTGCAGACGGCGACGTCGAATTCATTTTTCTCGCTCCTGAACAGCTTCGGAAGCAGGAGACACTCGATCGCCTTCGCGATGCCGATGTGTCTCTCTTCGTGGTGGATGAAGCTCATTGCATCAGCCATTGGGGTCACGACTTCCGGCCGGACTATTTGGAGTTGTCCCACGTGGTTGAGGCACTGGACCACCCCGCCGTTCTGGCAATGACGGCGACGGCATCCGCGGAAGTCCGCAAGGAAATTATTGAGCGACTTGGGATGCGTAAACCGCTGGTCCTTGTCCAGGGTTTCGACCGGCCAAATATTTCTCTTCGTGTGGATGCTTTCAGCGAAGAAGACGAAAAGCTTGACGCCGTAGTGAAACGTGTGGAGTTTGCTGAGAAGCCAGGCATTGTTTATGTGGCCACACACAAACACGCTGAAATATTGGCGCAGGAACTGAAGCAGCGCGGGGTGGATGCTGTTTTCTATCATGGCGGCCTGAAGGCGAAAGAGCGGGAGGAAATTCAGGATCGATTCATGAACGGGCAGGTTCCCGTAATCGTTGCAACAAATGCGTTCGGGATGGGAGTGGACAAGCCGAACATTCGCTTTGTCTATCATGCCGATGTGGCTGACTCGCTTGACGCGTACTACCAGGAAGTGGGCCGGGCGGGAAGGGACGGAGAGCCCGCAGAGGCTGTGCTGTTTTACCGTCCCGGCGACATTTCTGCGCAGCGTTATAAGACGGGAGCAGGCCGGGTGAAAACAGCGGAGTTGCAGGCGGTGGCCGACGCGCTGGTTTCTCATGACAACGTAGCGAGCGCGCAGGAATTGAGCCATGAAACGGGACTTTCGCCGCGCAGGGTGCTGAACATCGTACACAAGTTTGAAGAAGTTGGAGCTTCAGAAAAACTGGACTCGGGCGAAGTACGGCTGGTGGCGGAAAACGCTCCCGCGGGAGCAATTGAGGCCGCCTCAGGACAGCAGGAATTTCTGCAGGAGTTGAGGAAGCGCCGCTTGTTGCAATTGCAGCAATACGCCGAACTTCGAAGCTGCCGGCGCGAATTCATCCTGCGCTATTTTGGCGATGAGTTCACCGGTCCCTGCGGCAATTGCGACCGCTGCGAAGCGAACGGAGTTGGACCGGCATGAGCCGATCACGTTGGTTGTGCAGTTGGATTCAGCGGTATGGAGACAGCTTACCCGCTGATTTCAACGTTGGGCAGGCGACGGAATCGATTACATAACAACGGACGGAATGTGACAAAAGCCCACCCGACTGGCCCGGGCGGGCTTTTGCGTAATTTTCTCGTTTTGGATTAATCGTATAACCCAAAAGTTCTCTTGTAGTTAAGCGCAAATATGCAGAATATGTTTCTGCCATCCCATCTGAATTTGTTTGGTTCGGAACTCCGAAAGGGAGGCGTGTTTTTGAAGGGACTTGGATGAAAGCAATAGTCGCACTACTTCTGTGTGTTCTATTTCCTGTAGGAGCCTTCGCGGGCGAGAACAGCTACAAGATCGTCTATGACGGCGGGTCAATTGCTAGCGCAAAAGCCGGAACGAACATGAAGCTCTTTATTGAAGGCTTTAACCTAAAGATTGTCGGGAACAAAAGCGACATAATTTCGATCCCAGCGGCTTCGATTGCAGAGATAACTTACGGTCAAGATGTACATCGCAGGGTCGGTGCGGCCATTGGGGTCGCCGTTGTATCTCTTGGGGTCGGAGCTTTGCTCGCATTAACGAAGTCAAAGAAGCATTTCGTCGGATTGACTTGGGACGACAAGGGCCAGAAGGGTGGATTTGCGTTTCAAGCCGATAAGAACGATTACAGAGGCCTGCTGGCTGGGCTTGAAGGAATCACCGGGAAGAAGGCCGTTGATTCAGACACTATGACCGTAAAGAACTGACGGGGTCCAAGTGAGCACAGTAGGGCCGACCAACTCACTAAACCCGAAGCTTTGTTTTGCAGCGAGTTCAACGCGCTCGAAGTGATACCCTCATTCGTGACGGCTCTTTGGGTCGTCACGAATGAACCGACGTACGCGAAGAACGCTTTTGGTGGTGGCTGCGGTGCTGGCGGTGCTGGCCCTGGCCATTTTTCTACGCTCCAAGGCTCCGCCAGAGGCGGCACGTCTGCTGCCCGAGTCTGATGGCATCATCTACATCAACTTCAAGCCGATCAGGGCGTTTACGCACTTTAAGGACCTGAAGCCGCCTCAGCGCGTGCCCGATTACCAGCAGTTTGTGGAAGCTACAGGAATCGACTGGGAGCGTGACCTGGACCAGGTGGCGATAGCGCTGCATCGCATGCCCGACCCGAACGGGCCAAACGGTCCGGTGGCCTACTCCATGGTGCTGGTGGGCAGGCTGACGGGTAAGAAGCTGAACGGCTGGCTTGAGGCTCATGCAGCGGCGCGCGAATCGTACGGTGGGCACACGATCTATAGCATTCCGTCGGAAGGGCGAACGGTCCGCATAACCCAGATTGGCTATGACATGATTGCGGTTTCGAACACGCCCACTACGGAGCAGATTCACTCTATGCTTGACCGTCATCGCACGGCGGCACTTCCCTTTTCCGGGTCGTCGCTGCTGGGGCGCTACTACAAGGAAATCCCGCTGCTCTCGATTGCCTGGGGCATGGGGCAGATCGGCGCTCCGTTTTCCGAGAGCGGGGCGATCAAGATTCTGGGGTTCTCGCTGCCGCTGGAGCCGGATTCGAGGTTTATCGCCAGCATTCGATGGGCCGGATCGCTGCACTTGAGAGTAGTGGAAATTGCGCCCAGTGAGGCGGTGGCCGCCGAGCAGGCCGCATCGCTGGCCACCCTGGTAACGCTGGCACGCGGTTTCACCGGTCCGCTGGGCGATATCCCAGCCAACAATGGCCTGAAGCAACTGCTGAAGACTGCCGAAGTGAGCCAAAAGCAGGATCGAGTAGTTCTGACGGCAACGGTTTCCCCTGCCCTGCTATCTGCTGAAGAAAACTCCCTGTCAGGGCAGGCAACCAAACCTGCGGACGGTGCAACGAACTGATCAACGCGCTTCCCAGCCGCACCTAGGGCTCACTGCTGCAGAGGCCGCCGGTAGCGTTGGTCCCGCTTCGTCTGGGCACGATGCAGCTTCCAAACGCTTCCGGCAGAGCCGCCCAGAAATCCCTTTTTGGCTGACAGCTATCTCTACTGATAGGCTCGTTCGAAACGAGCACTCCCCTCAGAGGTCTATTCATGAGCCGTATTGCCCGGATTTGCGCGTCGGCAACCACTCGCGCGTTCGCACTCTTTCTATTGCTTTCGTGGCCCCTTCTTCACCCCAGCCTTGCTCGCGCTGATGATTCTTCAAAGCGTCCCGTACTGACCGGTCAGGCCGCGTTTACGAATGCGGCTCACGAATCGCCGGGAACTCGCCGGCATATCACGGTAGGCGATTTGCCCGCCCCGGCGCCTGACCAGTCAGTAAGAAATGGTGCGGACGTAATCGATCGGCCAGCAAAAGCGTGGCCAAAGGCTCCAGCCGGATTCAAGGTCACACTTTACGCCAGTGACTTACCGAATCCGCGGCTGCTGGTGACCGCGCCGAACGGCGATATTTTTCTGGCCGAAAGCATGGCAGGGAGTATCAGGGTTTTCCGGGGTGTGGGTGCTAACGGCAAGGCCAAGCAGACTGCGGAATTCGCCACCGACTTGAACCAGCCGTTCGGAATTGCATTTTGTCCGGCCGGCCCTGATCCGAAGTGGGTTTATATCGGCGATACGGTCGCCATCGTTCGCTTCCCGTATCACAACGGCGACATGAAAGCGACAGGCCCCATGCAGAAGTTGGCCGATCTGCCCAGCGGCGGCGGCCACTGGACCCGCGATCTGGTTTTCTCGAAGGATGGCACCAAACTATTCGCGTCGGTCGGATCGCACTCTAACATCGACGATCCTGATACTCATCCTGCAGAGTTCCACCGGGCCGACGTGCTTGAGTTCACGCCGGAAGGCAAGTTCGTGAAGGTATATGCCTCAGGAATTCGCAATTGCGTGGGAGAAGCTATCAATCCGATAACTGGCGAGCTTTGGTGCTCTACCAACGAGCGCGACGCACTCGGCAACAACCTTGTGCCGGACTACATTACGCACGTGCAGGAAGCCGGGTTTTATGGCTGGCCGTGGTATTACATGGGGGGCCACCAGGATCCGCGGCAGCAGGGCAAACACCCCGAGCTCAAAGACAAAGTGATTACGCCGGACATCCTCCTGACGCCGCACTTTGCTTCGCTTGAGTTGATGTTCTACGAGGGTTCGCAGTTCCCTGCCGAGTACAAGGGCGATGGATTCGCCTGCGAGCACGGCTCATGGAACCGCGAGCCTCGCGCCGGCTATGAAGTGGTCCGGCTGCCGATGAAGAACGGCCATGCTACAGGAGAGTACGAAGACTTTCTGACGGGATTTGTTACTGAGAGTGGCAAAGTTTGGGGTCGGCCCGTGGGTGTGACGGAAGCGAAAGACGGTTCACTTTTTGTATCGGATGATGGCTCGCGGTCGATCTGGCGAGTGTCTTATGTGGGCAAGTAAATTGGAAGACAAGGCTATGAACGCGAGGGGCTCGCTCGAAGCTGGGCAGAGAGGTGGCAAGGGGCTGCATGAAAAGCACGCTTGAACGTCGCCCCTCGTCGATTTTAAATTACTTTTCAGCGCGGCAGGCGGAATGGCTCGGCATCTTTGGCTTGGTGGCCTCTGCCGCATGGCTCTTCCTGGAACATCTGGGAAGAGGCGCTCTCCGCGACTGGGACGAAGCGACGTATGCGGAGGTCGCAAAGGAGATTGTCAGCCGTCACGAGTGGCTGACACTTTATTGGCAGCACCAGCCGTTTTTTGAAAAGCCACCCTTGAGTTTCTGGCTGCAGGCAATATCGTTTCATCATTTCGGCGTGACAGAATTCTGGGCGCGCTTTCCTTCTGCAATGGCCGGTATCGGATTAATCGTGCTGGTGTTTGCTCTGGGCAGGCGCCTGGCGGGGGCACCTGCTGGATTGCTGGCGGGCGCGGTTCTGCTGACCACGCGCGGATTCGACAACATCGCACGCCAGGGCATGACCGACACCCTGCTTTGCTTCTGCATTTATCTGGCATTGTACGGCTATGTGCGCCTGCGGCATGACAACGGCCGCTGGTTGTATCAGGTATGTGCTGCCCTGGCTTGTGGAGTGCTGGTCAAGGGTCCGGCAGTGTTGGTTGTTGTGCTCGCAATTGGACTGGAGCGAGGTTTGCATCACGATGCCCTGCCGATTCTCGGCTGGAGGCGCTGGGTTACTGGCAGCCTGATTTTTCTGGGGATCGCGGCACCGTGGTTCCTCTGGATGGTGCTTCGCTACGGCGAGAATTTTATATCAGTTTTCGCGGGACACCAATTGGCAGCGAGGGCTACGCAGGTTCTAGAAAACTCCGGCGGCGGTCCGCTTTATTACCTTTCTGAATATCTAGTAGGCGGTCTCCCGTGGTCGGTTCTGCTAATACCTGTGTTTGTATGGTGGTTAAGACGCCGTGATACGCGGCAACTGCTGATCTGGTGTTTGGCGGGCACAACGCTCGTTCTCTATTCGCTCATCAGCACGAAACATGGCTGGTATATCTTGCCCGTCTATCCAGCCGTAGCCATCATGACAGGTATTTGGATTTCCGAAATAACCGAGAATCGAAGGGTGCTTCTTCCATTTGCGGTTGTGTTCTTACTTGCAGGAATAGTCACGACAGGAGCGATGATCTATAGGAGGAGCGGAGATGCCCTCGCTGGCCAGATGGCGCAACTATCGGCACTAGCCAAAAAGCCGGGGGCTCCAGATCCGCTTTTAATTATCGCCAAAGCAGGAACGGAAGCCAGTACAGCACCGGGGACTCCCACGGCGGTTTTCTACAGCGGACGTCGGGCGAAATCCTTCGAGATCATCACGGATAAAGCGCAGATTGCGCGCTTCATCGGTAACCGGAGCTCGGTAGATGCAGTGATTCAAAACAGCGCTCTGCGGGACGTTTCTTCGGAGCTTGACGTTGCACCCATTGCACAGACGGAGTTGCTTACGTATGCAACACTCTCTCTGAAACCTTGAGAAGTTGAAACTGAAAGGGTTTCGGTATGCGCGCTACCAAAGGAATTGAAGAGAATCCTGCTAATGAATTCATCGCAACTGCTTGCGTTGATATTCACGG
>Ga0207667_10001488_pt1 | contig 29411 bp, 34 predicted proteins | sample KBSCornC52_FD_184301 | JGI IMG/M metagenome (GOLD analysis project Ga0207667, IMG submission 184301) | Corn rhizosphere microbial communities from Kellogg Biological Station, Michigan, USA - KBS Corn C5-2 (SPAdes) (version 2) | ecosystem: Host-associated > Plants > Roots > Rhizosphere > Soil ...
CCCTGCCTGTCGGAGGCATCGCAAGCTAAGCTGTATGCATCGGAAGCCGCCGAGGACATCTGCTCGAAAGCGATCCAGATTCATGGCGGCTACGGCTATCTGGCTGACTACCCGGTCGAGCGTCACTATCGCGATGCGCGCATCACGCAGATTTACGAAGGCACGAGCGAAGTTCAGCGAATGGTCATCGCGCGCGCGATGTGAAAACCGGTAATAACCTGTTGCAAAGCTGTTGCGCGCGAAACGGAGTTTTTTAAGGGTGGCTTAAGGCGCCTTGCGCACCATCGGCGCGCTGCCATTCGCGATGGAGGCCGGCCCAATGACTGACCCTAACGAACATGCCCTGCCGCGCAAGCGCACCATGCTGCGGCGCATCCTAAGCCACCACGAGATCGCCACCTTGCTGCTTTTGCTGCATTCGCCGATCGACGTTTCGGCAAAGCCCGAGATTCCCATGCTGCGGGAGGCGGGACTCGTCGAGCCGATCACTTCGGAATCGGGTGATACGCGCTTCCAATTGACGGAAGACGGTACCGCCGTTCTTCGAGGGCTTGGATGCGGTTGAGGTATTACCCCGGGCGCTAAAATGCCGCCCCTTCCGACGCACCGAACAGGAGGAACCCATGAGCTCACCTTCCACCGCGGGCACGAACCACCCGACTGTCAAACTGCTGATCGACGGAGCATTCGTCGAATCCGTTTCAACCGAATACCGTGACATCGTCAACCCGGCCACGCAGGAAGTGCTCGCCCGCGTGCCGTTCGCGACGCCGGCCGAAGTCGATGCCGCCGTAGGCGCAGCGCAAGCAGCGTTCCTTCAATGGAAGACCACGCCAATCGCCGCGCGCGCGAGGATCATGCTGAAGTACCAAGCGCTCATTCGCGAACATATGCCGCGCATCGCGAAGATCCTGACGGCCGAACAAGGCAAAACGCTGCCCGATGCCGAAGGCGACATCTTCCGGGGCCTCGAAGTCGTCGAGCATGCGGCGTCGATCGGAACACTGCAACTCGGCGAGTTCGCCGAGAACGTCGCCTCGGGGGTCGACACGTACACGCTGCGCCAGCCGATCGGCGTTTGCGCCGGCATCACGCCGTTCAATTTCCCTGCCATGATCCCGTTGTGGATGTTCCCGATGGCAATTGTCTGCGGCAACACGTTCGTGCTCAAGCCATCGGAACAGGACCCGCTTTCGACGATGGCGCTCGTCGAGCTCGCGATTGAAGCCGGCATTCCGCGCGGCGTACTGAATGTTGTCCATGGGGGCAAGGAAGTTGTCGATGCGCTTTGCACGCACGAGCAGATCAAAGCGGTGTCGTTCGTCGGTTCGACGGCCGTCGGCACGCACGTCTACACGCTGGCGAGCCAGCACGGCAAGCGCGTCCAGTCGATGATGGGGGCAAAGAATCACGCCGTCGTGCTGCCCGACGCCAACCGGGAGCACACGCTGAACGCGCTCGTCGGAGCGGGCTTCGGGGCGGCGGGCCAGCGCTGCATGGCCACGTCGGCCGTGGTGCTGGTCGGCCAGGCACGCGAGTGGTTGCCCGATCTGATCGCGCGCTCGAAGACGCTCAAAGTCAACGCCGGCACGGAGCCGAACACCGATCTCGGCCCAGTGGTCTCCAAACCGGCCAAAGCGCGAATCTTGTCGCTGATCGCCGAGGGCATCGAAGAAGGTGCGACGCTTGCGCTCGACGGACGCAGCATTCGTGTGCCAGGCTACGAGAGCGGCAACTTCATCGGCCCGACGATCTTTACGGGCGTGACCGCGGAGATGACCATCTATCGCACCGAAATCTTCGGCCCCGTCCTCGTCGTGCTCGAAGTCGCCACGCTCGGCGACGCTATCGCACTCGTCAACCGCAATCCTTTCGGCAACGGGGTTGGCCTATTCACCCAAAGCGGCGCGGCGGCCCGCAAGTTCCAAAGCGAGATCGACATCGGCCAGGTGGGCATCAACATTCCGATCCCCGTCCCTGTGCCGTTCTTCAGCTTTACGGGTTCGCGCGGCTCCAAGCTCGGGGACTTGGGCCCCTACGGCAAGCAAGTCGTGCAGTTCTACACGCAGACGAAAACCGTCACGTCGCGCTGGTTCGACGATGCGCCGTCGTCCGCCGGCGGCGTCAACACGACCATCAGCCTGCACTGACGAGCTTAATCGAACGGTTAGGGAGACACACCATGAAAATCGGATTCATCGGTCTGGGCAACATGGGCGCACCGATGGCGCGAAACCTGCTCAAAAACGGCTATGCGCTGCAAGCGTTCGATTTAAGCGAAGCCGCGCTGCGCTCGCTCGCCGATGCAGGCGCGACGGTATGCCGCTCGCCCAAAGCCGCGGCCACCGACGCCGAGCTCGTCGTCACGATGCTACCGGCGGCCGCACACGTGCGCAGCGTGTTGGCGGACGAGCAAGGCGTGCTGGCCGGTATCGCGCCCGGCGTCGCAATCGTCGATTCGAGCACGATCGACCCGGCGAGCGCACAAGCTTTCGCCAAGCTCGCGGGCGTGCACGGCAGCGCCTTCGTCGATGCACCGGTCTCGGGTGGCACCGCCGGCGCCGCAGCGGGGACGCTGACGTTCATGGTCGGCGCCGACGACGCGCTGTTCGCCGCCATCAACCCGGTACTCCGTGCAATGGGCAAAAACATCGTCCGCTGCGGCGATACCGGTATGGGCCAAGTCGCGAAGATCTGCAACAACCTGCTGCTCGGCATCACGATGACGGGCGTCGCCGAAGCGATGTCGCTCGGGGCGGCGCTCGGCATCGATCCCAAGGTGCTGGCCGGTATCGTCAATACATCGACGGGCCGGTGCTGGAGTTCGGAGGCCTACAATCCGTATCCGGGCATCGTCGAAACGGCGCCCGCGTCGCGCGGGTACACGGGGGGCTTCGGCGCGGATCTCATGCTCAAGGATTTGGGCCTCGCCGCCGAGGCGGCCCGCTCGGCCAAGCAGCCGATTTTCATGGGGGCGCTCGCGCAACAGCTGTATCAGGCGATGAGCGCCGCCGGTCACGGCAAGCTCGACTTCTCGGCGATCATCTCGCTCTACGAACAGCACAACGCACGTTCGTAGCGCTGCGGTCTTACGCTGACGGTATCGGCGCGGCGGTCGCTACGGAGCGATGAGTCCCATTGCAATCGCCTTGACCACCGCCTGCACCTTGTTCGTCGCGTTCAGTTTCAAGAGCACGTTATTGACGTGAAAGTTGACGGTACGCTCGGAGATGCTCAGGATCTTGCCAATCTCGCAGGCGGTCTTCCCCTCCCCGGTCCAGCAGAGTACCTCGCACTCGCGCGGCGTGAGTACCACGCTCACTTCGGGCGCGAGGCGCGGGACGACAAATTCGCTCATCAGGGAGTGCGAAAGATTGGCGAGCCAACTTGCCTGCGGCGTGAGTTCGTTGATCTCTTCGCTCGTCAGCGCATCGGCATGCCGCGCCATCGTCAGCAAGCCGTAAACGCCGTGCGCCGCCCAACTCGAATGCGCTGCGCCCACCCGCAACCCGAAATCGCGTGCGTCGCTCCATAACCGCGGCGCGTTCGCCGACGCCTCCGGCCATATGATCAGCCGGGTACTGGACATCCCTTCCCGCACCGTCGGATCGATATCGATGAAATGGTTGTCCTGATAGTGCTGCATCCAACCGGAAGGATACGTGTCGAAGATCTCGACGGCCGGATTCGATACCGGCAGCGGCACGCGGATGCCATAACAGCAGTACTCGAAACCCAGCTGCTTCGCGAGTCCTGAGATCCGTTCGAACAACTGCCGTTCGTCGGGCGCAGCGCGCAGTTGTTCGTAGCTATCTTGCCACCGCAACGGCAACTCCATGAAAACCTACCTCACATCAAGTCGTAAAAGGGCTGGAATACAAGGCTGTCATAGTTGCCAGGTTCCATGGCCGCAGCAGACTGCTACAGTCCGCCCATGAGACATTCTTCCACTTTGCAACCGCTTTCTCATGTCGACGGTTATGTCCGTCTTCAAGAACCGGTGCTTGCCCAATTCCCTCTCCTCCACATCGATTCCGCACTCGACGATAGCCTACTCGCCGAGTTGCGCGCCGAAGGCGTGGACGCCCGGTGTGCCGGGTACACGGAATGGCAGTGCCCGCGCACCTTGGGTACAGCGCAAGTGACGCTCGGTTGGGACTGGTACGTCGACCGCATCTCCGGCGCGCTGCGCGTCGCGTGGGACGATATCCGCAGCAACGTGATGTGCGTCGATCCGCATGGCGACGATCTCGGCACGGCATACACCACGCGGGCGCTGCTGCAGCGCGTCGCCGGATTGAATTGGCCAAATGCCGTCGCACAGACCGCGCTTGCGCCATGGGGCGCCCCGACCATACGGGGCCCGGCGCTCCAATAAGGCTGAACGGGGCCGCCGGATCGGCGGGCCTTCGCTCGATTGATCCGCCTAATTCGTCCACAGCGTTCATTTATAAGCAAATCGCCGCCCCATTTCAATCTTTTATTGGCTGACCCGACGTGCCCTGAAGCTTAGCGACGCTTCGGCAGGCCTCACTACGCCCGTGCACTCCTGTCAACTCTGACAGTTACCGCCCCTCAGAGCGCGCGCTGTAATGCGCTCATCAAAAAGACACGAGCGAGGGAATTCATGCGGACTTCTGTGCACGGTGACGGGCGCCTGCCCGAACACGTCGATGCGGCGCTCGCGCACTACCGGCACCGGATCTTCGTCGAACAGTTGGGATGGAGCCTGCCCTCTGCCGATGACCGCTTCGAGCGCGACCAATATGATCGCGACGACACCGTGTATGTCGTCGCCTATGACGAATCGGGGGCGATCTGCGGCTGTGCGAGGCTGTTGCCTACCATGCGTCCTTATTTGTTGCAGGAATTGTTTTCCTTCCTGTTGGCCGACGGCATCGAGCCGCCCAAGGCTGCCGACGTGTGGGAGTTATCGCGCTTCGCCGCTAGCGGGGCCGACGGTCTGCTGAGCGACGAAAGCGGTGCGTGGGCGGTGCAGCCGATGCTCGCGTCCGTGGTGGAATGCGCCGTCAAGCTTGGTGCCCGGCAGTTGATCGGCGTGACATTCCTCAGCATGGAACGGCTGTTCCGCCGCATCGGTGTTCATGCGCACCGGGCGGGCCCGGCGCAGCGTATCGACGGGCGCATGGTCGTTGCCTGCTGGATCGATCTCGACGCGCAAACGTTGAGCGCACTCGGAGTCGATCCCGCGCTGATCGTCGACACCGCAACGGCCAGCCCGCGCTGCCAGCTTGCGTTTGAATGAGCGAAGGAGAAGTCGTGCATAGCATTTGCGAGCTGCCCTACCCCACCGGCGTAGATTATTTTTCCTCGTGGATGCGAATCGCCGTGAACTACGCCGACGCTACGCGATCGATGCCGGTTGTGCGGCTCGATCGGGACGGACTGACCGTCGCCCTCGACAATGACGCCGATATCCCGCCATTCGGCTTGCCGCGGCGAGCGCTGATCGTCGGCGATTCGCAGGCATTTTGCGAATTGCGGATGGTGGTGCGCGCGGTGACTCGCACGACAAGCGGCGCAATCGAATTGATCATGCAGCCGTCTCGCGCGGACGACGACGTCCTGCTATGGCAAGCGCTGCGCGCTTATCAACTGCAATTGGGGCCCTCGCCGTGGAGTGAGTTACCGCCCGGGTCGTCTCACGTCACCCCTCATGTCAGCCCTCACGTCGACCGCACCGGGAATGCGGAGCGCCGGCGGGAAGGCGCCGGCGCAGCGGGCGAAACGGGATCCGCACGGGCAACCGGCCGCGAGTCGAGACCGCTGGCGGCATGCACAGACGATTTACGCGCACGCGCGTGGTGCGATGCGGCTTTCACGGTGGCAAACCGCGACGACGCCTACTTTTTTGCGCATTGGCTCGACTACCATTTCGCCGAACTGCGTGCGCGGGCGCGGATGCACAACGTGCTAGCGGAACTGTGCGACGTCCATACCCGTGTTACCGATCACGAGGTCGAGGTCCGGTTCGCCTTCCGCGAGGACGAGCGCGTCGTTCGTGGGTCCACGCGGGCCGTCTGCCGCTGGATCGCGGCCGAAGCCGTGCGCCAATTGGATATGCCTCTCGAGCATTGGCTATCGCCTAACATGTCTGGCGTCAGCGCGTTGCGCATCGGTCGGCCTTATCGAACTACGCTCGCCTCAGCGCCGCGAGGCTATCCGTCGTGATGTCGCGCCCCAGCTTCAGCGCGGGCCAGCCGTGTCAGTGGTCACCCGGGCCGATACGGGGAGCGAAGGTAGGCGACGCGAATGAGTTTCAGCAGCGATCGCCCGCCGCCGTCCTTTCTTACTTCGCAAACAACTGGCTCATGTCCTTGAACGCCTTGAACTCTAGCGCGTTACCGCAGGGATCGAGAAAGAACATCGTTGCCTGCTCGCCGACCTGACCTTGAAATCGGATGTAAGGCTCTATCACAAACTTCGTTCCGCGTGACTTGAGACGCTCGGCCAACGCTTCCCACTGATCCCACTCGAGCACGATGCCGAAGTGCGGAACCGGGACGTCATGCCCGTCCACCGGATTGGCCCCGGCAGATTCCTGGGCGGCGGTTTTTTGTTGCTCATGGATGACCAACTGATGGCCAAAGAAGTCGAAGTCGACCCACTGGGTATCGGAACGGCCTTCCTCAAGACCTAACACTGCGCTATAAAAATGCCGGGCCGCCGGCAGGTCATGGACCGGAATAGCCAGGTGGAAAGGCGAAAGGCTCATCGAAAACTCCAAATCTGGGTTGTGGGCTGCGGGCCCGGTTCCAACGACAAGGTGACCCGGTGGTCCCCGACGCCGGGCATGCATGGTGTGCATGGTGCGCAGTCGAAACGGCCACCGGACGCAGCAGGCTGCCTGGCCGATATTACTGCTGCGTGCCTCGTTCGTCGAAGCGAAGCGCGTCGAGGGACCCCATCGCAGGCAAAATGTAAAAAATAGAACAGCAAAACGAAATCAATCTATATTTTTACCACTCATAACCAGATGCAGAATTGAAGGCGATGCGCGGCGGCGATGGAAGGTCCAACGCTTCCGTCCATCATCTCACCGATCCCGGATTTCAAGCCGATCGTTGAAACCACCGTCCCGCCGGTGCCGAGTCATATCCAAAACTAATCCGCCGCGCCGATCCGAGCGTCGACCAAGAGAAAGTGAAGGAGACACACATGCCAGATGTTGCAACTGCTAAGGCGATCCCAGCCTATGCCGACGCCGTAGCCCAATTTCGCATCGAGACCGCCGCCGCGCAGCTGCACGGCGACTTGGAACACGGTTTGAATGCCTGTGTCGAATGTTGCGATCGGCATGTAGCTGCGGATACGACGGCGCTTGACTGGATCGACGCTCACGGCCTGCATCACAGCTTCAGTTTTGCGCAAATGCAGGTGCTATCGGCACGCTTCGCCAATGTGCTGGCTGCGCACGGTGTCAAGCCGGGGGACGTGGTGGCCGGCTTGTTGCCGCGAACCCCCGAACTCGTCGCCACCATCCTCGGCACCTGGCGTGCCGGCGCGGTGTATCAACCACTCTTCACCGCTTTCGGACCCAAGGCGATCGAGCATCGGCTGCGCATGGGCGAGGTTCGCCTCGTCGTCACCAATATCGCCAACCGCCCGAAGCTCGAAGAAATCGTCGATTGTCCGCAAGTGGCGACAGTGCTTCACTCCGACGAACAGCTTCCGCGCGGCGACATCGATTTTCGTGCTGCACTCAAAGCGCAGTCCGAGTCGTTCGAGCCCGTGCTTCGCCAAGGCACGGATCTGTTCATGATGATGTCGACTTCCGGCACGACGGGACTCCCCAAGGGCGTGCCGGTGCCGTTGCGTGCGCTGCTCGCTTTCCGTGCCTACATGTGCGACGCGGTGGATCTGCGTGCCGACGACAAATTCTGGAACATTGCCGATCCAGGCTGGGCTTATGGCCTCTACTACGCCATCACTGGGCCGTTGCTGCTCGGGCATGCAACCACGCTCTACGAAAACGGCTTCACCGTCGACAGTACTTACGACGTCATCGAACGGCTCGGCATCACGAGCCTCGCTGGCTCGCCGACGGCTTATCGATTGTTGATGGCAGCGGGCCCAGAGGCAGCGGAGCGTATCAAAGGCAAGCTGCGCGTGGTAAGCAGCGCGGGCGAGCCGTTGAATCCCGAGGTGGTGCGTTGGTTCGATTCGATACTCGCCGCGCCGATTCATGACCACTATGGACAGACCGAGGTCGGCATGGTGGTGAACAACCATCATGGCCTCGCGCATTCGATACACGTCGGCTCGGCGGGACTCGCGATGCCGGGCTACCGTGTCGCGGTGCTCGACGACGCAGGCAACGAACTCGGGCCCGGCCAGCCCGGCGATCTCGCGATCGACATCGCGCGCTCGCCGTTGCTCTGGTTCAGCGGGTACTGGCGCCAGGACACGCCTGCCATTGGGGGCGGTTACTACCGTACGGGCGACACCGTCGAACTAGAACTCGACGGCACCGTCAGCTTCATTGGCCGCGCAGACGACGTGATTACGTCATCGGGTTATCGAATCGGCCCGTTCGACGTCGAAAGCGCGTTGATCGAGCATCCGGCCGTGAGTGAGGCCGCGGTCATCGGCGTGCCCGATCCCGAGCGGACCGAGATCGTCAAGGCGTTCGTCGTTCTGTCGCGGGGTTATGACGGAAATGCAATACTGGCCGAGGAGTTAAGCCTGCACGTCAAACAGCGGCTTTCGGCGCACGCATATCCGCGCGCAATCGACTTCGTCGAGGCTCTGCCGAAGACGCCGAGCGGCAAGATCCAGCGCTTCATGCTTCGTAAGATGGAAGCCGAGAAGCGCGCAACGAACATTCGCGGCGACTAGCGCCCGCCCGACTCGAGTATGGTCAGCAAATCGCTTTCAATCTGCGTGCGGTCCTCCTCGAAGACCTGCAGAAGCTTCTCGCGATCACGGTTGGCCAACGCCTGAAGTAGATGGCGTTCCTGGGTCGCCTTCCGGTCCCCGCGAATGAGGATCACCGGCGCAAGTGAACGGTAACGGTCCGTCAAAGCCAGCAATCGGAGTACTTCTCGAACCAGCACCTTCTTCGACGAAAGTTCGAAAATCGAACGGTGAAATTCGCGGTGCCGTGCCACCCATTCCATCTGCTTACCCAGTGCGAGCAGTTGCTCCAGTTCCTCCAACAACGCACGAAGGGCAACCAACTACGCTTTCGTCGGCCACTCGACAGACGCCAGCAATTTGGCTTCGAGAAGATGCCGGATCCGATAAAGTGGGTGCGCTTCGCGAATTCTCCTCGTCCGACATCGCGCCTCCCTCCGGCCAAGCAACCCCCAAACTACTCGTTCTCGTCGAAGTAGTGAACCGGCCTTTGCTGGAGTGCGCTGGCTTTCGACAGGGGGCAGAACGTCACGATGATGTGCACCGCGGCCCCGGAAAGGGGGCAGCCCGTCGGCACCGATTGTTCCAAGGGGTTGACAGGCCGCTAAAAGAACGAAAAAATGGGTCCATCGTCCATGGACTGTGGACGATCTCTCTTAGGCCCGTGATGAAAAGTCAAGACATAGTGCTTCTGCTCAAGCTCGCGGCGCTGGAGCGTCAAGCCCACGCCTCGGCCGGCGAGGTCCCCGAGGAACCGCCTGACGATCTCGACGCGTCAATCGCGGACATACATGAGGCACTGGAAGAGGCTGGTAACACGGGCACACTTCGACTTAACCTCGAATTCGATCCCTATAGCGTGCGAGGCCTGTCGAGTGTCATCGGCATCAGCAAATCTGAAGTTAGTAACGCATTGGGGCGTTGCTACGCCAACGGCCTCGCTAAACTGAACAGGCATGGCCGCCCGGTCGTCAATCGGCGAGGACTCGAAGAATTCCTTTCATATGGCATCAGGTTCGTATTCCCCGCGCGGACACTTGGTCTGGCACGAGGCATCCCGACAGGACTGACTGCGCCCATTTTTCAGGGCATACTCCGCAGCGCCGGAGAGCACTCCCCGGTTTGGCCGGACCCGTATGGCGATACGCTCGGGGTCGCTGTGGAACCGCTATACAAAACTGTTACCACTGCAATCCGTGACGACGAAACGCTCTATAAACTACTTGCGGTGGTGGATTCTATTCGCCTGGGTCAGCCTCGTGAACGCAAGCTCGCCATAACGCAGCTACAAAAGCTCCTGAATTACTGAAAATGGCTACCCTCGACGATCACATCACAATGATACGGGCTGTCGCGAAAGCAATTGGACCGGAAATCTGCCAGGACGTCGCATTCGTCGGCGGTTGTACGACGGCTCTTTTGCTAACCGACCTCTACACGAGGCAACAGGTCAGGCACACGGATGACGTTGATCTCATCGTGCATGTATTGAGCTATCCACACTGGGAAAAACTGAAAGAGCAGCTGCGCGAAAGAGGCTTCCGCGAACAACTGGACAATGACGCCCCGATCTGCGCGATGTTCTTGAATAGCCTGCGGGTCGATTTCATGCCCGATGACGCAGAAATCCTGAAGTTCGGAAACGCTTGGTATCGGGACGCGCTGGAAAGCGCCGAACCGCGTGATATTGGCGAGGGCGTTACGGTCAAGATTGTCCGCCCTGCACACTTCCTCGCCACGAAGCTCGCAGCCTATCACTCACGTGGAAATAACGACCCGCTGGACAGCCATGATATTGAAGACATTTTGACTCTGATCGATGGTCGTTCCGAAATTGCCGACGAAATACTGCATGCGGATTCCGGAATGCGCACATACATCGGTTCTCAGCTCCATGCACTGCGGAAGCACCGGGACTTCGAATATGCAATCGCGGCGGCAAGCAACGGGGACGGAGCCCGCGAAAAAATGATCAGCGAACGCGTCGATCTCATTGTCTCCTTCGCAACGCTCGAATGAACGACCGAAGCCCTGCCATGTGGCGGTGGTACAGCAGGCAAGGGACGACCTGCGCAGAAAATCGAGACGCCTGCGGCATCTTTCACTCCGCGGCCTACACTTTCTCTGTGGTCGTGGATGCCTCGCCTCGCGGCGAACGCGGGATCCAGTTCAATACCTGCTGGATCACAGCAGTCCTCGATCGCATGAGCCCAGAACTGCCTTCCGTAGCGTCGGTACTTGCCGTGCTGCACGAGGGGCAAAAGCATCTGCGTACCGAGCGATTCTTCGCGGAGAAAGCGTCGTATGCCGCCTTCCTGCTTCCGCGCGAAGCGAAAGACGCTTACGCGTTTTGCTGCGGTGATTGCACGTTGGGTGCCCGATTTCCAGACGGGAACATCGAATGGCTAACCCGAACCCACACGCTGGTCACTGCACTCGAAGAGCAGGGCATCAACGCAGACGCATCGAAACGACACATCGTCACACGCACGCTGAATGCAAAACGATTTCAGAAGCCGGAGGTGCACGTCGTGCCAGCGATCGCTTTCGGATCGTGGATCCTGGCGACGGACGGCTATCGCTACCGGGAATCAGACGATACGGGGCATCCAAAGGACGATTGCAGTGCCCTACTCATAGGAAGCGGACTGGAGGCCGAGCCTGCGGCAGCGCATAACAACCTGTTTGTCAGGACGTCACCGCCATAGCGTGTGACGGTCAGGATCTTGCGGTACCAAACTGTCGTGCCTGTTATGAGACCGGGAGTGCCTACGTACGATGGCCTCTACCGCGAGCCGCAGCCAGCGCGCCTGGCCGGCAACTTAGTGGTCCGCCGGGAGCGTGGCGCGTTCCCGCTGGACCGCCCCTACGGCGCCTTGCCTCCGTCCACAGTGCTGGGCCTCGGGTCGATGCCCAGTCAGTTGCTGACCATCGAGAACCAGACCACGTTTCATGCTTGGGCGCGCCAGCATTGTGACTCGGACGTGCTGTGCCTCTACACCGCTGGCATGCCCTCCCCTGCCTGGCAGGCCATGTACCTCCGGCTGCTCTCCGAGCTCCCGGTCTCAACGCCAGTGCTGCACTGGGGCGATGTCGACGAAGGCGGTTTTCGGATCGCAGCCTTCCTGAGCCGATGTGCGGCCGAGGCGGGACGCGCCCTGCTACCTTGGAAGATGCGTCCGGCAGATGTCCCTGAGTCGCTGCGCCGGGCGGCTCCGACGCGCACCGTGGATCGCATGGTCAAGTACGCCAGTGATGCCGGATGGAACCACATTGCGCACGAGTTGGCAGAAGCAAAGCTGGTGGCCGAGCAAGAGGGCTGAGCTGCTGCGACCATGCGTGCTGGAAAGTTGAGAGGCGGTTCGGGCCTAGCAAGAGAGCGGGAATTCACGAACTTAGCATTCGAAACCGATCAAAATACACTTACAAATCAATCGACTACAACCTACTCATCCGATTCTGGCTCTTCATTCGTGCATTATTTCAGCGACGCCGAAAAAACCAGCACTGTCACGTCGGCCTGGCATTACGAAAGTCCTAATAAATCAAACCTCTGCCGACATAAAGTCCAAACACAACCGGTGACTGACCACCCCAACCCCAACCTACTCGTTCTCTTCGAAGTAGTGACGCGGCCTTTTCTGGCGGGCCTTCGACTACAAACCTACGCCAAAACTTACGCTGCATTCCCTCGCGATTCTTTGACACATTCGCGTTGCATTTTAGCGACAAAAGAGGGAAGGAAATTGAGCGCAGCCACATAAGCTGGATCCTAAGACGATCTTGCAAGGAACATCGGCGCGACCGGCATCACGTGCGCACGCGAGTAGCCCGAGACCTGCTACAGATAGGCGAACAGCAGCCCGCGCTCGCCGCGCGGCCGCTGCAAATAGCAAAACCAGCGCAGCGTTCGCTCCACGAAGCGCCGTCGCTCACCGTCATCCGAAAGCGTCCGCAGTTGCACATCGCAGAGCCCTGCCAAGAACGTGCGCACCTGTCCGATCGTCTCGAGCCTTGCCGTATCCATGTCGATCACCATCCCGCAATGATCGCCCCCCAAAACCCTGCTCGGACTCCTTTGCCGTTGGAATCACGCCACCCCGCTCAGACTCCTTTGCCATTGGACAAGGCTGTGGATTGCATTCCACGGCAATTTCTGGTATGGTTTCGAGTGAGTCGGGAGCGCCGTGAAGTTGCGACGCGTTGGGCGATTGTTCCACCTGGCTTACCAAATACGACGGGCTGCTTCGGCAGCCCGTTTCCATTTCTGCTGCGGGGACGACAAGGTATGTACCTGACGTATCTGGACGAATCGGGTTCGCCGGGCGACCTGAACACGCCTTTCTTCGTGCTGGCCGGCGTCTCCGTTTTTGAACGTCAAACGCACTGGCTCGAACAAGCGCTGGATGCAATCGCCGAGCCCTTCGAGCAACGTGCCGGTATCTATCTCGAATTGCACGCGTCTCCCATGTTCTCGGGCAAGGATGGCTGGGGACAATTTAGCGCCCCGGAGCGCGCTCAGGCAGCCGCTGATGTCGTGAGAGTCCTCACCGACACCCGTCCGAGACTGAACGTGTTTGCCGCCGTCGTCGAACAGAGCCAAATGCTGCGCACGGCCGACATCCTTCCCTACAGCTACGAAGTTCTGGCGGCCAAATTCGACGACTATCTGGCACGCAGGTATCACCGCGGCGACGCGCAACGAGGCCTGTTCGTGCTGGATCAAAAGCGGGCGACGGAAGAAAAAGATGTGCAGGCGCTGCATCGCACCTTCAAGCAGATCGGGCACGCGAATGGCCGACTCCGCAACTTCGCCGAAGTCCCCATGTTCGTCGACTCCAAGTCGACGCGCCTCATTCAACTCGCTGACTGCATTGCCTACTGGATTTTTCGCTACTACGCCCGCCTAGACCTGTGGGGTTGGCCGCAGATATCTCCCTTCATGGCGCCGCTTGGTAACGGCCGTACCGGACTGCATCAGGTACTTGATCCTGCGACCCCGGCCCGACTGGCGACGGCCCCGCAGCCCCCGTATCCGTTCCCGCCGGCGCAACCTGTAGCGGCCCCACTCCCAGCGGCCCCCGCTCAGCCTGCCGGTCAGCCTGTCGCCCGACTCGCGCCGAACGCCCTTATTATTCCCTGACTGTCGATATATATAACTCGTCGGGGATGCATCTCACCAGAAGCCGAAATATCTCGCCCCCTTGACTCGTTCAGAGGGCGTCCCAGTCGTCCATGCCCGGATGAACTTCGATGCTCGCCCACGTACCATGCTGGTCCTGCCCGGTGCCCCAAACAAAGATCTTGAGCGGAATAACTGGCGGAGAGATCTGATCGCGTTCCCGGCGTCCGTGCCACATGCATCGGATCTGATCTGCCGCGGCCGCGGTAATCCTCACCTCCCTGATCTCTTTGGGCGGAGCGTAGAAGCCCAGTTCGACGTCATGAAGTTCACTGTACGCCAAGGCCAAGGTTGCGAGCTGCTTTTTCAAATTCTCGATATCTGGCAGGCTCGACCACCGCTCTGACACAACAGACGTGAAATCCAAGGGAATGACTTTGTGCCGCATGCTGTGCTCCTCGCCACGGCATCCGCAGAGGTGGCCTCGCTCGTTCGGACAGTCTTCTGAGATTTTTAAGTGGAACGTCCGAGGCAATCATGCTGCCGATTTGATCGCAGGCAGCGTCGCAAAGTATGCTTCATCCGGCGTCTGATCCGCCAGGCTCGAATGCGGCCGTTTCCGGTTGTACAGCTCGATGTAGTCGCCGATGGATCGCCGGGCATGGCTGACCGAATCGTAGGCTCGCAGGTAAATCTCTTCGTACTTGATGCTGCGCCACACGCGCTCGACGAACACGTTGTCGCGCCAGGCCCCTTTGCCGTCCATCGACAGCCGCACGCCCCGGCTCAGCACGGCCTCGGTGAACGTGCCCGCCGTGAACTGGGTACCCTGATCGGTATTCACGATGTCCGGCAGTCCATAGCGGGCGAACGCCTCTTCCAGCGCCTCGACGCCGTGCGTGGCTTCCAGCGTGATGGCGACCCGGTGCGCGAGAATCTTGCGGCTCGCCCAGTCCACCACCGCCGTCAGGTACACGAAGCCGCGCGCCATCGGAACGTACGTCGTGTCGAGGGCGAACACGTGATTGGCACGGTCGATCTTCATGCCGCGCAGCAGGTACGGCCAGATCTTGTGTTGTGCATTGCGCCGGCTCGTGTTCGGCTTGCAGTACAGCGCCTCGATACCCATGCGCTTCATCAGCGTGCGTACGCGACGGCGACCCACCCCATGGCCCTGCCGACGCAGCAGGCGCGCCAGCATCCGTGCCCCGGCAAATGGAAATCATGTGCAGTTCGTCGATTCGCCGCATCAGCAACTGATCGACTTCGCTGACTGGCGGCGCCCGGTAATACGCGCTCGACCTCGCGATGCCAACCAGTCGCGTCTGTCGCGAAACCGGCAGCGCATGTGTACGGTCAATCATCGCTTTGCGCTCAGCAGTCCGGCTTTGCCGAGCGCTCCTGACAAAAAATCGTTCTCCAGCGTCAACTGTCCGATCTTCGCGTGCAGCGTTTTCACGTCCACTGGCGGCTCGCTCGACGGCGCACCGGTCGCACCAAACACGTCTGCCGCACGTTCCTGCAACTGCCGCGTCCATTCCGTGATCTGGTTCGGATGCACATCGAACTGCTGCGCCAGTTCGGCCAGCGTGCGCTCGCCTTTGACCGCTGCCAGCGCTACCTTCGCTTTGAACGCCGCTGAGTGCGTGCGTCGGGTTCTCTTCGTCATTTCCTCGGTTCCTTTACCAGCATTATCGCTGGCTCAGGCCTCGGCCAAACCACTTATCCGATTGTCCGAATTTGCACGGCCACCTCTCGCCATCGGCGTCCAATACAGTGTTGAACTGCAATTACTGACCTTTTATCCCAACCTCGGTGAGATCTTCTCGATCGCTTCACCCAAAATACCGTACAGATGATCAAACGAACTCAGAACGATCGCCAAATAAGGCCCGAGGGCTGGCACCGCGCGAGACGGCCCGCCCAATTGAACACGTAGCGCGTTTTCGTGAGCCCCGAAGCTACCGAGCAATCCGCTCCAGTTCGGATGCGCATATTCGCTCAGGTTTTCATATAGCCGCATTAGTCCTGATACAGGTAACCGAGCATCGGAGTCGCGAATGGCATCCAGCACATGAACGGAGACAGGATCGCCTTCTTCACCGTTGCGCGCCCCTACCACGACCCTGGCAACCCGTCCATACAATGCCTGGACGTCATTCGTTCGCTCAAACGTCTCCACGCTACGCAGCAGGAAACCCAGCACGGCGGTCGACTCAAGCATGGACCTCGTGAGGATAGCAGCGCTGAGATACCGACCGGCATCGATCAACAGGAATGTATCTTCGGCCAGACCGGATACGCGATGCAGCAACGATTCACGCGCAACAAGCAGGTAGAAAACCGTTTTGTGCGTAATCCCCTGCTTTACGGCATCCACAGCATCGGGAAGCGCAGCCCTTAACACAGCCGCAATAGCGCGTGCTTCCTCAAGCGTCCCAAGTTCAGGCTCTGTCATACCGAAACCCTCTCTGAAAAGTAGTGAATTGGCCTTCTCCAGCAAGCCTGCTTCTCGAAAGTTACGCCAAAAGTTACGCCGAATTATTCTTAAATGGGGACACAAGCGGCCCCGAGGACATGAACGTACCCGGCTGGCGGCTGCATCCTCTGGCTCAGGATCTTGCCGGCCACTATTCGGTGAGAGTCAACGGCAACTGGCGCATGACGTTCACCTTTGATGGCCCCGATGCAATTCTCGTGGACTACCAAGACTGTCACTGAGGCAATCATGACTCGAATCGTCAATCCGCCGCATCCCGGCGAAACGCTGCGGGAAGACGTATTGCCCGAACTGGGGCTCACGGTCACGGAAGCAGCCGAGCAGCTTGGCGTGACACGCTCGGCTCTGTCGCGCGTGCTGAATGCCCATGCGGCAATCTCGCCCGAAATGGCACTACGTCTTGAGCAATGGCTGGGCATCGAAAATGGCGGGCGGGCCGACTTATGGATCGCCCAACAAGCAGCCTACAACCTTTGGCAAGCGCGCCAGAAAGGTGTGCCGCACGTCGAGCGCGTCCATCTCGCTGCTTGAGGCAGGCATCGATGCGGATCCCCGATCGGTCTAGCTTACAGATGGGGAATCGAGTTCGCGTAAGATGCGCCGCAAGACATTGCCGCGCTCGCTGTTCGGGCTTCCGTTCGGCCCGGGCGGCTCGTCCAGCAATCGCTGAAGCAAGTCCTTGATCTCGGAAACGTAGGCGGACGCACATGATTGAGCGGCAATAGTCCGAATCAGGGCACCATACTCTCCGTAATGGTTGGAACTGATCGCAGCGACCACTTTCTTCGCAAACGCCTTGGGCTCGACATCTGCGTCGACACTCATCTTGACCAGATCGGAGCAGGCCTGATCGAAAACGAGGCTGAATTCCCATCCCTCTTCCGTCGTGCGTTCAAGCAGAGTTCCGGCCAGCGTGAAGAGTTGCCACATCAGATCCGGCGCAAGCTTCGGCGCAGCCCGGTAAACATTCGAGACAATGGCAACCCGCATGGCGTCGAGTTCCCCGGCCAGTTCGCCGACCTGCTCTGCGTCGAGGAACGACGTTTGTTCGCCCAATTCGCTGATCCATTGGTGAACGGCGTCGGACAAGTTTTCGCTTTTTTGTACGGACAGTTCAAATTGCAAGCGACGCCGTATGCACGAATTCGTCAGCGCCACCTCGGCCAGCAATGTCGCCAAGCGTTCTGATCCGAGGGTCACCAAGTTGGTAACGTCGATCGAATTCTCCTCATTCGGCATCGCTTCTCCTGTTGAATGAAGGCCTCTGAGGCCGCAATCGGCCGGGAAAGTCCGCCCCTCCGTCCAGCACACCGAATCCCGTCGGCAAACCGCATCTCGCTGTCGACGATCATTCTCCGTTGGTCGAGGGGCTGGTTATGCGATAGCCCATCGCCCTGTAGCCTCGTTGCCGCTTATCCCACATCCGAAGCAGCACTGGGTGGCCCGCGTCGACGAAATCGATAATGCGCACGTCCGTCTTATCGGCATGCTCGCGATGCAAGCGTCCAGCGTATTGCTGCAGGGTGCCTTTCCACGAAACCGGCATCGCAAGCACTAAGGTGTCGAGCGGTGGATGGTCGAAACCTTCGCCGACCAGTTTACCTGTGGCCAGCAGAATGCGAGGCGCATCCGAGGGCAAGGCCTCCAAGTCGGTTATCAGCGCCGCTCGTTGCTTCTTGGACAGCCGACCATGCAACACAAACGGTGGCGGCACCACGCCATCGAGCGCGCGGAGGATGGCGGCGATATGCTCGGTACGCTCGGTCAGCACAAGAACCTTACGACCACGTTCGACGGCCGCGCCGATCTCGGCGGCAATGGCCTCGGTTCGCGTCTGGTCGTTGGCGAGGTGCCGAAACACGTCTTGAATGCCTGCATCCGCCGGCAAATCGATGGAAGCAGACACCGAGCGAGGCACCACCTCCAAGTCGTGAGGCGCACCGGTCGGCTTGGCTGCCGTGTATCGGATCGGCCCGCATTGCATGAAGATAATCGGCTGCTGCCCGTCGCGGCGAATGGGCGTCGCGGTGAGGCCCAGCACGAACTTCGCCTTTGTTCGCTTCAGGATGGCATCGAACGACACGGCACCGACGTGGTGGCACTCATCCACGATCACGTGCCCATAGTTCTCCACCAATGGCTTCACCTCGCCCTGCCGCGACACCGACTGCATTACCGCGATATCGATCACGCCCGTAGGTCTGGCCTTGCCGCCACCAATAGTGCCAACCACGCCTTTGCCGACACCGAGGAACGCCTGCAGGCGCTCCTGCCATTGCTTGAGCAATTCAGCGCGATGCACAAGAACCAACGTATTCACGCCCCGACGGGCGATCATCGCAGCGGCCGTGACGGTCTTGCCGAACGCAGTCGGCGCGCAAAGCACACCGGTATCGTGGTGCAGCATTGCGGAGACCGCCGCCTCCTGATCGAGACGTAGCGCACCGGTGAAACTGACATCGATCGGCGCGCCGGCGAACCGCTCGTCATTCAAATCGCAGCGTATGCCATTACCCGCCAGCAATTCGGCGACGGCTTCGAAGCAGCCACGCGGCAGCGCGATGTGCTGCGGATAATTCTCGGCGCACCCAATGACGCGGGGCTTATCCCACACTGACAGCCGCATCGCTTGCGCCCGATAGAACTCGGGATTCTGAAAAGCCGCAAGCCGGATCAAGCGATTGGCGAGAGACTGCGGCAACTGAACCTTCTCGAAATAGACTTGATTGGCAAGTGTCACCGTCAACGACTCCGGCATCTTTCCAGCCAGTTTCTTCGTGGGCGTGCTGTTCCGATTCCACGGCCTGGACAAGTCCTCATCGTCAATGAACGTGACATCCAACGGATGGGTACTTCCAGTAGCTCGCAGGATTGTTGGCTCGATGTCCTGAGGTGCCATCGGCTCGATTGAGGCGAGGAACGCCCATTGATCAGCATGGGGATGTAGATCGGTATCGACGAACACGCTGCATGCGCTCTCACGTGACCGTTTCTGCAACGGCAACGCGATCAGATTGCCGAAGCCGCCCTTGGGCATCGTGTCCTGATTCGGGAACAATCGGTCGTAGGACGAAAGCCGAAGCTGCCGGGTGCGTGAACAGGTATGACTGATGATGGCCGTCCCCAAGCGGCGGGCATCTCGGGCAGACACTTTGGCCGAGAAGAAGATCCATACGTGCGCCCCCTGCCCTGAGCGCGAAACCTCCAATGCCACGGGCACGCCCAATTCATAGCAGGACAGTGCGAACGCCCGAGCGTCGTCCCGCCACTCGGCCTCGTCGAAATCGACCGCCAGAAAATGGCAGGTGTCGTCCTCAAGCAAGGGATAAACGCCGACGGTGTGCCCGCCAGCGAGGTGATCGTAGATAACCGCGTCGGAAAGCGGTATCAGGAGGCGGTTACCACAATCGCCGCACTTGATGCGCGGCTTCTCGCACACTCCGGCGCGCCACTCATTCGCACAAGCTGGCGTGTAGCCGGACTTGCCTGTGGTCTTGCTCTCCCATCGCACCGGATAGACGTCGGTACGGCCCCGAAACAGCTTGCGGAAGAGCATGACTTTTTCATCGGTGGACAGACGCGAAGACGCCGCCGTCGTGGGCGGTTTCACGGATTGAGGTGGCAGGCGCCATTCGATACCGTGCCCTTCCAGTAGCGCGATTAGGCGAGCGTTCTCTGCTTGCAATGCGACCAAGAGATCGCGATCAATCATCGGCTCCATACTCGGCAAGCAACTCGTCCATGGCGTCGCCGACGCCGTACCCGAAATTATGGCTCATGCGACGGACTGCGTCCAACCGAGCAAGAAGTGCCGGTCGGCGGCCGTCAGGTAGCGCGCTGACGGCCTTCAGCGCTTGATCGAACATGCGCACCAGCGCGTCAAAGTAGCTCTCATCCTGCAAGCCAACATCATCGCTGAAACCAGCAGCGCACTCACAGTAGAAAATCATCAGCTCCGCCAGCCCCTCGGGCTGGCCGATAGCCTTCCTGTAGTCAGAGATCGCCTTCTTGGCCTTGGTGACCGAAGTGTCCTGATTCCTGAACACGTCCGGCCACAGCCAGCGGTCGACCACGGCCTTGTACGGCTTCAGCACATCGCCGCCCAGCGCGAAACGTGCATGGAGAAACGCCTGGTTCTCCTTGCTGGCGGCGTACAAGTCCTGAATCAGTCCAAGCAGGCCGAAGCGATCGAAGTCAGTTAGTTTGGACTTGACGTCAGTCCATGTCGGGTTCGCTTTCTTGGATGCGCTCAATACTCAAGCTCTCTTGCGTAGGTCGGGTGTTGACTCCCGACGGATTTTACTGGCAATGAATAGCGTGCGGGTACGTATAGCACCGGATGCGGTGCTTGCGACACGGCCTGCCCAGCTTCATCCCAGACCCAGCGATCGAGAACAACAAGCGCGCAATTGCTAGATGCATGGGATTAGAGGCCGAAGGCTGTGCGAAAACGTTAAGACCGGCAGGCCAGCGGAACGACTGTGGGAGCGCGTTTGCGTAGCACCAGTTGGTTACGGCCAACCTGAAGCGCGATACGGATTCATTGAACTGGTTCGTGCCGAAAAACGTGGCAACCAGATTACGCTGTCGGGCTGGTTGACGTCGCGGCGATGCACGAAAGGTGGTCGATCCGCGGCGTCGGTTTCTGCGGAAAAAAGCGCGTGGCGTAGGTTTTGTCGCAACGGGAAAAAAACCTACGCCGATGTAACAAGTCCAGATAGAGAAACGAGTGGAGACTCATCGACCAAACGTTCGGATCTGAGCCATAAATCTATTAAAAATCAACACATTACAGACAAAAACTCGAATCTCGACCGGTTCTGACAAAGCCGAATACTACGTTTTTTCCGTTAGTTCATTATTTTCAGTGATTCGAAAAAATCTGAACAATGACACTAACCAATTGCGACAAATATGCTTATAAATCAATCAGTTGCGTAAGCATCATCCAAATCAAGACAGGCACTCCCTATCCAGCCCTAAATTATTCGTTCTCTTCGAAGTAATGCCCGAACTTGATCTGCTTAGTGCGGATATAGCGCTCGTTCTCGTCGCGAACCGGAATGGCGAGCGCAACCCGCTCGCAAACGGGGATACCGTGCTTCGCTAGCGTATCGAACTTTTCGGGATTGTTGCTCATGAGCCGCACCGAAGCGACGTTGAGCTCGCGCAGAATGGCCGCAGCCGAATCGTATTCCCGCGCGTCGTCGGGCAGCCCAAGTTCAAGGTTTGCCTCCACCGTGTCAAGCCCTTGTTCCTGCAAGGCATACGCGCGAATCTTATTCGACAGGCCGATTCCTCGGCCCTCCTGCCCCCGCAAGTACAGAAGCACACCGCGCCCCTCGGCGGCGATGTAACGCAGCGCCAGATCGAGCTGTTCGCCGCAATCGCAACGATATGAGCCCAGGACGTCACCCGTCAGACATTCCGAGTGCAAACGCGTCAGCACCGACGCCTGCCCGCTCACATCGCCCATCACCAATGCCAGATGCTCGGCGCCACCCGCCTCGACACGAAACGCATATGACATAAACGTTCCATACCGGGTGGGTAAAGTGGCCTTGGCGGCGAGGGTGACGCACTGCGTGGCGCTTTCGCCGTCTACATGCGGCGGCTGGGAGGGCGTGAACATGACTTCTCGAAGATAGCGTTGTAACGGTTCGTCGGCGCACCGACAGCCGGCGCGCGCACCGCGAGTTTAACCTCAATTGCCACTTGCGGCCGGCAGGCGAGCCACGGCGCCTGCCGCCACCGCCTATACTGGGAAACAGCCCCGCACGCGCTTTGGCGAATGTAGGAGCCGATCCCCGCTCCCGAACGAGACGGAGACTCACATGCCCAACGTAGCGCAGATTCTCAAGTCGAAGCTCGACGACCCGCTGGCCGCCAGACGAATCGCCGAGCAGCCCGTGATCACGATCGACGCCGAAGCATCAGTCTTCGAGGCCGTGAAAATGATGTCGCAGCACCAGATCGGTGCACTCATCGTGACGCAAGGAAGCGAGAAGAAGGTCGCGGGGATCATCACCGAGCGCGACTATGCTCGCAAGATCGTATTGATGGACCGCTCCTCGAAGTCCACGCGCGTCGGCGAAATCATGACCAAGCAAGTGCTGCACGTGCGAATGACCGATACGGTCGAAGCCTGCATGGCCTTGATGACTGAGCATCGAATGCGGCACTTACCCGTCATCGACGAGGGCGAACTCGCCGGCATGATCTCGATCGGCGATCTCGTCAAAACGATCATTTCGGAACAGCAGTTCACCATTCAACAACTCGAACACTATATATCGGGCGCTCGCACGTGACATCGAGCTGGCGCACCCGCCGGCACACGGGACATCGGCGACGCACGACGGGCATCACGACCCGAAGTCAAGGCGACGCAGGCCCCGTCGGTTGGCGCGACCCGGACTCGCTCGTCGTGCCCGGCTGCACGCCATAGCCATCCACGTCGGCAGATGTCTGCGGCTCGTCCGCCCGCCGATCGACGCGCCGCGGCCCGGCTTCCACGTCGTTCGGATCGGTAGTTTCGCCACCGCCCCCGTAGCCAACCTCCGCCGATTGCCGCATTTGCGCTACAGCCTGAGCGCGGACGGGCAGTGGCCACGCCTGCGCAAGCGAGAGCATGGGCAGCACCGTCGCGCCGACGATCCACGCGGCAGTCAAAATCGCTTTCATGGTGAGATCTCCAGATCGGGTTTCGCTCGGCCACCTCGTGCCGAATGCGGAAAGCAGTCTACGTGGGAGCCGCCACAGGGGTAACGCCGCTTTCGGTTAATCACTATTGCGGCATTCGTAAATATCGAAAACCAGATCGATTCATTGTCACCGATTATCGCAAAAAACGATGATGGAATCGGTTCATATTCAAGCCGGCCGCGACAATGAAATCGATAGATTAAAATAGCGAGACACGAAGCATGGCTGAAATCGATCTCACGCCTTTACATATTGAACTGTCATTCTAAAATCGATAATTTGCACTAAAACGGTGCTGCGTTGCAGAAAAGAAATCGATGCGCCTTCTCGCCTCTGATATGATTTCGACAAAACGCTTGCTTGATATTACACAGAAAAAACGCCCACTTTATCTGTTTTGGGCAAGTAATATTTTCGATAGATGAGGATATATGGCCCGTCAATTCGTTGAATCGATGTCGTCGTTATGGCGCGCTACCGACGAAAAATCATGGTTCGACGCGCTCGTCTTGCTCGGAAAGAAGTATGGATTCGATCACACGCTTTTTGCGGTCGTGCCACGGCCGGGCATGAGGTTCAGCGATGCCTTTGTCCGCAGCACATACGACGATGCTTGGCGCCAGAGTTACGATGAGCGCGCGCTATTCCGTATCGATCCGACCGTCGAGCATTGCCTAACGCAGACGTCGCCGCTTATTTGGTCGTCGTCTCACTTCGCCGAGCCCAATCAGCAAGAGATGTACGAGCAAGCCTGCCGACACGGGCTGTGCACGGGTATCTCTTTGCCGATTCACGGCCCCAAGCAGGAAGTGGGCATGCTTTGCTTCGTGCGCAGCGACCGCACCCAACAAGCGCTTGACGCGCACGTGCAGCGCAATCTACCCATGCTGACCCTGCTGCGGGACGTGGCCTTCGACACGAGCCGGCGGTTTCTGGACGGGTACACCGAGCGGCTAGTACCGAAGCTGACCCCGCGCGAATATGAATGCTTGAAATGGACCGCACAAGGAAAATCGACCTGGGAAATCGCCAAAATCTTCGGCTGCTCCGAGGCGACCGTGAACTTCCACATGACGAACATCCGCGGAAAATTCGGGGTTAGCTCGCGGAGCGCCGCCGCCGTCAAGGCGACCCGAATGGGGCTGATAAATCCTGATTGAGGTTGGCGGTTCGCTGCACCGCCACCCGTTTTTGCGAAACACTCCGAATATCGTCGTCGGAAATCCGCGCCTCGAAATATAGATGCAGCAGGATCATGACGGGCCGAGGAATATTCGCGCCGAGCTCGAAACGGCTACCGCGCGATTGCGTGACACCAAAGCGAGACCAGAAAATCTTTTGACTCTCTTTCATGCTCCTCCGATGACCTTGAATAAACGCACGGTCTATTTCCGTCCGAACCGATCGGACGGCATCTTCCGTTTTGAGTTGACAAATATCGCCGATGGACATGGCTCTCACCTGTTGGGGGCGTACTCGATACCCGAATCATCGCAACTGTCGCCGACGATTTGTACCTATCTTGCTTGACAGTTACAGATCGCACGCAAAGTGCATATGGTCTATGCCCGTTACGTGAGCTAACCACCCGGGAGAGCGGAGATGAATACGAATATCACCATCGACAACCAACATAGATTCGATCTCGGCGCGCTGGCGCAGATGTACCGGCTGCGCGCAAAAGTGTTCGGTGAGCGCATGGGATGGAAAGTCGCGGTGTCGGCAGGCATGGAGATCGACGATTACGACGCGCAGTCGCCCTTTTACATGCTCGTGCGCGACAATTTCGGTAGGGTGTGCGGCTGTTGGCGCCTACTGCCGACTCAAGGCTCCTACATGTTGCGCGATACCTTCCCCGAGTTGCTGCATGGTCACGATGCGCCGGCGTCGGTCCACGTCTGGGAGTTGAGCCGATTCGCGATCGTGTCTCCCGAACGCACGGGCTACGGCTTCGGGGAGCTAGCCCTCGATGCGATGCGCTCGATCGTCGCCTTCGCCGACTGCCGCGGCATTACGCGCTATGTCACCGTCACCACGACCGCGGTCGAGCGGCTACTCGCGCGGGCTCGAATCGAAATACGCCGCTTCGGCCCGCCCATGCGGATCGGCAGCGTCAACGCCGTGGCGTTGACGATCGAGCTCGGCGGACAAACGCATGATGCACTATTCGGCCAAGCGCAGCCGAGTCAACGAAATCAACCCACTCTGTGTGCGCGATCGGCCGACCCAGCACACCTGACACCGTCAACGGACCGGTTCGAGCAATCGTTTAGGACCACTGACGAATGCGCTGCCCGGCTCATAAAAACGCAGGGGTTCGTGCATTTCACGCGAAAGGCCGATACGCTTGGTCGCTGCGATCCTGGCGACAAGCGCCGTGCCGTCGTTTAGGCCTCCTATCCAAAGCGGGCCGCCCTGACACAAATCCACGCCGTCAAATCCCGGGCCGATATCGAACGCAGCGCATAGGCGCCCAGGCCCACGCGCAAGGTCGACGTGCTTCGTGCCGGGACGTCTCGTCTGCATGAACTGCACCCCATCCAGTGGCTCGATGGCGCGCAACAACACGGCGGCCCCCTCGCCTTCGCGCTCGGCGGACATATTGAGCATGTAGCATGCGCCGTAGACGAGCCGCACATAGGCATGGCCCGGTGCGCGAAACAACGCGCCGTTGTAGGGGCGCACGCCGCGGTATGCATGACTCGTCGAATCGCCGAGCGGATACGCTTCCGTCTCGACGAGCCGACCACTCACGCGACCTTGAGGCGTGTCGTGCACAAGGCATTTGCCGATCATGAACCGCGCAAGCTCGATCGTATCGACGGGCAATTCGTCGCGCGAAAGCGGCGCAATGACATAGCGCGGATCGCTCACGCCGATCGGCTCCCGGATTGCGCTTCCCCGTTCTCAGGGTGCGCATGATCGAGGGCGAGCCACGGCCCAAGCCACGCGGGACTCTGAAATCTCTGCAGTGTGCTCAGCGGCGCAGGCCAACGCCTCCTCATAGGGTTTTCCTCCATTTTTCGGTCATTCAGCGCCCCCCATTGACTAGCCGTAACGAACGTAACCTGTCGATACATATTTAACGCGGGTAGGGGATGCGTTGCCCGTTAAAATACGCCGCGCCTACCCAGTTTTGAAGACCGCGGCGCACGATAGACACGGGCGTAAGCCGCGCGTGCGATCGCCGCCGCAGAAGCCCACGCCGAAGCACCCAAGAGCAGCATGACCACTGAAGCCACCCTAGCGGACTCTCTCACCGTTGCCGATCGCGTGCGTGCGCTGATGGTTCGCCACGGCATAGGCAAGCGGCAGCAGACCACCGAGCTTTGCCGGATTCTCGATCTGAGCTTTTCTCAAGGCCACCGCAAGCTGCGGGGCAGTAGCCCCTGGACCCTCGCTCAAATCCGTAAAGTGGCCGAAGCATTCGGCGAGCCGCCTACGCAGTTGTTCGGCGCGCAGGAAAGCGGGCCCGGCGGGACGGGCGTGCAGCCGCGAGAAGCCATGCTCAATATGGAGGCGTTCGAGGGACCGTGCATCGCCTGGATCGGCGAGCCGCTGCGCCCACACGAGCGCGCAGAGTTCGTCGCCTATGGGGAAGGTAATCGTTGGCGGATCGTAAGATGCGATGGCGCGCCCGGCGAGCACGCGCACGAGGTGCTCAAGATCGAGATTCATCCGCGACGCGGGGAAGCGCAGCGTGCGGCGATCGCGGTCGTCGACGGCGATGAGGTCGCCGCCGAGGCGCTGTGCGACTACCTTGCCCAAAACGGATTTGCGCCTACCGCCTTCAGCCGGCTGCCCGCATTCCTCGATGCCCTGCGGACACAAACGTTTGACGGCGTCCTCACCGATTGGCTCTTCGGCGAGTATACGGCGGCACGGGCCATCGAAGCAGTCCGCCGTTCGCCGCGGCCGGACGCCGCCGTGTTCCTGTTGACGGGCGACCTGCTGACCGGCAAGGCGAGCGAGACTGAAATCAGCGAAGTCATCCGCCGCTTCGACGTGGCCTGCTACGAAAAGCCCGCGCGCCTCGCGATCCTCGTCGCCGACCTCTCGAAGCGTCTCGGCCGCGCTTGAGCGGGAACCCCGTTCAACCGGGGCCCGCATCGCACGCATCGGCAGATGCCGTCAACGCGCGTCGAACCTTGGCTCAAACGTCGGCTCAAACGTCGAACTTCACGCCCTGAGCAAGCGGCAATTCGCGGCTGTAATTGATCGTGTTCGTCGCCCGACGCATATAGCTCTTCCATGCGTCGGAGCCCGATTCGCGGCCGCCGCCTGTTTCCTTCTCGCCGCCGAACGCACCGCCGATTTCAGCACCGCTCGTCCCGATGTTCACGTTGACGATGCCGCAATCGCTGCCGGCTGCGGACATAAATTGTTCGGCCTCGCGCATGTCGTTCGTGAAGATAGCCGACGATAGGCCTTGCGGCACTGCGTTATGCAACGAGAGCGCTTGGTCGAAATCGTCGTAGCCGAGCACGTAGAGAATCGGCGCAAAAGTTTCCCGCTCGACGACGGCCGTTTGCGCCGCCATGCGCACGATCGCTGGACGCACGTAGTAGGCGCCGTCGTGACCGACGTCGACACGCTCGCCGCCCGTCACCTGTCCGCCGTCCTTGCGCGCTTCGGCCAACGCGGCTTGCATCGCCTCGAACGAGCCCCGATCGACGAGCGGGCCCACGAGCGTATCGTCGTCAAGCGGATCGCCGACCTTCACCGACGAGAACGCTTTCTCCAAGCGCGGCAGCAGCGTCTCCATGACGCTGCGGTGCACAATCAGCCGGCGCAGCGTCGTACAGCGCTGCCCCGCGGTACCGACGGCTGCGAACGTGACGGCGCGCACGACGAGATCGAGATCGGCGCTCGGTGCCACGATCATGCCATTGTTGCCGCCCAGCTCGAGAATGCTGCGGCCGAGCCGGTCGCTCAGCGTCTGCGCCACTTCCCTACCCATACGCACACTGCCCGTCGCACTGACGAGCGGGACTTTATGCGAACGCGTCAACGCTTCGCCTACGTCGCGACCGCCGATCAGCAATTGCGACAGCCCCTGCGGTGCCACGTCAGGGTGCGTCTGATTGAACTGGCGGACGGCTTGTTCGAATAGCGCGTGGCACGCGATCGCCGTCAGCGGCGTCTTCTCGGAGGGCTTCCAGACGATCGGGTCGCCACACACGAAGGCGAGCGCGGCATTCCACGCCCACACCGCCACAGGGAAGTTGAATGCGGAAATCACTCCGCACACACCCAGCGGATGCCAGGTTTCCATCATGCGATGCCCCGGACGCTCGGAGGCGATGGTGAGACCGTACAGTTGGCGCGACAGCCCGACTGCGAAGTCACAAATGTCGATCATCTCCTGTACTTCGCCGAGCCCTTCCGAGCGGATCTTGCCCGCTTCGAGCGTCACGAGCCGGCCGAGCGCGTCCTTGTGCTCGCGCAGCACATTGCCGAACACGCGCACGAGTTCGCCGCGTTGCGGCGCCGGCACTGTGCGCCACTTCAAAAATGCGGCGTGGGCCGCGTCGATCTTGCGCTGCGCGCCGAGCGCCGAGTCGACCGCCAGCGTCGCGAGCGTTGCACCGTCGCCCGGCGAGCGGGCCGTCAGGGCGTCGCCTTTCCAAGCGGAAAGGTCGACGTTGAGCGCTGCGAGAATGTCGTTGACTACCATCACGTCCTCTCAATAAGGAGAATCTGAAATCCAAATCGGTGTATTTGCGACTAGGGCATTCCGCCCATGCGGATGCGGCGGGAGACGGCGCGGCTTCAGCGATTGGAACGCGTTCGCGCTGCATGCGCAAGCCTGTGCCTTCGGCCCGGCCTATACCCCTACCCCCTACCCACTACCCACTACCCACTATCAATTACTCATTACTCATTACCTATTACCTATCGCCCATCGTCATCTATGCCTGCAACAACGCCGAGGCCAGGCGGCGAGCCCCTTCGAACGCCTCAGCCTCGCTCGGCGCAGCAAACGACAAACGCAGGCTGCTCAAGTCCGGTTCGCGAATGAAGAACGCGGCGCCGGGAACGAACATCACGTTCCGTTCGATGGCGTGTTTGAGCATCTCACCCGCGTCACGCCCGCCTGTCAGCCTGGCCCAGACGAACATGCCGCCCTCGGGCGCGGAAAGTTCAATGTCATGCGGTGCGAAATGCGTCAGCGCGTGGAGCAGCGCCTCGCAGCGCACGCGATAA
>Ga0207667_10001492_pt1 | contig 29378 bp, 23 predicted proteins | sample KBSCornC52_FD_184301 | JGI IMG/M metagenome (GOLD analysis project Ga0207667, IMG submission 184301) | Corn rhizosphere microbial communities from Kellogg Biological Station, Michigan, USA - KBS Corn C5-2 (SPAdes) (version 2) | ecosystem: Host-associated > Plants > Roots > Rhizosphere > Soil ...
GTTATTCGGCGCGACCAGCGTCGTGCAGATCGGCGCGGTCGATGACGCTGTCGCCACAGCACGTGCGTTGACCCCACAGGGCCGCGGGGCAGATGTTGTCATCGAGGCTGTGGCGATCCCCTCCACCTGGGAGTGGGCTGTCGACATGGTGCGCAAGGGCGGGGTCGTCAATTTCTTCGGAGGGCCACCCAGCGGCACCAAGGTGCAACTCGATACCAACCGCCTGCACTACGGCAATATCACCCTGAAGGCCAGCTTTCATCACACGCCCGCAACCTGCCGCACTGCGTTTGAACTGGTCACGAGCCGCCGCTTCAAATGCGCGGATTACATTACCGGGCGCGTCGGCCTGGACGAAGTTCCCGCGATCTTTGCGCGCATGTTGAACCGCAGCGGAAGCTCGCGTGAGATCAAGACCGCCGTCTTTCCCTCGGGGGTGCCGGAGTGAGCGAAGTTACGATGTCGCAGCACGCGCTGCTGGGCGCACCCCACGAATACCTCACGCCGCTGGACCGTCCGACGCTCGAAGAGGCGCAGGCCTGGTGCCGCCACCTGGCCTCGACGCACTATGAAAACTTCCACGTCGCGACCTGGTTTTTGCCGCGTCGGGTCAGGCCCCACTTCGAGAGCATCTACGCCTATTGCAGGGTCGCGGACGATCTCGGCGATGAGGTTGACGATCCGATACTCGCCACGCGCCTGCTCGACGCCTGGGGCTCCATGCTCGATGAGTGCTACGACACGCCCGAGCGCTCCATGCACCCCGTCTTTATCGCGCTGCACGAGACAGTGCGCGAGTGCGGCGTCCCCCGAGAGCTCTTCGCCGACCTGCTTCACGCCTTCCGCATGGACCAGGTCAAGACCGAATACGAGACATGGCACGAACTGATCGAATACTCACGCTACTCGGCCAACCCCGTTGGCCGGCTCGTCCTGTGGGTCTGCGGATATCAGGAAGAGCCGCTGGCATTGTTGTCGGACAAGGTCTGCACCGCGCTGCAACTGGCAAACTTCTGGCAGGATGTGACCGAGGATGCAGATCGCGGCAGGCGCTATATTCCTGCCGAAGCCATGGCGCAATTTGGTGTAGAAGACGGCCAGATCGAGGGGCGGGTCTTTACCCCCGAATTTGGCGCCATGATCGAAAGCCTGGTAGAGGGGACCCGTGCAATGTTGCGTGACGGTGGTGTCATCAGTTCCCGCGTCGATAAGGAATTGGCAGTCACGCTTGACCTCTTTCGTAAGGGCGGCGATGCGATTCTCGACGGCATCACTGCGGAGAACTTCGACGTGCTGCGTGGAAGGCCGGTCGTCTCAAAGGCGAAGAAGTTGACTCTGCTGGCTGGAGCGTTGATAGCGAAGACGCGGGCGGGGCTTACGACGTGACCACTGCTGAAGCCTATGCCGCCTGCCGAACGATAGCGCAGCGCGAGGCCAAAAATTTTTACTACGCCTTTCGCGTGCTGCCCCGGCACAAGAGCGACGCCATGTGCGCCGTCTATGCCTTCATGCGCCGCGCAGACGATATCACCGACGACGAAGCGCTCTCTATTTCGGAGCGCAGGCAGGCCATGGCCGCCTGGGTCGAATCATGGCGTGCAGCATGCCGCAGCGGAGTGTCGGACGATCCCGTCTTTCTTGCCCTGAACGACACTCAAAAGAAATTTGCAATCCCCGACGCTTTGCTCGAAGAACTGGTTCAGGGAACCACCATGGATCTCGAGCCGCAGGCCCTCGACGCCGAAGCGATTCAGACCTTCGCTACCTTCGAGGATCTCTACCGCTACTGCTATCTCGTCGCTTCGGTGGTGGGTCTGGTCTGCATCCGCATCTTCGGCTATACCGATCCCCATGCAGAAAAACTCGCTGAGGAGACCGGCATCGCCTTCCAGTTGACCAACATCCTTCGCGATGTAAAAGAAGATGCCGAGCGCGAACGAATCTATCTGCCGCAGGACCTGCTGCACGAATTCGGCAGCAACACCGACCGGGTCGCAGCCCTCACCCACGGCGCTCCGATCAAGCCCTCTGACCGCGCTATACTCCATCAACTCGCGGCGAAGGCCGAAACGTACTACACCTCCGCGGACAGGCTGCTTCCCCTGATCGATAAAGACAGCCGCGCCGCATTATGGGTCCTCGTTACCATCTATCGCAATCTCCTCCACAAAATTGAACAACTCGACTGCGATGTCTTTTCTCAGCGCATCAGCGTCCCCACATCCTCAAAGCTCCTGACTCTCGGACGAGGCATGGCGATGGCAGTCCTCAATCGGGTAGCGCCATGAACGATTCCGGCAACCGCGACGTCATCGTTATAGGCGGAGGCGTAGCTGGTCTCGCCGCCGCCGCAGCGCTTGCCGACGCGGGTGCTGCGGTAACACTGCTCGAACGCCGCCCATACATCGGTGGCCGCGCCTACTCGTATGAGCATCCCGCCCTCGAAGAGACCATCGATTCGCAGCACGTCGTCCTCGGCTGCTGCACCAACATTCTCGACCTCTGCCGTCAGGCTGGCATCTCCGACACTATCCGCTGGTACGAAAAACTGACGTTTCTCGAACCCAACGGCCAACGCACCCTGTTGCATCCGGACAGCCTTCCTGCGCCGGCGCATCAGGCGATCAGCTTTTTACGCGCTCCCATGCTCACGTTGCGCGATAAGGCTGCAATCGCCTCCGGTCTCGCTCGCTTCCTGCGCGGCTACCCCGCGGATGATAGCGAGAGCTTTGCGTCATGGCTCAAGCGTACCGGCCAGACCGACCGTGCCATCCGCCACTTCTGGGAGCCGGTCGTTGTCGGCGCGCTCAACGATAGCTTTGAGCGATGCTCGGTAAAGTACGCGGGCAAGGTCTTCCACGAATCTTTCCTGCGGTCCGCCGGGGCCGGACGGCTCGGCATTCCGGCGGCGCCGCTAAGTGAATTTCTGACGCCGATAGCCGGGCTGGCCGAAGGCAAGGGTGTCGTCATCCAACTCAAGGCGGGAGTCGAGCGGATCGAGCAAACTCCCGAGAAACACTGGCTGGTTCAGGCTGGCGATGCGATCTGTACCGCTCGCTCCATCGTTTTGGCAACCGACTATCGTCAGACGCAGAGACTGATCGCAAGCCTCCAGCCATCTTCCAGCAATCCTTTCGCCTACGGTTTCGACAAATTTATTCCCGCGCCCATCACCACGATTCACCTCTGGTATGACCGCGACGTAACCGGCATCGATCACGCCGTCCTTCTGGATACCCGCATCCAGTGGATGTTCTCCAAGTCGCGCATTCGCCGCTGGCCGATGGAACGGGGAAGCTACATCGAGCTGGTCATCAGCGCCTCCTGGCCCGAACTGGAGATGGGAAGGGAAGAGATTCTCGCTTCGGCGTTACAGGAGCTGGAGCTGTTCTTTCCTGCGGTAAAAGCCGCAAAGCTGGTAAAGAGCGGGGTCCTCAAAGAAGCCCGCGCAACCTTCTCGGTTACTCCGGGGCTGGACAGATTTAGACCCAAACAGGCCACTGAATGGCCCGGCCTCTATTTAGCCGGCGACTGGACTGCGACAGAATGGCCCTCGACCATGGAAGGTGCAGTGCGCAGCGGAAGGCTCGCCGCCGGAGCCTTGATGGGTAATTCTGGCCGCTTCATGGCCCCGGAAGCTCCTGCACAAGGGCTCATGCGCTGGCTCAGCCGCCAATAGTGTCCATCTTTAGCAGAGCGCAAAGAAAAGCCTCGGCGATTGCCGAGGCTTTTCTCAATCGCATTACAATCTCAAACGGCCAAATCTTCCAATGCGGCCTTCTCGGCGTTCGCTTTGACCGATTCAATCCCGGCATCGCGGGCAGCGGTAGAGGAATAACCCTGGCTGGTTCCGATGACCTGATGGTTCGCCGCCTTCAGATTGAACATCGCATGACCGCTATGCTGCTCCTTGCGTTCATAGAGCGCATCGTTGCCGGCATTCTTCCGCACTGAAGCAATCCCGTTTTCGGCTGAAGCCTTCGCGACATACATCTCGCTCGTCAGAATCACCTGACCGTTTCCGGCCTCCAACACGAAGTAGAACTGCCCGTCCTTCGCCGTCTTGAGCACAAACTTGCCTGCCATAGTGTCTCCTTACCTCTGAGATTGACATCCGCAACCAAGCCCTTCAGCCGCGCGCCACGATTGTACAAGCCCAGTGCCCTCTCTCAAACCACTCACGCCTTAAGTATTGAAAGAGCGGCGTATACAACGAGGCAACCGGTAGCGGAGTTTCTCGGATTGATTGTCTTAAGTATTAAAACGAGAACGCCCCGGCAAAACCAGGGCGTTCTCGTTCATGCTTTTTTGAAGCTAGACAGCGGTGAGCGCAAGCCCAGCCATCTTCTCTTCGCCATCCGAAGCGATTGGCCGGTAGAACAGCGAGTTGTTCTCCATGTAGACCTCAAGGAACGCTGGCCGCTGCACGATTCCGCCGCCAATCAACGCCTCCGACAGAGGATCTTCGACATAGCGCTGCAAAGCGCGGCGCAACGGTCGAGCACCATAGGAGCGATCGGACACCGTCTTGGCCAGAATCCAACGCTTCGCCTCGTCGGTCACCGAGATCGTAATCGCCTTATGCACAAGGTTCACATTGAGCTGCTGTACCAGCAGTTCGAGAATCTGCATCAGGTCCTGATCCGACAGCGACGTGAAGATGATGATCTCGTCCAACCGGTTCAAGAACTCAGGATTGAAGGTGCGCTTCACCTCGCCGCGTACCAACTCTTCCATCTTGTCCATCACCATGTCTTCCTTGTCGCTCTGGAAGCCCAACCCCTGCCGCTTCTGCAGGTGCTTCGCGCCAATGTTCGAGGTCATGATGATGATCGTGTTCTTGTAGTCGACCGTGTTGCCGAGGCCGTCCGTCAACTGCCCGTCTTCAAAGACCTGCAACAGCAGGTTGAATACATCCGGGTGCGCCTTCTCGATCTCATCGAGCAGCACCACGCAGTACGGATTTCGCTTCACGCGCTCCGTCAACTGGCCGCCCTCTTCGTAACCGACATATCCCGGAGGCGAGCCGATCAGCTTGCTCACGGAGTGCTTCTCCATGAACTCCGACATATCGAACCGGATCAGCGACTTCTCCGAGCCGAACAGGAACTGTGCCAGCGTGCGCGCCATCTCCGTCTTGCCGACACCCGTAGGCCCAAGGAACAGGAAACTTCCAATCGGACGCGCCGGGTTTTTGAGACCGGCACGCGAACGACGAATCGCCCGCGCCAGCGCCGAGATCGCCTTGTCCTGCGAGATCACGCGCTTGTGCAGCTCTTCCTCGACGCGCAGCAGCCGTTGCGTCTCCTCCTCCTTCAACGAAGTAATCGGAACCCCAGTCCAGCGACTGACGACATCCTCAATGTCTTCCCGCGTCACAATACCCGCCGAAGAATCATCAAGATGATACTTGTCGCGCAGTGCCCGCAGGTTCTCGCGCTCCTTGCGCTCCTCGTCCGAATAGAAGCGTGCCTTCTCGAACTCATGGTTCGCAATCGCGTTCTCCATCCGGTGAACAATAAACTTGATCCGCTTTTGGACCTCGGTCAACTCCTCGGGCAGGGAAGTCTGCCGCAGCTTGACGCGCGCCCCCGCCTCATCGATCAGGTCAATCGCTTTGTCCGGTAGGAAGCGGTCAGGAATGTAGCGACTGGAATGCGAGACGGAGAAGGTAATCGCATCATCGGTATAGCTGACAGCATGAAACTTCTCATACTTGTCCTTGATGCCCATGATGATCTTAATGGCGTCTTCCTCATTCGGAGGAGGCACTTTGACTGCCTGAAAACGCCGTTCCAGCGAGCGGTCTTTCTCAATCGACTTGCGATACTCCGCCGGAGTCGTCGCTCCAATGCACTGAATCTCGCCGCGGCTCAACGCAGGCTTCAGAATGTTCGCCGCATCGAGCGAACCCTCAGCCGACCCCGCTCCAACCAGCGTATGTAGCTCATCGATGAACACGATGGAGTTCTGGTTCTCCATCAACTCCTTCATGATCGTCTTGAGCCGCTCTTCAAACTGGCCGCGATACTTCGTGCCCGCAACAATCAACGAAAGATCAAGCGCCAGCACCCGCTTGTCCGCCAGAAAGCTCGGGACCTCGCCATCGGCAATCTTCTGCGCCAGGCCCTCGACGATTGCCGTCTTGCCGACACCCGGCTCGCCAATCAGCACAGGATTGTTCTTCGTCCGACGGCACAGAATCTGGATGACGCGGTCGACCTCGGCATCCCGCCCGACCAGCGGGTCAAGCTGCTGGTCCATGGCCGATTGCGTCAGGTCGCGCGAAAACTCCGCCAGCATACTCTGCTCACCGCGCTGGCCTTTGGTCCCGCCGCTCTGCGAAGTGGGCACCTTCTCCTGCGTCGTCCGCTGTAACTCTTCGCGGATCGCCGGTAACCTCAGCCCGCGTTCGGTAAGAATCTCCGCCGCAAAGCACTTCTCCTCCCGCAGCAGACCCAGCAGAAGATGCTCTGTCCCAATATGCTTGTGCGAAAGCCGTTCTGCCTCTTCGGCTGCATAGGCAAGCACTCGTTTGCACTCATTCGACAGCGGCAGATCGACCGAGGTCGAAACCTTCTCCCGAATCGTCGTATGTCCTTCAATCTGCTTGCGTATCGATTCGACCGATGCGTGCGACCGCAGGAAGCGGTTCGTCAACGCCTTGTCCTCCCGCAGCAACCCCAGCAACAGGTGTTCTGTCTCGATATAAGGCGATCCGAACTGGCTGGCCTCATACCGAGCAAAGAAGATGACCCTCCGCGCCTTCTCCGTATAGCGTTCGAACATGTTCTCCCCTTCAACGCCGGACACCACCCAGCCCGAAGGCCGCATAGCGCCGTTGGTACCGTACCGTCTCCGTGCTATCTGCTCACGAGAGACCTTCAGGCTACTTCAGACTGCGAAGCATCCATCCCACTTCTATCAGTGTAGTCGCCTGCGCAACACATCCGGAAATCCCTCAAAAGTTATGCAATACCCTAGCACTATCCATTAGATGAAAGCTGTGTAAAAAAGGCACCAAACCTGGTGCATCATACCTCTGCTTCTTCCAGCCGCCCTTCGCGCAGCCGCAGCATCCTTCCGCAACGCCCTGCAAATTCAAGACTATGCGTGACAATCACGCTGGTCAGCCCGTGCGCTGCGTGCAGTCGCTGAATCAGTCCGAACACCGCCTCCGCCGTCTTCTGATCAAGGTCTCCGGTGGGCTCGTCGGCCAGCAGAATCGTTGGCTCCGTCACCAGCGCGCGCGCCAGCGAGACCCTCTGCTGCTCCCCTCCGCTCAACTCTCCGCTGCGATGCTCGGCCCGCTCCGCCAGTCCGACCTCGCCCAGCCAAACGCGCGCTCGCTCTAAAGCCGAAGAACGTCCCATCCCGCGGGCCAGCAAGGGCATAGCAACATTTTCGAGCGCTGTAAACTCCGGCAGCAGGTAGTGGAACTGCCACACATACCCCACATCCCTGTTCCTGAAATCCGCAGCCTGCCCCGCCGAAAAGGAACTCAATCGGCGCCGCCCGCACCAGACCTCACCCGCCGTCGGCTTGTCGAGCGCAGCCAGCAGATGCAGCAGGGAACTCTTCCCCGCGCCGCTCTCCCCGACGATTGCCACCATCTCACCGGCATAAACAGCTAGATCGAGCCCACGAAAAAGCTCCAACACGCCCCGCCCAGCCGCCCCGGGAACAGCAGCATAAGTCTTTGTCAATCCCTCAGCACGAAGCACGATGTTCCGCTCGGCTGCTTCCGGCAGTGGCTGCAACCTTCCCTCTGTTTCCACGAAAGAGACGTCATCTCGACCGGAGGCGGCATTTTTGCCGCCGGCGTGGAGAGATCCCTGTATTTCATCCTCTCGCTTAGCCACTTATCTCTCCATTCGATCCAGCCGCACCCGCATGACCGGGGTAAGCCCCCAGCGAGATCGCAATTCGGTTCCATGCATTGATCGTCGTAATCACCAGCGTCAGGTTCACTGTCTCCACCTCGCTGAAGTGCGCCCGCACCTCGTCGTAAACGGCATCCGGAGCATGGCCGTCCTGAATATTGGTTACCGCTTCGGTCCACGCCAGCGCCGCCCGCTCCCGTTGGGTATAGAGATCGGAGTTCCGCCATTCTGCCAGACCATCGATCCGTTCCGCCGTCTCATTTACCTTGCGAAGCTCAGCCGTATGCACATGGACGCAATACTCGCAGCCGTTCATCAACGACGCCCGCAGCCTCACCAGCCCCAGCAGCGAAGCCTCAAGTCCCGCTCCGGTATTCAGGTAATGTTCGAGTTCATGCATCTTCGCCATGCCATCCGGCGCTAACCGTCCGTACTTCAATCGTGGTTCACTCATAGCGCAAAGCCTCCGCCGGCAACACTCTCGCCGCCGATCCCGAGGGATACAGCGTAGCAATCAAACTCACTCCCAGCGACACCGATGCCACCACAACTCCGTGCCAAACCAGCGGAGCAAACGGCAGATAATCAATCGAGTACACCGACGCATCCAGAGGGAAGTGGTAGTGCCCGCCCAGCCAGCTCAACCCATACCCAAGCACCAGGCCGATCACCGTACCGATCACTGAAATCAGCAACCCCTGCATCAGGAAAATCCGCCGCACCTGCTCCGCACGCACCCCGAAGCTCATCAGCACAGCAATATCTCGCGTCTTCTCCATCACCATCATCGTCAGCGCAATCAGAATATTCAACGCGGCAACGCAGACAATCAACGCCAGCACGATGAACGTAACGATCTGTTCCAGCTTCAGCGCGCGGAACAGTTCCCGATTCTGCTCCATCCAGTTCGTCGTCTCGAATCCCTTTCCCGCCGCCTTCTCAATCTCGTTGCCGATCCTGTCGGCATGATAGAGATCATCTACCTTGAAGCTGATGACGGAGATCAAATCCGGCTCACTGAAAAGCTTCTGCGCATCCGACAACCGCACGAAGGTATAGGTCGAGTCATACTGATAAAACCCTGACTTGAAGATCCCCACCACCTGAAATCGCTGATACCGGGGAACCAGTCCCAGGGGCGTCAGCTCTCCCTGTGGACTTGTGACCAGCACATCGTCTCCGACACTCGCGCCAATCGTCTCGGCCATGTCCTTCCCAATCACAATCGGCGGTACCGCCTGAATCGGCACAGAACCGGGTACCCCATGTCTCGCTTCTGAGACATGGGTTTTCGTAGCGTCAACCGGCTCCAACCCCGCAGCCGACCCTTCTCTGACCGATTGCAACAAGTCCCCCACCTTGCGCTCATCCGCGGGAATCACACCCTTAATCAAAGCCCCGCCACTCCGCGCCCCGCGCGAGATCAACACCTGTCCATAAAGCCCCGGCGCAGCCGCCGTCACATGCGGCAGCTTCCGCAGCTTCTCCAGCAGCGGCCGCCAGTTCTGAATGCCATCCGCCTTTACCCGCATCAGGTCCACGTGCGAGGTCGAGCCCACCAGTCGCGCCTGCAGGTCGCGCTGCATCCCATTGGTAATCGCCAGCGCAATAATCAGCGAAGCCACCCCAGCCGCAACGCCAATGACCGAGATCGCCGTGATGACCCCCACCACTGCCTGCCGCCGCTTGGCCCGCAGATACCGCATCGCAATAAATAATTCAAATCGCATCGAACCCAGCTTACTATCCGGCGAAGTCTTGCACTCAATTGCGTACTTTCTGTCGCTCAAAAAGAAAGGCGAAAGCCGAAGCTCCCGCCTTTTCTTTCACTCAAAATCAAGCCGTGTTAGTTGGCCAGAACCGCTCTGTATCTCACCTGGTTCTTTTTTACCTTGGCCACGGCATCGTTGGCCTTGCTCATGGCAAAGCGCTCGGTGATGGCCTTCACGCCATGCCGTGCCGCTACGTCGAGCATCTCGTGCAGGTCGCGCGGACTTCCCGTAGGGCTTCCCGAGATCGCCCTCTGTGCTCCCAGCAACGAGAACGCCTGTATCTGGATCGGCGACGGAGGAACGCCAACCACGCAGAGCATCCCCTTGGGACGCAGCGCATTCACGTATCCCTGCCAGTCCTGGTCTGCGCTGACGGTCGACAGCAGAAAGTCGAACGATCCCGCGACCTTCTTCAAAGCGCCGGTGTCCTGCGTATTCAAAAAATGATGTGCGCCAAGCTGCCGCGCCTCCGCCTCTTTATCCTTCGAGGTCGAAAACGCTGTCACCTCCGCGCCAAACGCCTTGGCAAACTGAATCCCCAGATGTCCAAGCCCGCCAATCCCGATCACGCCTACACGCGATGACGGTCGAACTCCATGGTTCCGCAGCGGACTGTAGACGGTGATCCCCGCGCAGAGCAGCGGAGCTACATTCTCGCTCTCGAGAATCGCGGGCACAGGAATCGCAAAGCGCGAGTTCACGCGAATGCGGTCGGCATATCCACCATTGCGTCCCACGCAGGTCGGCTGCGATTTGGCGCAAAGATGCTCGTCGCCCTGCCGGCACCACTCGCATACGCCGCAGCTATCGGCCTGCCAGCCCACGCCGACCCGGTCGCCCGTTGTCCGATCGAGCACGCCACTGCCCACCGCGACCACGGTGCCGACGATCTCGTGTCCGGGAATGAAGGGATACTTGCTGAATCCCCAATCGTTATCGATCAGGTGAACATCACTGTGACACACCCCACAGTGCGAGATCTTGATCTCGACTTCATTCGCCTGCAGCTCACCCGGATCGTACTTGTAAGGCAGCAAATGCGCACCGGCCGCGTGCACAGCCAAACCATGAATCTCACTCATTTGAAATCTTTCCTTTAGGTGCCTGATGAACTCGTCCACACCTGCTGTCTGATGCTACAACATCGCTTCGAGCAACGATGCCGATGTAATATTCATGACCTTCCCCACAAAGGACTGCAACAGCTTGCAACATAAAGTTATCAGGAGCGCGAAGAAAAGGATTGCGATCTTTGCGGTGTTCCGAACTGGGAACGAAAGGCAGATCAGCGACGGCAGGAGAAGCTAAAAAAATATTCTGGTGTAACTTGGACGCCCTGGACCCGTTCCATCAACAACGAATCCAGGGCGGGTTAGTCAATTGTTTTAGCGGTCTCTATCATCATGATCGCGGTGGTCGCGATCACGGTCATGGTGGTCACCGTGGTCTTCATGATCCCAGTGGCCTTCGTGCATGCGCCAACCTCTTTCGTAGTGATCGTAGTGCGGATGACTCCAATAAGCCCCGGCATATGGGGGCTGCTGCCAACGACCCGGCACCCAGACATAGCCTCCATCTCGTGTGCCCCAATATCCGTCGGTCCAGACAAAGCCCGGGTCCGGCGGTGGTGGACGCCGCTCATAACGGATGGGTGGAGGTGCTGATCCGATATATACCTGAATTTGTCCAAAAGCTGGAACCGCCAAAGTTGCGGCGACGAGTGCACTGGTAATCCATTTTGCTGTCATAGGTTTTTCGTTCTCCATTTACTGCGTTACATAGGATGCTTGATTGTGGGCATCGAAGGTTGTGTTTGATGAGTTTTATGGGACGGGAGGGCAAGATTATTCCGCCGAACCCGACGACGCAGGCTGACCTGCGAGCAGGTCAAGAGCGCCTTTGGATTTCAGATCGTCGGCGACCCATTGACCAAAACACACAGCAGTAGCATCAAGGTCCGTTTCGGTGTCGATCTGGATCATGGCTTCGCCATCGGTCGCGATGACCTGGGCGAACATGCGCCACTTCTCGAACTCGGGCAGGCAGTGAATGCCGATGGGAAGCGAGCAACCGCCGCCGAGAGCGTCGAGTGCGACGCGTTCGGCTTCGACGCAGAAGCGGGTCTCAGAATGGTTGAAGAAGGCGACAGCCTGACGAATATACGCGTCGCGGTCTTCGTCGACAGGATATTCAGGGCTGCGGGTTTCGAGTGCAAGCGCGCCTTGACCAGGAGCAGGACAAAGCTCTTCGGGGGAGAAGCGATGATGAACCCATTCGGCGCGCTTGAGGCGGTCGAGACCAGCGGCGGCGAGGACGAGCGCGTCGCATTGACCTGCGGCCAGCTTCTTGAGGCGAGTATCGATGTTGCCGCGGATCTCGACGAACTCCACGTCGGGACGAAGGGCGAGAAGCTGGGCGCGGCGGCGAGGACTCGTCGTTCCGATTCGACCTCCTTCAGGAAGCGTGTTGAGCGACCAGTAAGGTTCGCAGACCCAGACGTCGCGCGCGTCGGCGCGTTTGGGAATGGCAGCGAGCGTGAACTGGGGAGCGAGCTTTGTGGGCAGGTCTTTAAGGCTGTGGACGGCGAGATCGATGCGGCCTTCTTCAAGTGCCTCTTCAATCTCCTTGATAAAGACGCCTTTGCCGTCGAGATTCGCCGGGGCGATAAATCCTGGCTGTTGCATTCTGTCGCCAGTGGTGCGAATGACTTCGAGTTCTACGTGATAACCAGCGTCGCGCAGAGCGTAGAGAATGTGGTTGGCTTGCCAGAGAGCAAGCTGAGAACCTCGTGAACCGATTCGGATCGGGTTTTTCGGATGATTGAATTCGCTGCTCATAATTTTTCCTGGGTTTGTCTGATTGTAGGCGAGCGGATCGAATTTCGGGAATCTATGGGTTCAGGGGCTTGCGGTAGCTGATATCTCCCCTGTACTTAAGTCCTAAAGTATTCAAAACATTAGACCTAAGTCCAAAAGTCCGGGTGGACGTTTTGCCGAGGGCTGACAATACCGCCCTGTCCGCGGGAGAGGTTTGTCAAGTTTCTTCATCCGGTCTGGAGCGATCGAAAGGGCAAAAAAATGCCGGCTGAAAGGTCAGCCGGCATCTCTTTTGTTCAAGTTTTACATTAGGTTTGAATCAGCGGTGACCGCCGGCATGGGAGGCCGCTCCGCCGCCGCCGTGGAAGCTACCGCCGCCGCCGTGGAAACCGCCAGAGGGAATGTGGCCTGCGCCTCCTCTGCCGGGCTGTTGTCCTCCGTGACCGGGAGAGCCACTGTGTCCGGGGAGCCCTCCTCTACCCGGATGTCCGCCGTGATGTCCATAGCCACCGTGGTATCCATAGCCGCCTCGATATCCTCCGTAGTAGCCGCCGCGGCCGTAGACGAAGCCACCGCCATAGAGATAGTAGGGCGAGTAGAAGCCGTAGCCGAAGGGGTTCCAGAAGAGGCCGTTTCCGGGGAGCCAGGTGTAGCCGAAGGGGCCGCCCGCCCAGTACCAGCCGGGACTGAAGTCGCCGTACCCGGCGTACCGGGAGGCAAGGTCCACATTCGCGTCGCCGAGGTAGGCCGAGCGGAGGCTGCTCCATTTATAGAGGTCGTCGTTCTTTGCCTGGTCTTTGTCGAAGCGCTGCGGTTTGGCCGGTTCGCCGGTCAGGACGAGTTGGCGTCCGCCTTTGACGTCGATGGGCTTGATATTGCTCTGCAAATTCTCGCCGGGATAGACGGCTGCCTTGCCATCGAAGACACGAACGGTAGCGTCGTTGGCGTCGAAGGCATAGAGGCCGTGCTCGAGCAGTTGGGTCTGGCCATTGGGGAGATCGATGAGGACGGTGTTCTCTTTGTAGATCTGGTCGACCTCGACGTTGGCGCGGCCTCGTTCGAGCCTTACCTCGGTGTGGGTGAGGTCATTCGAGACCATCTGCACGGTGCTGTCGTCGCCGAGGCGAAGGAAGATGCCGGGGGTGAGAAGAATTTCGGTCTTGCCATTGGCCGTGGCGATGATCTGGCCGGGCTGCATCTCGGTATGGCCAACGGATTTGGAAGAGAGGGGAGTGCCTTCGATCGAGGCTTGTCCTTCGATGTAATTGAGAGTTCCCGGGCGGGCTGGGTTCGCGCTTTGCCCGAAGGCGGGTGCATATAGGGTCGCCAAGGAGAGGGGGAGAATAAGAAGTGCTTTCAACCTGGACATCGTAAAAAACCTCTACTACTTTAGATGCGGAGAGGTGTGAAAGGTCACAGAGTCGGGCGACACAAGACTATTGAAATACTTACAGATAGCGGGTCAATCGAACGCAACTTTTTTATGATTGAGGGTTGCAAATAGCATTGGCGCGAATTGTAGTGCTACGAGCAAATCTCCGATCCTTCGACTGCGCCTCTCGCGATAACGCTGCGAGAGGCTTCGCTCAGGATGACAGTTCTTTATGAAGCCCATCGAACCGGGCGAGTCATCGGCTCGCGCCTAATCTACGGGCATTCGAGACCGCCAGCAGAGCCGCGCAGGCGGATGCAGAAAAAACGGAATAGGCGAGCGGCTGCCTAATGCCCAACGACCATGTCATCGCGAGGCCGAACAAGGCCAGCAGTACGGCGCTGCACAAGGAGACCCAGCGGGGCCAGATGCCGGCGATGAGTGCCACACCTAGCGCAATCTCCGCTATGGTTGCCGTCCAGGCGAGGAAGGGAATGCTGAATGCCGGCATAAAGGGATTGAGCTGGGCCGTGTACCGTTCAAAGTTGGCAAAGTTTCCCCAACTGCTGTGTTTGCCCCATAGTCCAAAACGGTCCGCTACCGCCGACAGAAACGAAAGGCCGAGTGCGACGCGCGCATAGCGGACCACAAGCCATTGGAGCCTCTGTCCGTTTCTCTCATCCATGAGGCGATGATAGGCAGAAGCGGAGAGGTTGTACAGAACGGCAAATAAGGTTGAAGTTCGTTCTCTTCAAAGGCAGGATTTAGTCTTCGCTATTTGGGTCTGATTTCAGTTCGGACTGGCCGGTGTAGAGGCGTTGCAGGTCGGCGAGAGCCTGCGCGTCTCCTTCCTGCGCGGCCTGTCGGATACCGGTGAGAGGGTGGTGGAGGAACTTCGCCGTAAGTGAACGGGTGAGGGCTTCGACGGCGTCGCGCTGCTCGGGGGTGAGAGAGGCCAGCTTGGATTGCGAGCGGCGAAGTTCGGCCTGCCTAATGGTCTCGGCGTATTGCTGGAGCGACTGGATAGCGGGGACAGCGTTGAGGGTCTGAAGGCGCTGGAGGTACTTATCGACCTCGCGGGTGACGATGGTCTCGGCGGCTTCGGCTTCGCGGCTGCGGTCGGCGAGGTTGGCCTGAGCGACCTGTTGCAGGTCGTCGATGTCGTAGACGAAGCAACCCTCCACGTCGTTCATGCCCGGGTCGACGTCGCGGGGGACGGCGATATCGATGAAGAACATGGGACGGTTGCGGCGGCGTTGGAGGAAGTGCTGGCCGTGGGATCGTCCAAAGATCTTTTGCGGCGCGCCGGTGGAGGTGATGACGATGTCGGCGCGGTCGGCCTGCTCGTAGAGCTGATCGAAGGGGATGACCTGGCCTTTGAAGTCCTGGGCGATCTGCTCGGCCCTCGACTGGGTCCGGTTGGCTACGAGGATGGAAGCCGCGCCCTGCTGGATGAGATGGCGGGCGGCGAGCTCGGACATCTTGCCTGCTCCTACAAGGAGGACCGTCTTGCCTTCGAGGGAGTCGAAGATTTTTCTTGCGAGGTCTACGGCGACCGAGGCGATGGAGACGGAGCTGGAGCCTATTTGTGTTTCCGTGCGGACGCGCTTGGCTACGGTGAAGGCGCGCTGCAGGAGGCCTTCGAGCGTGGTGGAGACTGCGCCTACTTCGCGGCCTGTGGTGTAAGCCTCTTTGACCTGGCCGAGAATCTGCGGCTCGCCTACGACCATGCTATCGAGCGAGCTGGCGACGCGGAAGAGATGGCGGATGGCCTCGCGCTCGCGGAACTCGTAGAGATGCGGCTGGAGATCGGTTGCCGGAAGGTTGAGGTACTCGTAGAGGAAGTTGAGGGTGCCGGGGTTTTCGTCGGCGGGATGAGCGGAGTCCTGCACGGTGAGCAGTTCGACGCGGTTGCAGGTGGAGAGGATGATGGCTTCGCGGATGCCGGGCTGATGGGCGAGGGCGCGGGTAGCGTCGGCGAGGCGCGAGGGAGCGATGGCGAGGCGCTCGCGTACCTCGATGGGCGCGGTGTTGTGATTGATGCCGAGGAGGATCAGATTCGGCGCTGTGGGATTTTTGTTCATGGCGCGGTGAACCTGTGGACGACCGAAAGTTGGTTGGCCGCCCAGACAGCGAGGACGACGAGAAAGACGAAGCTGGACAGATAGACGGCGCGGCGTCCGCGCAGGCCGGAGTGGCGGCGGATGAAGATCATGGCGACGTAGGCCAGCCACATGGCGAAGGACAGCAGGACTTTGGGATCGAGAAAGTACGACGCACCGATGGTCTGCTGGGCGATGACGGAGCCGATGAGCAGGCCGGCGGTCATGCAGGGGAGGCCGAAGAGGAGAGTCTTGAGGGCGATCTGATCGGTGGTTTCGAGCGGCGGAAGCCACTTGAGCGCAGGGGATTTTCGCTTGAGACGGCGCTCTTGAATGAGATAGAGAAGGGAAGCGAGCAGCGAGAGAAAGAGCGCTGCGTAGGCTGCGAGCAGGAGGGCTACGTGGAGGAAGATCCAGCCGGTGTGCAGGTGAGGGAAGGCGGTTGCCTCTTCGCCGGGACGGAAGGCGGGGATGAGGCCGAGGAGGAAGCAGATGGGAAGGACGAAGATTCCGAGCGAGACGGTCTTGTAGCGTCCGTAGATGAAGAGGAAGGCGAGGGCGAGGACAAGGCCGAGAAAGGACTGGGTCTCGTGGGTGTCGACGGGGAGACGGTGGTGGGCGGCGTTGAGCATCTCGATGAGCGAGACGAAGTGGAAGAAGAGTGCGGCGGTGGTGGCGGGGATGGCGATGTGGCGCCAGCGGGGACGGTCGTACAACGCCGCCGGAAGGACGGCGAGCGAGGCAATACCGTAGAAGAGAACCGCGACTCTGAGCCAGAGGAGGGACATGGGTGTGATTCGTTCGCTTTGTTGCGAATATTAAGTATATCGGGTTGCGTCGGTTAGGACATGGTGCGGCCATTTGCTAAAGCGACTGGAGGATGCGCCCAATCTCACCTATCTTGTAAGGATGCGACTTCGATGTGCTTCATCAGGTGCCTGCGGCTGCCTTCATGCGATGTTGTTACTGCTTCTTTTGACAGGCCTGATGCTGGGCCGCGGTGCCTATGGACTTGCTCCGACAGAGGGGTATCGCGTGGTGCATGCCTATCCACACGATAGGTCGGCGTTTACGCAGGGGCTGGTGATGATCGATGGAATGCTTTACGAAGGGACCGGGTTGAAAGGGCGGTCTTCGGTGCGGGCCGTGGACCTGGCCACGGGGCGGGTGTTGCAATCGGTGAAGGTGCCTGATAAATATTTTGGCGAAGGGCTGACGGATTGGGGCGGCAATCTGATCGAACTGACGTGGTTGGCGCACCGCGGCTTCGTCTACGACCGATTCAGTATGCGCGTGGTCAGGACGTTCAAGTACAAGGGAGAGGGCTGGGGGCTCACGCACGACCGGCAGCATCTGATTATGAGCGATGGGACGCCCGTGCTGCGGTTTCTCGACCCGGTGACGTTTAAGGTGGTGCGGACGCTTGCGGTATCGGATGGCGGGAGGCCGGTGCAAGAGTTGAATGAGCTTGAGTACATCCACGGCGAGATTTACGCGAATGTATGGCAGACGGATAGGATTGCAAGGATCTCTCCTGCAACGGGAAAGGTGATTGCCTGGATTGACCTGAGCGGACTGTTAGGACGTGAGCCGCGGGACGGCAATGCGGTGCTTAATGGCATTGCGTATGACCAGAAGAACGACCGGCTGTTTGTTACCGGGAAGCTCTGGACGAAGCTGTTTGAGATTAAGCTGGTGCCGGGAACGGTGGGTTCGAAGTAATACTGGGTTCTGTTGGAAGGGTTAGGAATCCCACTCATCGCAAACGGCGCGATGAATGGGGCACCCGAGGATTTGGGTGATGCCAACAAAAAAGCGAAAAACAGGTTATCCGCTTCGTCGAAGATGGGGTACCCGGTTTGTGGCTGGGTGAATTGTGATGGGCGGGTGCGGTATTCTGGCGGTTCCTGCTTATGGCAACTGAGACGACAAATGAGACGATCCTAACGCCGGTGATGCGGCAGTACTTCACGGCGAAGGGGCAGTATCCGGATTGCCTGATGTTTTGCCGGATCGGGGATTTCTATGAGCTGTTCTACGAGGACGCGATCACCGCTTCGCGTGAGTTGCAACTGACGCTGACGGCGCGTGACAAAGAGAAGAAGCAGCCGATGTGCGGGGTTCCTTACCATGCGGCGGAGGGCTATTTTCAGCGACTGCTGCGCAAGGGCTATCGCATCGCTGTCTGCGAGCAGATAGAAGATCCCAAACTGACCAAGACCATTGTGAAGCGGGAGGTGACGCGGGTGCTGACGCCGGGAACGGCGGTCGATCCTGCGTTGGGGGCGGAGCAGAGTAATTATCTGGCCAGTGTTGTGGTGCTGGAAAAATGCGTGGGGCTGGCGCTGCTGGATCTTTCTACGGGGGAGTTTCGGGCTACGGAGTTTTCGGGATGGGCTGAGGCGGTCGATGAGTTGGGGCGGGTTAGGCCGGTGGAGTTGCTTTATGCGCAGGGTGGGCTGATTGGGTTGAGCGCGGGTACAAGCGGTTTGCTCCCCACTCATCGCGGTAAAACTGCGATGAATGGGGCACCCGAGAGTTCGAGGCCGAGTTCGGCGGAAGATGAAACGGCTTCGGTGGGGCTGGATGCGATTCGGACGAAGACTGCGGTGGAGGATTGGGTTTTTACTGCCGATTATGCGGTGCCTTTGTTGCGCAATCATCTTCGGGTTCAGTCGCTCGATGGGATGGGATTGGGGGGGCATGAGGCTGCGGCTGTCGCGGCGGGGGCACTGCTGCATTACATGCGGGCGACCAAGCAGGGTGGGTTGGAGCATGTGGATGGGCTGAGGTTCTATGAGCGGTCTACGTGTCTTGAGCTGGATGCCGTGAGTGTCAGAAATCTGGAGCTGGTGGAGCCGCTGTTTTCGGGGGAGTCTCAGCAGACGACTCTGTTCTATACGCTTGATGCTTGTTGCACGCCGATGGGAAAGAGGCTTTTGCGGGCTACGCTGTTGCGGCCTTCGACGCAGTTGGCGGAGATTGAGGCGCGGCTGGAGGCGGTGGGTGAGGCTGCGGCGGACCTGCGCAAGCGGGAAGAGCTGCGGCGGTCGATGAATGGCGTGCTCGATCTCGAGCGGCTACTGGGGCGGGTCGCGCTCGATTCTGCCGGGCCGCGAGAGGTGATGGCGCTGGCAGGGACGCTGGGGTGTCTGCCGGGGATTCTGGCGGCGGTGGGAGCGTTTGACGCGGGGTTGTGGCGGAGGCTGGGAGGTGCTCCCGGGACGATAGAGCACCCCACTCATCGCGATAAAACTGCGATGAATGGGGCACCCGGTTTTGGGGTTGGGTTCGATGCGATGGAAGATCTGCACGTGATGATCGTGGAGACGATTGCGGAGGAACCTCCGGTGTCGTTGGCGGATGGCGGTGTGATTCGTGCGGGCGTCGATGCGGAGCTGGATGAGTTGCGCGAGCTGTCGCGGAGCGGGCGACAGGCGCTGGTCGCGATTGAAGAGCGCGAGCGGCAGCGTACCGGGATCGGGTCGCTGAAGGTGCGGTTCAATTCGGTGTTTGGCTACTACCTTGAGGTGACGAAGGCGAATGCGAAGGCGGTTCCGGCGGACTATGAGCGGAAGCAGACGCTGGTAAATGCGGAGCGGTTTACTACCCCCGAGTTGAAGGAGTATGAGTCAAAGATTCTGACCGCGCAGGAGCGGAGCGGAGAGATTGAACGCAGGCTGTTTGCAGAGCTGCGGCGGCAGTTGTTGGACGCGGCGAAGCGGATGCGGGAGACAGCGCGACGGGTAGCCGAGATCGATATGCTGGGCTGTTTCGCGCATCTGGCTGCGCTGCGCGGATGGGTGCGGCCCGGTGTGGATGCGAGTGGCGTCCTGGAGTTTGTGGGGGCTCGGCACCCGGTGGTCGAGCGGCGGCTGGAGGAGTCGGGTACGGGCAGGTTTGTGCCGAACTCGGTGCATCTGGATGCAGGCTCGATTGACCCCACTCATCGCGGTGAGACTGCGATGAATGGGGCACCCAAAGGTTTCGGAGAGTCACAAGATTCACGGCTGGATGCGGGACCCGCGGTGCTGCTGATTACCGGGCCGAATATGGGCGGCAAGAGCACGTATCTGCGGCAGACTGCGTTGCTGGTAGTGATGGCACAGTGCGGGTGCTTTGTTCCGGCGGAGCGGATGCGGTTGGGATTGGTGGACAGGATTTATACCAGGATTGGGGCGAGCGACAATGTTGCCCGAGGGCGCTCGACCTTTATGGTGGAGATGACGGAGACGGCGGCGATTTTGAATACCGCGACTGCAAGATCTCTGGTACTTCTGGATGAGATGGGACGCGGTACGGCTACTTATGATGGCTTGAGTCTGGCGTGGGCCACGGTGGAGCACCTGCACGACCGCATCGGCGCGCGAACTCTGTTTGCGACTCACTACCATGAGCTGACGCTGCTGGCGGAGCGGCTTTCGCGGCTGATGAATCTGCGGGTGACGGTGAAGGAGACGCAATCGGGGATAGTGTTTCTGCATACTGTGGAGGCTGGGGCTGCGAGCAAGAGCTATGGCATCGAGGTCGCCCGGCTGGCGGGGTTGCCGGGGGCGGTGATCTCGCGGGCGCGCGAGGTACTGAAGGTGCATGAGCGGGCGGAGACGCAGCAGGTCCGCGATGCAGCTCCGGCGACTGCGCAGATGCAGATGACGATGTTTACACCACTGTCACAGAGGATTGTGGACCGGCTGGGCGAGGTGGATGTGGATGGGTTGACTCCGCGTGAGGCGCTGAATCTGCTGGCGGAGTTGCAGCGGGAGTTGAAGGGATAGGTGAGGGCAGAGCAATGGCAGGAACAACCGCAGGTCCTTCGACTGCGCTGCGCTCCGCTCAGGATGACAATTCTTCGTAGCCAAAGGATGGCGATGGTTAAGGCGATGGTGGTGGCGGGCGTGATGAGCGGGACTTCGGCGGATGGGGTCGATGTGGCGCTGTGCCGGATCTCGCCGGCGCGGGAGGAGGGCGGTGTGCCTCGGGTGAGGTTGATTGGACATGCGGGGTTTGGGTATTCGAAGTCGGTGAGGGTGACGGTGCTTGCCGCGATGGATGCGAAGGCCGTTTCGGTGGCAGATCTTTCGCGGTTGAATTGGCGGCTGGGGGCGATCTATGCCGATTGCGTGGAGAAGACTGCGGCGCAGTTTGGGGTGAAGGTGGGACTGGTGGGATGCCATGGGCAGACGGTCTATCACCAGGGAGTGGCGGCAAAATATCTGGGGAGCGGTGTGCGGTGTACGTGGCAGATGGGCGAGGCCAGCGTGATCGCGGAACGTCTGCGGGTGCCGGTGGTGAGTGACTTTCGTCCGGCGGATATGGCCGCGGGAGGGCAGGGCGCTCCGCTGGTGCCGATGCTGGATTATGTGATGTTCCGGTCGGCGAAGGTGAATCGCGTGTTGCAGAACCTTGGGGGGATTGGGAACCTCACAGCAATTCCTGCGGGGGCTGGCGTTGATGGTGTGATGGCGTTCGACACGGGGCCGGGAAACATGGTGATCGACGCCTGTATACAGCGGCTTTACGGGAAGGCCTTTGATCGTGGCGGTGCGGTAGCGCGGCGAGGAAAGGTGATCTCGTCTGTCGTGGCGCGGATTCTTGAACAGCGATATTTTTCGGCTCTGCCTCCTAAGAGTTGTGGGCGCGAGCAATTTGGTGCTGACTTTGTCTCGCAGTTTATTTCGATGTGTAGGAAGGCGGGAGCGGGCGATGCAGACGTGGTCGCTACGGCAACGGCTTTGACTGCGGAGTCAGTATTGGTGGGTTCCCGGAAGTTTGTGTGGGCTCATCTAGGGACTGTTGCTCCTCTGGCCCGAACAGAGTTTGTGCTGGCCGGGGGTGGAGCTAAGAATGCCGCATTGATGGGGATGCTGCGCGAGAGGTTCGAGGCGCTTGGAGTGAAGGTGCGGCTGATGGAAGAGTTGGGCGTTCCGGGGCAGGCGAAGGAGGGAGTGGCGTTTGGGCTGCTGGCTTGGCTGACGTGGTTTGGGCTGCCGGGAAATGTTACGAGGGCTACGGGTGCGGCGAGACGTGTGATTTTGGGGAAGGTTACTCGCGGATGAGGAATGCGGCTGGGTTGAGGAATGCGGTTCGCGCATTCGCGCGAATGCCCACTCATGCGATGAGACCGCATGAATGGGGCATCCGGTTTTCTATCTGGGTTTGTGTTTGGTTGATGGTTGTGGTTTGTTTGGGTTTGGCGGGGTGCCGGGGACGGGGGGAAGATCCTGGGACTGTGACGATGATTATTGAGAGCAGCCCTAACAATCTTGATCTGCGGCAGGGAACCGATGCGCAGTCGGCGCGGCTCGGTAGCTTGATCTTCGATGCTTTGGTAAAGAAGGATGACCACTACAATCTGAAACCTGGGCTGGCTACGAGCTGGGAGCAGCCCGATGCTCTGACTTGGGTGTTTCATCTGCGCGATGGCGTGCGGTTTCAGGATGGCAGACCGCTGACGGCGGACGATGTGGCCTATACCATCAACAGCCTGATCGATGGAACATTGGTGACAGGGAAGAGCGGGAACTTTGCTTCGGTGTTGAAGGCGGAGGCGCGCGACCGATTGACGGTGGTGGTGCATCTGAAGCGACCGGACGAGGGGCTGTTGTTCAACGTCAGCGATGGACTGTTTGGTGTGGTGCCGAAGGGCGCGGGGCGGGATTTTGGGCTGCATCCGGTGGGAACGGGACCGTTTGAATTTGTGAGCGCGGTGCAGGACAAGGATGTGATCCTGAAGCGGAACCCGAATTATTGGATGAAGTCTGCGGCGCCTCTGCCGGGGACGCAGAGGATCGAGCGGGTGCGGTTTGAAGTAGTGCCGGACACGATCACGAGCGCGCTGGAGTTGCAGAAGGGCTCGGCGGACCTGGCCAGCAATGTAGTGACGCTGGACATGGTGCATGAGCTGAGGCGCAACCCGAATTTGAGGGTTGAGACCGGCGAAGGGTCGCAGGTGTTTTATCTGACGTTCAATGTGACCGATCCCTTACTGAAGGACAGACGAGTGCGGCAGGCGGTGGCTTGCGCCATCGACCGGCAGGCGATTGTGCGCGATCTGTGGCGCAGCCAGGCGCGGGTGGCGAATACGCTGTTGCCGATTGGGCATTGGGCGGCGGCCAGCGAGGCGGAGATGGCGCAGTATCCGCATGATGTTGCGCGCGCGCAGCGATTGTTGGAGGAGGCTGGGTTTGATGCAGGCAAGGATGGCGTGCGGCTGACGCTGACGCTGAAGACGAGCACGGACGAATCGACCCGGCTGATGGCGATGGTGTTGCAACAGCAGATGAGGGCAGCGGGCATTCGCCTGAATATTCGCGCGGCGGAGTTTGGGACCTTTTACTCCGATGTGACGCGCGGGGCATTTCAGATGTATGCGCTGAAGTGGATCGACAGCAACGAAGATCCGGACATCTTTCGCTATGCGTATGCTTCCGAAAGTTTTCCGCCGAAGGGAGGGAACCGAGGGAAGTATTCCAATCCAAAGGTGGACGCCTTGTTGAAGGCTGCGGCGGCGGAGACGGATCAGGCCAAACGTCGCGCGGAATATATCGAGGTGCAGAAGATTCTGGCGGTAGATCTGCCGGGGATTCCGCTCTGGTATCCGAATAATGAAGTAGTTCATACGCGCAGGGTCGGGGGAATCGAACAGCGCGGATCGGGGAGCTTCGATTTTCTGCGAGACGCGTGGGTGCGGTAGCGGCCCATGCCCGAGATATTCATCCTGTTGTAATCAACGATTCGGCCGCGGAACCCTATACTCCACGCTATGCAGGATCGCGAACTGACCTATCGCTCTTCAAACGGAGCTAAAGACGGCGTCCTTGTTGTGACTCTGGACGGGCCGTTGCTGCTTGGCAATCTGTTCGACTTTCAAAACGAACTTCGAGGATTGAAGGCGCCTTGCCTGATTCTCGATTTGAGCGGCGTCCCCTATATAGATTCGGCGGGGGCTCGGCGTGCTGATGAATGGCTATGTTTCGGCGCAGAACAATCATCGCGAATTTCTATTGACGGGTGTCAACGAAAGAGTTCAGGCACTGCTTGAGATGACGAAGGTAGATCGGATCCTCAGAATCTATCCGTCGGTCGAATCGGCAGAGGCGGCGCAGAAATAGGGGCTTCTGGTCTTTTAGTCTTCAGATTCTTCAAGCCCAAATGAATTCTATCGGGGTCTGAATATCGGGGTGAAGGCTCTTGTGCACCGGACAGGTGTGGGCGGCTCGCTCGAGTTTCTTTCTCGCATCAGGGCCGGGGGAGTGGGGCACATGAATCTTTACCGTCAGACGAGCAATCCTTCTCGGCGGCGCGGCGGTCATCTCCTTTTCGACGGTTGCCGTCGTCCCGGCGATATCGACATTCAGCGTTCGGGCCATGATTCCCATGACCGTCAGCATGCAGGTGCCGAGTGCGGTTGCGACCAGATCCGTGGGTGAGAAGCTCTCGCCCCGGCCCTGATTGTCTTCGGGAGCGTCGGTGCTGAGCTCGGTTGCGGAGGGACCGTGAACTGCTTTGCAGTGCAAGTCTCCCTGATATTCGAATTGAATGGCGACCATCATTGCTCCCTTGAATCTATGTGGAATGGGGCGAGCGAGGAAGTGCGGAAAGTTCAGGATTGGCTGCCCCACACAGAGATTATGAGACATCGAAAATGAAGAAGATATAGGAATGATCTTGCGACCGTATCCTTATATGTACCATGGCAACAACACTACGATGGGAGAGCTTGCGATCTCGAAAAAGACCCGGGGGAGCTCCACAACCTGTGGAACGCTTCGTCGCACAAAGATGTTCAGGCAGAGATGATGCAGCGGCTGGTGGCGCGCATGATTGAGACTGTCGATCCGCTGCCGGAACGGGTGTCTCCGTGGTGAGCGTGAGGTTGATGATTCCTTACCCCAATCTTCCCCTTCAATGCACCTGAGCGTCTCCGCCAACGATGTTGAATTGAGAGGTCGATTTCCAACCCTTAACGTTTTCTGGATACTCTTAACAGGAAGAGAGAGAGCTTGGCCAAACATATAACCCGACGACGCTTTTCGAAGATTGCCGGAGCAACGTGGCTGACTGCAACGTTGCGCAAAGAGGCTTTTGCTAAAGAGGCCGAGGCGGCCAGCGTGCCGATTGACCGCCATGCTCTGGTCACGCGTCATAAGGTTGTACTGACAGGCGTCGATGTCAAGTCATCTCTGTCCGTGGGCAATGGCGAGTTTGCGTTCACGGCCGATATCACTGGACTTCAGACGTTCAACCGTGAATACGGAGAGGGAATGCCGTTGGGAACCATGACGCAATGGGGGTTCCACACCGCGCCCAATCCCCACAAATTCTCTCTTGAGAAATTTCCGTTAACTTATCTGGACACCGGTGGCCGCCGGGTGGGCTACCTCTACTACGAAGATAAAAAGTCCCAACCCGGCCTGGGTCCGGCCGCGAGTTATCTCTATGCCAATCCAGGTCGGCTTAACCTGGGACGACTTGGGCTAGTGCTGCGTCGAACTGACGGCGGAGAAGTCCGACTCTCCGATCTCACGGAGATTCATCAGGAACTGGATCTTTGGACTGGCCGGTTGGTCAGCAATTTCAAATTCGACGGCCAGCCAGTTCGAGTCTTGACTACGTGCCACCCTCAGGATGCTCAACTCGCTGTGAGTATTCGATCGCCTCTGATTGCGTCAGGTCGGCTCAGTGTCATCCTGGCATTCTCGTATGCCTCCTCTAAATTCGGCGGAGACGGTGCGGATTGGGACCATCCTGACGCTCACCAGAGTGTTCTAACGCGCACGGGGAACCACCGCGCCGATTTCGCACGCACGCTCGATAACGACAAGTATCACGCCGCGCTGGAGTGGTCTGATGGAGAGAGCCTTTCAGAGGTCAGGGCTCATGAGTTTCATTTATCCGGGGGTGCCAGTTCTGCATATCTGCCGAATGGACATAATTTCCAGATGGAACATGTTTTACCGCTCTATCTACCCGGTAATGGTGGCCTGCTTTATGCCGTTGCCATGATGGCAGCAGGATGGGATGGAGCTCCGAAACGACATGCGCCAGGTTTCCCGGATGACGGCACTTGGATCGTTCACTGGGAAGGCCTGCGGGCAGCACCGTGAGATTAGATCATCAAATGTACCATCGCTCTAGGGACGCAACCTCTGCACCGACACGGCATAGGTTTCAACTTTAATCAGCCGAGCACGTGCGATAAGTTCAGAGAATACCTGACTCGCTAGAACGCATCCTCAAAGTTCAAGAGCGACAACTTCATACATTTCTACCTTCGGCACCGTTAGCGATACGTGGTTGCCTGTCTGCTGAAAGGCAATCGTAGTGCCGGCGTGCAGCAAGGAAGCCTGGCGAATCTTTTTCTCCGAAGGCAGCGTTATCCGTACCTTCTGCTCTGTCAGCGCAACCGGCTTTCGCATGTGGCCGCGAAAGGCATTTGCGCCATTGTAGTTAAGGAGATGCACCGCGAACCCGCGCTGTGTCTCCCAGGCAATTACTTCCATGAGGCCATCGCCTTCAACATCTACTGCGTTATTTCCCTTCAGCAGCCAACGTATTGCGTTGCTCATCTGCCTGCCAAGATCAATATTGTCCAGTCTCCAGAACGAGCTATCCACATCGCCTGCCATATACACCAGTCGCGAGTTTCCAACCTCACGCGACATCAACGCAGGAATATCGCTCGGCGGCTCACGCTGGTACACCGCCTCGGGTGGATAGACAGGATAGGGCTTGATAAATGTCATGACGGCATCGGGGGACGGCTTTATGGGCTGTCGCCATACCGGGCCCGCGATCCACGTCGTCTCTTCAAACCCCTCGGTTAGCGCGCAGCGCTGCCGAATGTATTGGAGATGGATTCCACCTATCACCTGGTGGGCGCTTTCACCTGCCCGTGTTGGCTCGCCTGCTTTATGGATGCCGAAGAGATCACCGAGAGCAAAATCTTTTCTGGCATTACCCGTCTCGTCAAATAGTCCCGTCTGGAACGTGGCCAGCACAGACCCTCCGCGCTTCGCATACTGATGAATCGTTGCCGCCTCGGCATCCGACATCAACGCCATGTTCGAAAGGATCAGTACAGCGTATTGCGAGAGGCGCTCCTGGTTGATGTCTTGCTCATGGACAAAATCGAAAGGAATCCGCGCCTCCACCAATGCAGCATAGAAACCTTCAAGGTGGTCTGTGCGATCCTCTGAATAAGGGGCTTTATAGAAGTTCAACGAGCGTGGAGAGACAACAACGGCGACACTCGCCAGCGACCGCTTGTTGTGAAAGTGCGCATCGTTCTTTGCGTGCCATGAGAGAAAGTCACGCCCTGGGGCCTGCCAACGACGGTCATCCTTGAATCCCTGTTCTAATCCCAGCCAGTGATACCAGATGATGCCTCCTGCGGCCGCGGTCTGGGCCATGCGAAACGAAGGCTCGGCTGAAGTATCGGTCGCCTGACGCCACGAGATTTTTCCGGAGCGTGCATAGCTTGCGCTCACTGCAGCGACGGAGCGATCGCCCATCAACGCGCGCGCAAACTTTACCTGTTGAGCGTCTTGCCATACAGGAGCCACAACGGCGGAGCGCGATTGATTATCTGCGGTGTACCAGCTTGCGTCTCGCGTCAGTCGCCACTGATTCATCCCAGACTCTTTCAACCCTCCGCCAAGGTTGCATGAGTAGAAGTTATTCGCGCTCTTTTCGAGCACCGTTGCTTTGTAGAGCTGTATCAATTCCACCGCCTTGTCCATCAGAGCCTGATGATATTGCTGCGAGTGAGGATCGCCGATCCTACGACAGTTTTCGCAGTAGCACGTCTGCATCGTGGGCCAGCCGTTCATGTAGACCCCGTCGATCTCATAATTTGCATTCAGTTCACGAATGATCGCCGGTTGCTGCTTCGTATAATGCTCACTGAAGATGCATGTGTACGCGATATCAGGCGCAGGCTGCTGCAGGCTTCCATCCTCGTTTCTGCGAAACCATAGTGGATTTGCCTCCAGCAGCTTCGGATCGGTCCACTGAATGTCAGGACTCATGCGGCCGTACACGTACAGCCCGCGCTTCTTCGCGGCGCGAACGCACTCGCCGAAGAGGTCGCGTCCTTTCAGATAAACGCTGTGATGAAAGTAGGGAATCTTCGATGGATAAAACGCAACCGGCCCCGAAACAGACAGAGCAACCGCCTGGACCTTCGCCGACGCCCAGAAGTCTGCCCACTGCTCTACATTTTGCGAATCGCCGTCATGTTCGTTGAAATTTGTCTGACCAACGCGCTTGATTGTCCTATACCACGGCAGAGCAACAGAAGAATCACCTGGGTCTATGGTTGCCGCTGAAACACTCTCCATCGAAGAAAGAGATGAAAGAAGCGTGCCTGCGGAGAGCACATTAAACTCGCGCCGTGTCATTCTCATAGGATTTCGAAGCTCCTTTGGTTCAAATGCCGTTTGAGACGATTGATACTCTGGCAAATCTTATCCGATCCGTACCGGCAAGTCGGCTTCTGTTTACTAGTCCACGGTCTTCACGTTCAGGAACGTAAGCGCATGGTTCCCGTCATCGGATCTGTTAGTGTCACGTTCTCCAGAGCCCGGATGCGCCATTCGACACCGCGGAGCGTTACAACCGCAAGGATCAATGTGTCAACCTGATGCGGTCCGGCAGGATGCGCGGCACCGGTGCTGAGTCGCGACCAGAAATGCAAGATCGCCGCATTGTCGGATATTTGATCGATGTCGGGCGCGTCATTTTTAAGAGTTGAATCCCGATAGATCGAGACGTGGATGCCCGCGTGACCGGCGACAATCTCGTCGACGCCGCGCCAATAGCTCCCAAACCGATTTACAAACGTCGCGTCGGGATGGAACAGCCTGCCGAGTGCTTCCATGTCGTGCGTATTCCACGCCTCCTCAAAATGCGTAGTGATTTCAGTCAGATTTGTAACCTGATTCATGCTGCCTTCCTTTTGCGCTAAGCCAGCGGGTCTGCAAAAATGAGAGAGGAGATACCCACCAGGCAGTGTCGAAACATCTAGCTGAGACCTCGTTCCACCATCACGACTAGCCGTTCGCCCAACATTAGTACCATCTTTTGTGGCATCTTATTCAGCGGCCCCTCAAGCGCCAAAAGCGCTAACCCGTGAACCGTCGACCACGCAAGATACTCCGCATCCTTGCGACCCCTCTTGCTGAGCAGGCCGCTCTCCTGCATGCGATCCAGAGCCAGCGAAAGGAGTTGGAACGGGTTCAGCCGCATAGACGCCGTATTCGCTGGATCAGGAGAATGTACCGGCGGCGGAACCGAAAAGGCCGTGCGAAACATTCCCGGCTCTCTCATCGCAAACCTCAGATAGCCCATGCCCACCGCGCGCAGACTCTTTCGTGCAAACGCTTGCGGATCGCATCCTGCTTTGTGCTTCTTCATCTCATCTTCAATTGCCG
>Ga0207667_10001493_pt1 | contig 29352 bp, 24 predicted proteins | sample KBSCornC52_FD_184301 | JGI IMG/M metagenome (GOLD analysis project Ga0207667, IMG submission 184301) | Corn rhizosphere microbial communities from Kellogg Biological Station, Michigan, USA - KBS Corn C5-2 (SPAdes) (version 2) | ecosystem: Host-associated > Plants > Roots > Rhizosphere > Soil ...
GTCATCAGACTGCGGATCAACGCCGAGTCGTCGACACACAATACTTTGATTTTCTGCACAGCTATCATGCCTCCCGCCGGGCCGCCCCAAGGGGGGCATGCGCCCCCTTGGGGGGCAGCGAACGAATGTGAGCGTGGGGGCAGTTCACTACGCCTCCTCTACCGTCTTGGCGCTGTTGATCGAGCCCGTGCCACGCGGGGTCGTGCCGAACAGTTCGATGCGCGGCTTGGCCGCCGGCGTGCCGAACAATTCGACATTACCGCGCTCCCGCGCCGCACGGGCATGACGGGCCGCCCGCGCTTCGGCCACCTGTTTGGCAAGGGCCTGCTCGCGCTCGGCGACGCTCGGCTCTTGCTGCAGCCGCAGCTTCTTGACCATCGCTTGGCCGGTGCCGGGCATGAACGCGACCTTGCGTGGATGCACGCCTTGCAAGTCCTCGGCAACGATGCGGATCTTCTCGAGGCCGAGATAGCGGCGCACGAACTCCGCATTGCGATCGCCGATGTTGATCGTCGTCATCCCGGCGAGCACGGCCGCGCCGCCGAACACTTTCGCCTCGAAGCGCTCGCGCCGGCCGCCCATCTTGATGAGCTCATTGATCAGCACTTCCATCGCGTACGCGCCGTAGCGCATCGAATCGGACGCGGCCTGCGGCGGCTGCTCGCCGTCGTCGGGCAACATGAAGTGGTTCATGCCGCCGATGCCGGCCGTGCGGTCGTGAATGCAAGCCGCCACGCACGAGCCGAGCACGGTAACGAGCACCATGTCCTCGCGCGTCGTGTAAAACTCGTTCGGCAACAACTTCACGCCCTGCCGGCCGAAATGGTTGTCGAAATACAGGTTCGTGGCAATAGGGAGCGCGCTCATGCCGCCTCCTCGGGAAGCAGCGAACGAACGGAAACGGAAACGCGAACTTGACCGTGCAGGCTAGTCATAGGATCGCCTCCTGGCGCGCCCGCGCGCCGCTCTGCCCGCGGCCCGCCGGTTGCGCATCGCGCGTGAGCTCGTACACCGTTTGTCCGCGCAGCCGGAACGCCTGCGTCACATACGTGAAATTCTCGGAGTGGCCGGCGAACAGCAGCCCGCCCGGCTTAACCAGCGGCTCGAAACGCGAGAGCACTTGCGACTGCGTCGGCTTGTCGAAGTAGATCATCACGTTGCGGCAGAAGATGGCATCGAACGGCTGACGCAAGCCGTAATCGGCGTCGGTCAAGTTCAACTGCGCGAAGCGGATCATCGACCGCAATTCCGGGCGCACCTTCACGAACCCCGCCTGCGGACCGGTTCCTTTTAGGAAAAAACGCTTGAGCCGCTCCGGGCTCAACTGCTTGACCTGGTCGAGCGAGTAGACGCCCGCTTCGCCTTTGGCGAGCACCTGCGTGTCCAAATCGGTGGCGAGCACGGTGCTCTGGCGCGCTTGCGATTCGCCGAGCGCCTCGACGAGCGTCATGGCGATCGAGTAGGGCTCCTCGCCCGTCGAAGCGGCCGAGCACCAGATCGAAACGGGCTGCTGGCGGCGCTTGGCGAAATCCGCCAGGATCGGAAAGTGATGCGCCTCGCGAAAAAACGCAGTCAAGTTGGTGGTCAGCGCATTCGTGAACGCCTCCCACTCGTCGGCGCTGTTTTCCGACTCGAGCAGGTCCAAGTAGGCGCGGAACGTGTCGAGCCCGCGTGCGCGCAGGCGCCGCGCGAGCCGGCTATAGGCCATGTCGCGCTTGTGCTCGGACAGCGAAATGCCGGCGCGCCGATAGATGAGCTCGCGGATCCGGGCGAAGTCGGCGGCGGTGAATTCGAAATCTCGATCGGCGAAGCCGGAGCGTTCGCTCGGCCCGCCGGGCTCGGCCCGTTGGGGCCGCGTGAATGCGCGCGCTATCGTCATGATGCTTCTCTCGCTCCGTGAAGGCCGAGCTGCGCCGGTGCGTCTCGCAGCCCCCCGCTCGCGCGGGGCCCGCGCGGCGCTATGAGTCGCCCTGTTGCGGGCGGGGTGCCGAAATCCAACATGCTCGTCTGCCTTTCCTGCTCGCGGCGCGCTTCAGGCGCGCCGTAGGTTTAAAACGTTTCCCAGTCGTCGTCGGACTTGCCGCTCGATACGCTCGCCACCGGTGCCGGGCCGGCCTTCGCCGCTGGCTTGGCCGGGGCAGACGCGCTCCGTGCCACGGGCGACGCCTTTGCTGCCGGCAAAGCCTTGGCAACCGGGGCAGCCTGATCGGCCGCCGCCGCCTTCGCAACGGGCGCGGCTGGCGCCGCCGCTGCGCCCGACGCCTCGCTTTGCGTCTCGGCCGGCCGATGCGCGCGTGGCGCGGCGTCGCTGATCGCGGCGCGCGGCGTCGCGGGCAGCGCCTTCACCGTGCTTCTGCGCGTCGGCTGCGAGGCGACGTGCGGCATCGCCTTGGCAACCGGCTTTGCAACCGCCTGCGCGACATGCCGCGCAGGCGCGGCGTCCGCGGCGTGCGCGCCGTCGATGCGCCACTGGGCGATGACCATCTTCAACTGGCGCGTCTGCTCTTCGAGCGACGCCGCAGCAGCCGCCGCCTGCTCGACAAGTGCTGCGTTCTGCTGCGTCACGTCGTCCATTTGCGTCAGTGCGCGGTTCACGCCTTCGATGCCCGTCGACTGCTCTTCCGAGGCCGCGCTGATCTCGCCCATGATGTCGGTCACGCGGCGCACGGCTTGAACGATTTCTCCCATCGTCGTGCCGGCACGGCCGACGAGCTCGGAGCCGCTCGCCACTTTGCCGGCGGAATCGCCGATAAGCGTCTTGATTTCCTTGGCCGCCGCCGCGCTGCGCTGGGCCAAGCTGCGCACCTCGCCGGCCACGACCGCAAAGCCGCGCCCTTGCTCGCCCGCGCGCGCCGCCTCGACCGCCGCATTGAGCGCGAGGATGTTCGTTTGAAACGCAATGCCCTCGATTACGCCGATGATGTCGACGATCTTGTTCGAGCTCGTCGCGATGTCTTGCATCGTCGTGACGACCTGGCTCACGACCTCGCCGCCGCGCGTGGCAATATCCGATGCGTTGACTGCGAGCTGACTGGCTTGGCGCGCGTTCTCGGTGTTCTGACGGACGGTGCTCGTCAACTGCCCCATGCTCGTCGCGGTTTGCTGCAGCGACGACGCCTGCTCTTCCGTGCGCTGCGACAGATCGGTATTGCCGATCGAAATCTCGCGCGCACCGACATCGATCGATTCGGTGCCTGCGTGCACGGCCTTGACCATCGTCGTGATGGCGCCCTGCATGCGCTGAATGCCGGCGTAAAGGCGGCCAATCTCGTTGGTGCCGTAGGTCCGTACTGTGCGCGCCAGATCGCCGTCGGCGATATGCTCGAAGTGATCGATCGCTTCGTTGATCGGCTGAACGATGAGCCCGCGCAGCATGAGGCGAATGAAGACGACGACGATGATGGCAAGCGCGATCACGGCAATGATGAGTGTGCTCATCAAGCTGATGCGCGCAGCCGACTGCGTGCGCTGCGCTTCGGCGTGGTCGTGCCGCTCCTTGAGCACCCGTGCGGCAACATTGTCGAACGCGACGAACATCGGGCTGATTTTCGTATCGGCGATGGCGTGATAGCCAGCCAGGTCGCCCGTCTGAGCCGCCGTGAATTCGAGTTCCACGCCGTCGTGCAGCAACGCCGCATGGCGCGCGTTGAGCTCGTCGATAACAGCCATATCGATGTCTTCGCGCGGCGTACTGGAAAACGTCTGCCAAGCTTCGTTCGACGCGGCAAGCAGTTCCTGCGCGCGCGCGAGAACTTTTTTCGCTTCGTCGGCATTGCCGGCCTCCGACAGCGCGCGGAAGCGATCGAGCGCGATGCGCGAGCGCAGCAGGTAGCTGCTCGCTTCGTCGAGCGCATGAATGATCGGCAAATCGCCGTGTGCGAGTGAATCGAGCGAGCGGTTCGCGCTCGAAAGCGCAGTCAGCCCGAGCACACCGACCGCAACCGTCAGTGCAACGAGCGAGGCGCCGATGGCCGTCAACGTCGTGCGGATCGACCAGTTTTGCAACATCGTAAATCTCCGTTTGGATGCGCTCGAGCGTGCCGCCTTATTGGGCGAACGCTTCGATGAGCGCCATTTCCTTGCTGACCATCAGTTTTTCGATGTCCATGAGGATCAGCATGCGGCCTTCGACGGTGCCAAGGCCCGTCAGATATTCCGCGGTCAGCGTCGCGCCGAATTCGGGCGCGGGCATGATTTGATCGGTCGTCAGCGTCAGCACGTCCGACACGCCATCGACAACCATGCCGACCACGCGATGCGCGACATTCAAAATGATGACGACGGTTTGGTGGTCGTACTCCACGCGGCCCAATTGGAACTTGATCCGCATGTCGACGATCGGCACGATGATGCCGCGCAGATTAATGACGCCCTTGATGAAATCGGGCGCGTTCGCGATGCGCGTCACGTTGTCGTAGCCGCGAATCTCCTGCACCTTCAGGATGTCGATGCCGTACTCTTCGGCGCCCAGCGTAAAGATCAGGAATTCCTGACCGGCCGCATCGGCCTGCTGCGCGTCGCGGCGCCCGCCGACGACGAGCGCGTTCGCTTGACTGGATTGGACTTCTGCCACGTTAGCCCCCAAACGGTTGGGAATGACGAAAATTACTAAAAGGTCATGGCGCCGTGCGACGCACGGCTCTCACGATTGAGTGCCGCGACGTCCACGATCAGCGCGACACTGCCGTCGCCCAGGATCGTTGCCGCCGATATGCCGCGCACCTTGCGGTAGTTCGTTTCGAGGTTCTTCACGACCACTTGCTGCTGGCCGACGAGCTCGTCGATCAGCATGGCGAAGCGACGGCCCTCGGTCTGCATGATCGTCACGATGCCTTGGGTGGGCTCGGTCCGTGCGCCTTCGACCACGAATACCTCGTGCAGCGCGACGAGCGGCAAATATTCGCCGCGCACGCGCACCACGCGCTCGCCGCCCGCCACCGTATAGATGTCCTCGGCCACCGGCTGCAGCGATTCCATGACGAAATTGAGCGGCAGGATGAAGATCTCGTTGCCGACTTTCACCGACATGCCGTCGAGAATCGCGAGCGTGAGCGGCAGCACGATGCGCGTGGTCGTGCCCTTGCCCGCGTGCGAGGTGATTTCGACGTGGCCGCCCATCGATTGGATGTTGCGCTTGACGACGTCCATGCCCACGCCGCGGCCCGAGACGTCCGTCACCTGTTCCGCCGTCGAGAAGCCGGGCATGAAAATGAGGTTCCAGACTTCCTCGTCGGACATCTGCTCGCTCACCTGCATGCCTTGCTTGATGGCCTTGGCGAGAATCTTGTCGCGACGCAGGCCTGCCCCGTCGTCGCTGACTTCGATCACGATGTTGCCGCCGTGGTGGGCGGCCGACAGCACGAGCTGGCCCGCGCCGTCCTTGCCCGCGGCGCGGCGCGCCTCGACTGTTTCGATGCCGTGATCGAGGCTGTTGCGCACGAGGTGCGTGAGCGGATCGATGATCCGTTCGATCAAGCTCTTGTCGAGTTCGGTCGCTTGGCCGAAGGTGACGAGCTCCACTTCCTTGCCGAGCTTGGCCGCCAGATCGCGCACGAGACGCGGGAAGCGGCTGAAGACGTAATCCATCGGCATCATGCGGATCGACATCACGGTCTCTTGCAGATCGCGCGCGTTACGCTCGAGCTGCGCCATGCCGTTGAAGAGCCGATCGTGCAGCGCCGGGTCGAACGTGCTCGTCGTCTCGGCGAGCATCGCCTGCGTGATCACGAGTTCGCCGACGAGGTTGATCAACTGATCGACCTTTTCCACGCCGACACGAATCGAGCTGCCCTCGGCGGCAGCCGCGGCCGCGGCCGGGCGGGCCTTCTTGTCCTCGCCGCCGGACGCCGATGCCGGCGCGGCCACGGCGCGGGCCGATTCAGCGTTGGGTTCGCGCTCCGGCTCCGGTGCCGATGCGTTGGCTGCCGGCGCCGCGTGGGCAACCGGCACACTCGGCTGCGGCGCGCTGACCGTCGGCGCGAGCGCCGGTGCCGGCGCGTCCAGTTCGAGCGCAGCGCCCGGCGCCGTGCCGCGGCCGATCGCGATCTGACTTTCGTCGATCACGAAGCAGCACACGGCTGTAATGTCGTCGGACGGTACGTCGGTCTCGAGATAGGCGATCAGGTCGCCGCCGCTCTTCACCAGTTCGACGATATTGCCCAGGTTGCCCAATTCTTCGATCAGGAGTTCCTGGTCCTTCTCCCCCACCCCCCGTAGCGTCACTTTCAGGTGCGGTCCTTCATTATTCGAGGTGCTTGGCGAGCCGGCCGTGGCCGCACCGTGCGTCGCCTCGACGGCCTGCTCCACCACGTGCTCCGGCGTGCCCGACGCATCGATCGCCACCGGTGCCGCGCTCGCTGCAGCGGCGGGCTGCGCGGCCGGGGCGGCGCTCGGCGCGGGTGCGCTCTGGGCACTCGCGCCGCTGCTCTCGGCATGCAGGCGTTCGAGCTTGGCGCAAATGGCGGATGCGGCGGCGGCGTCCGGCTCCGCGCTCGCGCGGTAGGCGGCAAGCTGATCGGCCAGTACGTCCTTCGTCTCGAGGAACGTGTCGATCATGTCCTTGCGCAGCTTCAGTTCGTTGTTGCGCGCGCGATCGAGCAGCGATTCGAGAATGTGCGTCGTCTCGGTCAGTGCGGTGAAGCCGAATGTCGCCGCGCCGCCCTTGATCGAGTGCGCCGCGCGGAAAATCGCGGCCAAGTCCTCCGGATCCGGCGTGCCGATGTCCAGGTTCAGCAGCAACTGCTCCATTTGCGCGAGCAGTTCATCCGCCTCGTCGAAGAAGGTCTGGTAAAACTGGGTAATGTCGAGTGTCATGCTTCAGTCACCGCTGAGAGTCGTGTGCTTCGCTGTGCGCGGGGTCTAACCGTTTCCATCCATGCGCGCGCATCGCGCCGCGTATGCCCTGTCTTTGCCTATCCGTGTCTATCTCTTTTCGCTTCGTGCGAACGGCCCGTCGTGCTTTCGGGCCCGCTCGGTCCCGGCTCATGCATTGAACGCGTCGACGAGCTCCATCAACGTATCGGGATCGAGCGGCTTTTCGATCCAGCCGGTCGCGCCGGCCGCACGCGCCGCATCCTTGAAGGCAACCCCGTCCTCGGTCGTCAACACAAAAATCGGCGTGGCCGCGTAAGCCGGCTGCGTGCGCAGTGCCGCGATCACGTCTAACCCGCTGCGCTTGGGCATGTACTGGTCCGTCAGCACGAGGTCGAAGCTGCGCGCCAGCGCGCTGGCGAGCCCTTCGTCGCCGTCGGCGGCGAGCGTGACCTCGTAGCCGGCCGCCCGCAGCGTCGCCGCGAGGATTTCGCGCATCGCGGCCGAATCGTCGATCGCCAAAATGTGTTTGATCATCAATGCCTCACACCGCACCTGCACTTACACACGTATTCGTATTCGCCGTCCACTCGCGACAGGCGCGAGCGCGCGGCGCGCACGCCCGACTCAATTCTTTGCCGCCTGTCCCGCGACGCCTATCGGCGGCGGAGCAGCGGGGTTTGCCGACGGCGCGATCTTGCCGACGAGCGGCGCGGCGCTCGCCGCGTTGTCCGAGAGCATCGTCGCCGTCGAATCATCATGCATCAATGCATCCTCGGACTTTTTGTTGAGAACGATGATAGAGATGCGTCTATTCTCCGGATCGAACGGGTCGGCCTTGTTCAAGTTCTGCGTCGAAGCGAGCCCGAGCACACGCATCACCTTGTTCTCGTCCATGCCGCCCGCGATCAGCTCGCGCCGCGAGGCGTTGGCTCGATCGGCCGATAGCTCCCAATTGCTGTAGCCCCCGCCGCCGCCTGCATAAGGCACGGCATCGGTATGGCCCTGCACGACGATTCGGTTCGGCACGTCGTTCAGGGTCTGGCCGATCGCGCGCAAGATGTCGCGCATGTAAGGCTCGACGTTGTTGCTGGCGGTCGCGAACATCGGCCGCTTTTGTGTATCGACGATTTCGATGCGCAGGCCCGTCAGCGTCGAATCGATGCGGATCTGCTGCTTGAACTGGCGCAGTACCGGATTCGCTTCGATCGCGGCCATCAGCTTGACCTGCAGATCGTGCAGCCGCATTTGCTCGCGGCGCTCGAGCGCGCCTTGCAGTGCATTGAGCGATTGATCGTCGGCCTTTGCGGCCGTGTGCATCCCTTTCGTGGTGGTGCCGTCCGAGCGGCGCGTCACGCCATCGGTGTCGGTCGAGATGTCGCGCCCGCCGCCTTTGATGATGCTCGACTCCTGCGCACTGCGATCGCCGCCGCCGAGCAGCGCCGCCTTCAACGGTTGATTGAAGTATTCGGCGATGCCCTTGAGCTGCACCGGCGTCACGGCGCTCAGCAGCCACATCAACAGGAAGAACGCCATCATCGCGGTCATGAAGTCCGCGTAGGCGAGCTTCCACGCACCGCCGTGGTGCCCCTTCTTCGCGGGCGCCACGCGCTTGATGACGATCGCCCTATCCTTGCTTTTGTTCATGTGGCGCTTTTCCTCGCTCGTTCGGGCCCGGCGCTTACTTGGCCTTTACGCGGCGCACGTGCTCTTCGAGCTCGACGAACGACGGGCGCTCGGTAGAGAAGAGCACTTTGCGGCCGAACTCGACGGCAATCGCGGGCGCATAGCCGTTCAGGCTGGCGAGGATGGTGACCTTGATGCACTGGAACATCTTGGTGGACTCGGCCACGCGCTGCTCGGCCAAGCTCGACAGCGGCCCGATGAGACCGTACGAGAGCAAAATGCCGAGGAAGGTGCCCACGAGGGCCTGCGCGATCATCGCGCCCAGGACGGCCGGCGGCTTGTCGGCCGACGCCATCGTATGGACGACGCCCATCACGGCCGCGACGATGCCAAACGCGGGCATTGCGTCGCCGACGCGCATGAGCGCGTGTGCCGGACCTTCGCCCTCGGCGTGATGCGTTTCGATCTCCTCGTCCATCAGGCTTTCGATCTCGAACGCGTTCATGTTGCCGCCCACCATCAAGCGCAGGTAGTCGGTCAGGAATTCGACGATGTGATGGTCGGCGAGAATTTTCGGGTATTGCGTGAAGATCGGGCTCTTCTCGGGGTCGTCGATATCGGCCTCGAGCGTCAGCGTGCCTTCCTTACGCGCCTTCGCAAGCAAAACGTAAAGCAACGCCATCAACTCCATGTACACATCCTTCGTGTACTTCGAGCCTTTGAACAGCGTCGGCAGAAGACGGAACGTCGCCTTGATCGTCTTGACCCCGTTGCCCAAAATGAATGCGCCAAGCCCCGCGCCGGCGATCATCAAGACCTCGACCGGCTGCAGGAGCGCGCCCAGATGGCCGCCCGCGATCGCATAGCCGCCGAAGACGGACAACACGGTTACGAGTGTTCCAACGAAAATCAACACTGCCGGGTCCTCACAAGAGCGACGGGGAGACCGTCGTTAATCTGGTTTACGGCACGCAAGCCGAAAACTTTGGGGGCAAAAGAGGGACGGAGATGCCGCGTAAACCAGGACGGCGCCGGGCGCGATCGCGCGATCCCACGCAGGTGCCGCCTGCGGGGCGGTCAGTTTTTCCGGTGCCAGGCGCGTAGCGGGCTTGGGCGCCTCGCGCCGGCGTGCTCGCTGCGCCCATGCTAGGCGGCAAGTTCGGGCGTGCTCAGTTCGGCTCCTCCCAGCGCCTGCTGGGCCTGGGCAAGCGATTTGCGCGTCTTGCCGGCGCGCGACGGAGGCTGGCACAGCCCGCAGACGAAACCGTGCCGCGGGTCGTGGGCATGTGCGACAAAGTGGCCGCGGCAACGCGTACACGGCGTCAGCTGAAGCATCCCCGAGTCGAAGAAGCGCACCAGCGTCCAGGCCCGCGTCAAGCTCAGCAGCGGCTCATCGCCGTTCAGCGCCGTATGCTCCAGATAAAGTCGATAACTTTTGACGATCGACTGGATGCTTGGGCAGCCGCCGTGCTCCGCCATGAACCGGTAAATATTGTAAAAAAGGGATGAGTGGGTGTTCGGTTGCCAGGTCATGAACCAATCCGTCGAAAACGGCAGCATGCCCTTGGGCGGCGAAACGCCTTTCAATTCTTTATACAGCTTGATGAGCCGGTCGCGCGATAAGCTCGTTTCCGCTTCGAGCAATTGCAGGCGCGCGCCCAGTTCGATCAACTCGATCGCCAGCGTGATTTCCTTGACTTCGAGCACGACGCTCTTGGTTGCCATATCGGCCGTGTGCCCCGCTTAACTGAGATCCGAGATTGATTTACCGGCCGTGCACGCCGGCACGGCCAGCTGCGCGGCCGGGGACCGTCAATTGATCGATTCCACGCTCTCGCTCGCCAATAGGATGGCCGAATGACTTTGCGCCAGCGAGCCGGCTTTGATCTTGTCGGCCAGCGACGACAGCACGGCATGATCGTCGAAGCGGAAGCGGCATAACAACTGACTCGATGCGGCAAGCTTCACCGTTTGCGCGAAAGACAGATTCGCTAGGACGTCGGCCAACCCATCGCTGATGCCCATGCGAAACATGCCCATCGGCTTGTCCTCCCGCAGCAGACGCTGCGCAAGCAACAAGTACGAGAGATTGACTTCCTTGATCTCGTTCAGCATTTCGCTGGTTGCGCTCATGATTCCCCCGGGGTCTGTACTTCGGAAACGTTTGCTCGGCAGCGCGCGATCTAGCACGTGCTGCCGCCCGTTTTGGTCCTCGATCAAATTGTGTCTAATTGTAAAAAGGGTGGAAATAGGAAGAGCACCGCCGATACGTGCCGGAAATATGCCCGGACAGCGTGTAGGACTTTTTCCTACATCGAATGCTGGCGTGGGTTCGCCGGTTTCGGCGGATTCCAAGGAAGGAGCGGGCACGGGCCGTGCTGTCCCTTTGGCCCGTTGCATCGATGCAAACGGCGAGGATTATCGGATAAAGACCCGCCGTCGTCACACCCGAACACCTGCCGCGTCCCGCAGATCAGCCCAGCGCTGTTTTTACCGGAATCGCGCGTTTAAGTAAGTGCGTGCTGTTTCGGCCTGTAACAAGGATTAAGGGTTTGAAAACCCTCTCATAACAAGGGCGTGCGGTCCTGATAATGGCGTTTCAGGCTGACCCTCGGCGGCACGGCAGCGTGCGCCTTCTAGCGCAATGAAGCATGGCGGATAGCTCCTCTCAGGAGGAGCCGCTCTACCAATCGCCGCGCCAGGACAGCCGCGCCACGGATGGCCGCCTGCGGAGCGTCGCCGTGCGGCTGGCCGCCCTACCGAAAGGAGATTGACGAATGCGAATCGCTCAGATCGCGCCGCTTTACGAAGCCGTACCGCCGAAGTTCTACGGAGGCACCGAACGCGTCGTGTCGTATTTGACCGAAGCGCTGGTCGAGCTCGGACACGACGTCACGCTGTTTGCCAGCGGCGATTCGATTACGTCAGCGACGCTCGATGCGGCATGGCCTCGAGCGCTCCGCCTCGACCCGACCATTCGGGATCCGCTCGCCCCGCACATGCTGCTGCTCGAAAAAGTGCGTCGCATGGCGGGCGAATTCGATGTGCTGCATTTCCACCTCGATTACTTACCGTTCTCGCTGTTTGCCGAAGCGGGCACGCCCTCGTTGACGACCCTGCATGGCCGGCTCGATCTGCCCGAATTGCAGCCGGTATTCGACACGTTCTCGCAGGCGAACGTCGTTTCTATTTCGCAGTCGCAACGCACGCCCCTCCCTCAGGCGCGTTGGCGCGAGACTGTCTACCATGGTCTGCCCGAGCGCCTCTTGGCGCCGCAACCGCATTGCGAGCCCGAGTACTTGGCGTTCCTCGGGCGCATTTGCCCGGAAAAGCGCGTCGATACCGCCATCAAGATCGCGGCGATGAGCGGCCTACCGCTCAAGATTGCGGCGAAGGTGGACAAGGTCGATCGCGATTACTTCAAGCAGGAAATCGAGCCGCTGCTGTCGTCGGCCCATGTTGAGTTTGTCGGTGAGATCGATGAGGCACGCAAGCCCGAGTTCTTGTCTCGCGCCAAGGCATTGCTGTTCCCAATCGATTGGTGCGAGCCGTTCGGCCTCGTGATGATCGAGGCGATGGCTTGCGGCACGCCCGTCATCGCGTTCAACCGCGGCTCCGTGCCCGAGGTGATCGACCACGCCGTGACCGGCTACATCGTCGAAGACGTGCAAGGTGCTGTGGCCGCGCTGCAGCGGCTAGATGAGCTGTCTCGCGAGGAGATTCGCACGCAATTCGAACGCCGCTTCACGGCGCATACGATGGCGCGCAACTACGTGAAATGCTACGAGGCGCTACTCGAACAAGACACCGGACGTCCGAAGCTGCGCAGTGTAGCCGCGGGATAACCCGAATAAGGCGAATATAACCGTCATCGAATCACACATTGACGGCAATGCGCTCAGGATGGCGCGCGTGAAATGCTTGAAATAATTCGTAAGAACGCCATTCGCAAAGCCCGGAGCCCCTGTGCCGGGCTTTGCATTTGCGGACTCGAATGCTGAAAACGGACGGCGATTCGATAAGCGCCCAAACCCCGGCACGCCTCGTCTCGGCCTCGCCTCGTCTCGGCTTATCCGCGCGCAGCGTTATTGCGCAATGACGAAGCGCTCCCGGTTCTTGCCGGCGATCCATTTCGGCGGCTTCCCGCGGCCACTCCAGGTCGCGCCCGATTTCGGATCCTGATACTTCGGCGGCAGCGGCGCCTTCTTCGGCGGGCGGCCGCGTCGAGCGGCTTCGGCAAAGCCGAGATCGTGGGCGCTGAGCCCGAATTCCGCAATCCTTTGCTTGATTTCCGCGATCACGTTGACGACTTCTTGGCGCCGGGCTTCGTCCGCCTGCGCCTGCAGCTTTGCGATCTGAGCCTTCAGTTCTGAGTATTGGGACATCGTGGTCTCCCTTGATTGAAAAACAGGTTTGCTCGGAGGGTAGTAGGAACTCACGCAACTGGCAATGCCGACTTTACCCGACACCAGTCAAATGAAATTGTATGATAGTTCCTAAAAACTGCTTCACCGTGCCTAAAACCTCATTACCGGTCCAATAGCCGGCTCTCGCGCAAGCTATTCGCGGCAATGCGTGTGAATGAGACGCCGCGCGCCACACTGCCGCATGACGCGGCAGAGGGCCGGCATTGCGATTCGATTTGAAAGGAAGCGTTCGGCTTGACGCCGATGCCTAAGCGGCACAGCGCCTACGAAGCGGTGAGCTCGTCCGTGATCGAAAATAATTTGCGCAAGTGATGTGCGACACCGGCCTCGAAGTTATTGCCGATACGCGGTACCCACGGCAGCCGGGCAATCAAATCGGGATTCGCGTTGTTCATCATGAACGGATGCCCGGCCGTCTCGAGCAGATCGATGTCGTTCATGTTGTCGCCGAATGCGACGCAATGCGTGGCGTGCAGGTCGAGACGGTCGAGCACGAATTGGAGGGCGCGCCCTTTCGACACATCGTGTGTCATGACTTCCAAGCAATCGGGCAGCGAATACGTGACGTAAAGGGCATCGCCGAATTCGTGCTCGAGACGGGCGGCAATGCGCGCGAGATCGCCTGGATCGCCGATATAGAGCACTTTCGCGATATCGCCGCCGTGGTGCGCCTGCATATCGATGACTTCATAGCGAAAGCCCGAATCCTGATGGAACGCGAGCAGATGGGGCGCATGCCGATCGATGAGCCATGCATCGTCGGCGAACAGATTGACGATGACGCGGCCATGCTCGCCGACGATGCCGGGCTGCACGAGCCGGCGCACGGCGTCGCTCGATAGATTGCGCGCGTGGATCAGGGTGTCGTCCGGCGCATGGACGCGCGCGCCGTTGGACGTGATCAGATAGGAACGAACGCCGAGCAGATCGCGAATGCCGGCGACGTCGCAATAGTGGCGTCCCGTGGCAATCACGAATTGAATGTCCGCCTGCGCGAGCCGACGCACCGTAGCCACTGTGAACGGGTCCAGTTGATGATCGCTGTTGAGCAGCGTTCCGTCCAGATCGGTAGCGACGAGCTTGTACATGGCAAAGGGCAAGGCGATGTCCATTAAAAAGAGAAAGCGGGCCAATCGGCCGTTATTCTATGCCCCTGCGCTGAAAGCGGCGCGCCGTGCGAGTTCCAGCGCCCCGTGTACGGAGTCGGCGCGCGGGGGCCGCAGCCGCGCGCGATGCGAGGCGGGCACGTAACCGGCGAGCGGCGCGGCCAATCCGCCGCAGAGCGCAACAGGCAGCAGGCCGCTCGGATCCAAGGCATCGACGAGCTGCGCAATGTCGGCGCCGGCTTGCGCAAGCAGCGCAGCGGGTACACGGTGATCGCGATGGGCGAGCACGATGGGCGCCAGGCCCGCGTACGCCGTCTGATTCGCTTCGCAAAGCCACACAACGAGCGCGTCGCGATCCGCCGCCCCCATGTGAGCGAGCAGTGCCGACGAAAAGGCATCTGCGTGCGCGCGACCGTCGAGCACCTGCTGCGCATGAACGACGGCCCGCAAGCCGAGCCAAGCACCGCTCGCTTCATCGCCCGACGGAAACCCGTACCCACCTGCCATGCGAGAGCCGCCGTCGCGATCGAGCACGGCTGCAATACTGCCGGTTCCAACGGCCACGATCACGCCGGGCTCGCCGCCGTGCGCGCCAAGCAGTGTGGTGTAAGCATCGCTTTGTACCTCGAGCGCAGCGAGCTTCGGGGCTTGCGCAACGAATGCGGTGAGCCAATCGCGATTATTGACGCCGGCGAGCCCGCAACCCAGCGCGCAGCGGGTCCATTCGAAATCGCGCCCGGCCAATACGAAGGCCTGCGCGCACGCCGCTTCGATCGCACGCCAGGCCCGCTCGGTACCCAGCGCGAGCCCCGACGCGCCGCCCGTGGTTTGTGCCAGCTCGACGCCGTGTGCGTCAGCCAGCACGACGCGCGTGCCGGTGCCGCCACCGTCTACGCCGATCAGAAAATGCGCTGCTTCCATGCTGCCTACCCGCGGCACGAAGCCGCATCGCCAAAGTGAATTGACCGAAAGAGTATCGGGTTCGGGCATCGCCGCCAATTGTCCAAACGGCCGAGTTGTCGTACGCCGCCGATCCGCTATCCTTTGGAGCGATCGACATCACGTATCGGCAAGCCGGCAAGATCGGCAACGCGGGCAATCAACGGCTAGCGCAATGGAGCGTTGGCAACGAGGGGGATGCATGACCGAGCGCTGCAATTGGGTAAAAACACCGGCGGACGCGCACTACCACGACACGGAATGGGGTGTGCCCTCGTACGATGATCGGCATCTATTCGAGATGCTCGTGCTCGAAGGCGCACAAGCCGGCCTGTCGTGGTCCACCATTCTCAACAAGCGCGACAACTACCGTCGGGCATTTGCCGATTTCGATGTCGATACCGTTGCGCGCTTCACGCCGGCGCAGGTCGAAACGCTGCTGCAGGACGCCGGCATCGTGCGCAACCGCGCCAAGATCGAATCGGCCATCGTCAATGCGCGCGCCGTCCAGCGCATTCGGGCCGAGCATGGCTCGCTGGCCCATTTCGTGTGGTCGTTCGTCGACGGACAGCCCGTGCAGAACGAGTGGGCGCGCTACAAGGAGCATGCGCCGGCCGCTACGCCGGCGTCCGATGCGCTGAGCAAAGCCCTTAAAGCCTACGGCTGCAAATTCGTCGGCTCGACGATCTGCTACGCGTTCATGCAGGCAGTCGGCATGGTCAATGACCATCAAACCAACTGCGAATCGCGTGAGCGTTGTGCCGCACTCGCCAAGCGCAGCCCTCCCAGACATACCCGCGGTGGGGCCAAAGGCAGCGGCAAGCGCTCGACCGCCTAAGCCAACAGTGTCGCGCACGCAACAGCCGGCAAAAAGTTCTTGATTCGCGCGCGTGCCCTAGGGAAGATCGCGGGAAAGCTGCAATTTTGCCCGTCGCGGCCGTTATAGCATTGACGAGCAACGACATAAGCGCTGCCTAGCGCAGCGAATGAAGATCATGAAAACCTTGCACTTCCTGACTCATCAGGAACTGTTCGATCACGCTGTCGACCACCTTTTCGCGCAACGGCAGGCTGCACTGCTGCCGCGCGGCGGCGGCGCCTACCATGGCCATCGCGGCGGGTGCCCGATCGGCCGCCTCATCCGGGCGCGCGATTACACGACCGCGATGGAGGGCGTGCCGGTTCGCTACATCGACAAACCGCCCACGACCGTCCCCGCCTATATGGATGCGGGCGTCGCGGCGCTAAGGAAAGCGCTACTGCGAGCGCGCGTGAATGTCTATGACCCGACGACGGTGAGTCTGCTCAGTTGCCTGCAGAACGTGCACGACGCGTTCGGCGTATGGGAATGGCACGAACGACTGGCGTCGATCTCGAGGCAATTCGAACTGTCGGCCGCGCGGCTCGAAAAGCACGCGGCTTGAGGCGGCCGGGTCGATCGGTAACGGGGTTGCGCCCCCCAGCGGAAAGGAGTTTCGCCCAAACTCGAAAGGCCAATGCAAACGGCGGTGTTGCTTCTCTCGAAGCACACCGCCGTTTGTTTTCCACTTTGCGCTGCCGATGGCAGCGCGATGCAGCTTCTTAGTGCAGCTTCTTCGGCAGCATTTGGCTGCGCAGACGCTTATGCAGGCGCTTGACCGCAGCAGCCTTCTTGCGCTTGCGCACAGCCGTGGGCTTTTCGTACGACTGGCGCTCACGCAGTTCGGCGATGAGGCCGTTCTTTTCGATGGCGCGACGGAAGCGGCGGATCGCCACCTCGAACGGCTCGTTTTCCTTCAGAAGAATGGTCGTCATGGAGTTTCCAAAGTTACGTTCAAATGCGCAGCGCTTTCGCGCACGCGCCAGTCCGACGGACGTCACCGCCATGCCGCACGCTCAATGGCGCCGACACCGGCAGGGCCGGACAGGCCTGAAAAGAGAGAGCGGAGCGTTCACCGCGCACGCCGGCCGAGACACATACCGACGCCGCGTTTGACTGCCGGAACTGAACCTGCCTATTGCCCATGCCGCTCGCGAAGTCACCGCGAGCCCGCCGTGGCAAGGCCTGTTGGCTATGCGACGAAAGGGCGGCAGATCCCAAATGAAAACGGCAGCGATCTCAATTTGACCCGAGATGATAGCAGGTAAACCGAAAGTGAGCACGCTTTTCATCGGCTTGACGGTGTGCCCAGGGGCCCCGGGACAAACAAAACAAGACACCGTTCGCAAACGTTGTGTTTTCTTCGAAACCTTGCGCAGCAAGGCGTTTCGACCGTTTCGAAGCTCAAAATGAATGAATTCGTCGTTCGTTCCCTAAAGTTTTTTCTCGGCCTCGCCGACAACCAGGACAGGCGGTCAGCGCCACTCGCGAAAGCGCGACGCCGAACCCCAACACCAGCCTAGTCCCTGGACCGTATTCCAAACGAGGAAGCAAAATGCTGAACATCAACACCAACATCTTGTCGCTGCAGACGCAAACGAACCTGTCGGGTTCGCAGAGCGCGCTTTCGCAGGCCATCAACCGCCTCTCGTCGGGCAAGCGTATCAATACGGCTGCGGACGACGCTGCCGGCCTCGCGATTGCCACGACGCAAACGGCGGCGATCAACGCGCTGAACCAAGGCGTGATGAACGCCAACAACGGCATCTCGATGGTGCAAACGGCTTCGGGCGCGATGGCCTCCACCGTCGCCAACTTGCAGCGTATCCGCCAGCTCGCCGTTGAATCGGGCGACGGTTCGCTCGGCTCCGCCGCGCAAGCGAACCTGCAAACGGAAGTGTCGACGCGTCTGACGGAAATCAACCGCGTCGAATCGCAAACGACGTTCAACGGCCAACAGGTGCTCGGCGGCCTGAAGACGGTGGACTTCCAAATCGGCGCAAGCGCCAACCAAACGATCTCGGTCGCCTTCGGTACGACCGCGTGGACGGCGGGGGGCCTGGGCGTGTCAGGCGTCGACATCTCGTCGACCTCGGGCGCACAAGCGGCAATCACCGCGATCGACGCAGCGCTCTCGAGCGTGAACAACTTCCAAGCAACGCTCGGTGCAACGCAGAACACGTTCCAAGCGGCGATCACGAACACGCAAACGCAATCGACGAACCTGTCGGCGGCCAAATCGCAGATCGAAGACGCAGACTTCGCGCAAGAAACGGCGAACCTGTCGAAGGCGCAAGTGCTGCAGCAAGCCGGTATCTCGGTGCTCGCGCAAGCGAACTCGCTGCCGCAACAAGTGCTCAAGCTGCTCCAGTAAGATGCGAGCGCGGCATGGCGAGCCGCCGTCCGGGCCGCCATGCAAACGGAATCGGCGCACGCTGGAGCTCGCGGGCACCGATTCCGAAGCAACACGGCAACAAGGCAACACAGTAGGACCGACGCGAACGGGAGGCATGCCTCCCGTTACGCGCTCATAAAACGGCTGGCCGGTACCCCCGGGCGGCCATCGCATGACACTGCACTGAATTTCGCGGGAACGCACGGAGCCTGGCATGAGCACAACGAGCACGACTTCGCTGTTACAACAAGCAGCGCAATCCGTTTTGAGCGGCGCGACCAAGTCGACGCTCGACGTAAACTCGCTCGTCTCGGCGCTCGTGACCGCCAAAACCGCGGCGCAGGCCACCACGCTGGCCAATCAGCAATCGAGCGACAACACGACGCTCTCGGCGATCGGCCAAATGAAGTCGTCGCTGACGGCGCTGCAAAATTCGCTGACCGGGCTTTCGGACGGCAGCATCTTCAGCCAGCTCGGCGCCACCATGAGCGGCACGGGCATCACCGCGACAACCTCCACGGGCGCGGCGGCCGGATCCTATTCGATCAGCGTGCAGCAGATCGCCACGGCCAATCAGATTTCCTCGGGCGCGTATGCCAGCGGCGCCACGCTCGGTACCGGCACGGTGACGATCGGGGTCGGCTCCGGTTCGATGACCGTCAACCTCGATTCGACGAACAATACGCTGGCGGGGCTCGCTTCGGCGATCAATGCATCGACGAGCAACCCGGGCGTGACAGCTTCTGTGGTGACGGCGTCCGACGGCCAGCATCTCGTGCTCACCTCGACGCAAACGGGCGCGGCCAACACCGTGACGATCTCCGCCGGCGCCGGTGTCGATACCGGCTTGAACACGGCCAGCTTCGCACAGGTGACAACGGGCCAAGACGCCAAGCTCACAATCAGCGGTAACGCGGTCACGAGCGCGAGCAACACGGTCACGGGCGCACTGACAGGGGTCACGCTGAGCTTGACCGCGGCCGCCGTGGGCACCACGCAGACGGCGAGTGTGGCAACCAATACGACGGCTATCACGAACGCCATCCAAGGCTTCGCCAATGCCTACAATTCGTGGATCTCGATCGAAAAATCGCTGTCCTCGTACGACACGAGCTCCTCGTCAGCGGGCCCGCTGCTGGGTGATGCAATGTTGAACTCGGCGGTCAACGGCATTGCCTCGGTCATGGCGAGCGGCGTCACGGTGGGCGGCACGACATACAGCTTGGCGCAGATCGGCTTGGACCTGAACAACGACGGCACGCTGAACTTCACCTCGTCGACGCTGCAGTCCACGCTGACCTCGTCGCCGACGATGGTGCAGAACGTGTTCAACGGCACGAACGGCATCGGCCAGCAGTTGAGCAATTTCATCAACTCGTACACCGAATCGACGGTTGGGCAGATCGATCAGCGCACGTCGTCGATCAACTCCGATCTCACGAGTATCACGCAGCAGCAAGCGTCGTTGACGGCTTACCAGCAAACGCTGACGGATCAGTACAATGCGCAGTTCACCGCCTTGAATACCCTGATGACGCAGATGCAGAACAACACGTCGTATTTGAATCAGTTGTTCGGCGGCAACGGCAGCGCCGGTACGCTGAACAAGTCTTGATCGTTCAGCCTTCTACCTAAAAGGCAAGACATGGTTACCGAATCACTCGCGCGCGCCTATGAGTTGACGCGCACGCTCGTCACTGCCGTGGAATCGGGCGACTGGCAGTTCGCATCCGATCTCGTCGAAGAGCGCTCGCCGCTCATCATGGCGCTTGAGCGCGATCAAACCGAAGCGTCGCTGGCGACGATCCGCGCGATCCAGCAATTGGACACGGCCGTCATGAGCCGCGCACGCGATGCGCGTGAGGCGATGTCGAGTGAGTTCAGCGAGGCGAAGCAACGGATTGCGGCGGCCGGTTTTTATCAAACAACGGGGAAATTGCGTTGAGACCTGGGCCGCGCCCGCAAAGCCACGCGGGGCGGCACGATAAAAATAACCAACAATAACCCGCATGTATCAGGTGCGGCGCATGATCCTGAAGCCGCGGCGACGCGGCTTTTTTATTGGTCTTCGCATTCAGCAGTGGCGCGAATTGCGCCAAAAACGGTGCGTTGTTCGGGCAATGCGGTTCGCTGGCGCACAGGCACACTGCTAACTTGCCGCGGTACGTCGGCGTAGCCGTTCGCTGCAGCACGCAGCCGCGCGTTCGCCATCGTCGCGGCACGTCATCTTATCGATCTAGAGTCATTCATGCACGCACCGTCGAGCACGCCAACCGGCAACCGCCGCGTCGAAATTCGCCAGATCTTCTACTCCGAAGAGACGCGCCAGCTGCTCGACCCCGGCTTCATTGCCCTCGACAACTGCGACCAGCGGCCCGATTGGCGCGAGTACTGGCCGATCCGCGCCTTTCTGCAAAATCATACGCTCGACGAAAATACGCTTTATGGGTTCTTTTCACCGAAATTCCGCGTCAAGACCGGTCTCGACGCAGCGGCCGTGCACGCGTTCATCGAAACCGTGCCGCGCGACATCGACGTAATCGGATTTTCGCCGTATTTCGATCAAGGCGCGGCCCATCTGAATACGTTCGAGCAGGCCGCCACCAATCATGCGAACAGTTGGCCGGTGTTCGAGCGAGTCGTTGCGTTCGTCGCGCCCGGCATCGATCCGCACCATGTCGTGATGGATTCGCGGCACAGCATTTTTTGTAATTATTTCGTGGCGACGGCCGCGTTCTGGCGGCGCTGGCTTGCTGTGAACGAGGTCTTATTCTCGGTCGCGGAGACCGGCACCAGCGCGCTCGCGCAGTTGCTTAACAGGCCTCTTCAGTACGCGAACAGCTTTGTTCCGGCCAAGGTTTTTGTTCAAGAGCGCATCGTCACGCTGCTGTTGCGTAACGAGCGGCACTGGCGCGCAAAACACTACGATCCTTTGCTGCTTCCGATGTCGGGTTCGATCGTCGGCCCCTATCCGGCGGATCTACTCTTACTCGATGCACTGAAAACCGCCGCAATCGAGACCGGGCGCGAAAACTACTTGATAATGTACCAGCAGGTACGCACAGCGCTGATCGAGACAGCTCGGCGCGCGAACACATAAAGAGGCATGAAGGCGAGCATCGGCTGAACCGGACATCAGCCGATATGGTCAGCCGCGATCATCAACTGTCCCGGTGCGTGCACCACATTCGTTCGACTTCGACTTCGAGCGTACGGGCGAAGCGTGCGGCATCACACAGCGAAGAGCCGAGAACGCGCGAGCGCAGTCCGCCGCGCATTCCCGTCAACAGCTGCCGCTCGCGCGCGAACGCCACCGCCTTCGCGACGTAGTCGTCTTCATCGGCTGCAATCCAATCGCCAAGATCGACGCTATGCAGCACGCTTTCACACAGGTGTCCAAGAAAGCGGTCGCCGCGCCGGCACAGCACGGGCACGCCCATCCAGAGGCTTTCGGCGGTCGTCGTTCCGCCCGGGTAGGGAAACGGGCTCAGCGAGATGTCGACACGGTTGTAGGCCGATAAATATTCGGCACGCGGCGAAAGCCCTTCCATCAAAATGCGATCGGGCTCAATCCCGTACGCGGCGAAGCGTGCCAGCGTGGCAACGCGCTGGCTTTCGTCAGCGAGTTGCTGCGCCTTGAGAAACACCCGAGCATCGGGTACCGCGCGCAGGATGCGCGACCATACCGCCACCACGCGATCGTTGACTTTCACGAGATCGCTGAAGCAGCCGAATGTCAGCGGGCGGGTCGAATCCTCGATCGCCGCCACATCGATATCGACTGCCGGTTCGGGCGGCGTAAAGCACAGGTATCCGTGCGGCAACCGCCATGGACGCTCGATGAAGTGTTCCGTTTCATCAGGCGGCAGCACCCATTCGTCGCCGAGCACATAGTCAACCGCCGCGAGGCCCGTCGAGGCAAAGTAGCCGATCCAACTCACTTGCACGGGCGCCGGCTTCCAGGCGAATACCGGTAGGCGGTTGCTGTCGGTATGCCCCGACAGGTCGAACAGAATATGTACGCCGTCGTTGCGGATAGTCGCGGCCGCGGCCGGGTCGCTCAGGCCGACGAGCGTACGCCACTGTGCAAAGCGCGGCTTCAGACGCTGCGTCAGCGCATCCTCGAAAGGACGTGTCGAATAAGCGCACAGCTGCACGCGCGCCGGATCCAGATGCGCGAGCACACTTTCGAGGAAGAACCCCACCGGATGCGTGCGCAAATCGCCGGACACGAAACCGATTCGCAACGGGGCGCCCGCTCCCCTATCGACGAGCCAATCGGTAAACGGCCGCGCTTGCGCAGCGGCCATGCGTCCGAACGCGACGGCTTCGGTCAGGTAGTCCCGCGGTGCGATGTCCTGTGCGAAGCTCAGCGTAAACAGCAAATTGCTCCACGCCTCGCCCCACGACGGCCGCAATGCGATCGCCTGGCGAAACGCTGCTAGTGCGGCGGCATAATCGTTCGTCTCGCGTCGCACGATGCCCAAGTTCAGCGCCACCTGGGGCTCGAGCGGCAGCAAGGTAAGCGCTTGCTCGTAGCAGGCTACCGCATCGGCCAGCTTGTCCTGCGCCTTCAATGCATTGCCGAGATTGTTGTACGCCTGCCCAAAGCCGGGTTGCAGCGCAACGGCCTTGCGGCAGTGATCGGCCGCGGCCCCCGGCTCACCGAGCTCGCGCAGGACGTTGCCGAGATTGCTGTGCGCTTCGGCGAAGTTCGAATCGATCGCCAATGCGTTACGAAAGCTCGCGGCCGCCGCAGCGGGCAGGCGCATGTCCAGCAGCGCCATGCCGAGGTTGTTATGCGCACGAAAGTGATTCGGATCGAGCGCGATGGCCTGCTCGTAGCTTTCCACCGCCGCCGCATGCTTGCCCCAGTTCCTGAGCGCACTGCCAAGATTGTCGAAGTAAGTCGCCTGCGGACTGATTTCGATGGCGCGGCTGATTAAGTCGAGCGCATCGGCGTGGCGCTGCTCCTGCATCGCGAGGACACCGAGCAAGTGCCAGGCATCGGCATGGCGCGGCATGCGCGAAAGCGCCGCCTCGTAGCACGTGCGCGCGGCTGGCAGACGGCCGCTGCGGTGATGGACGAGGCCCTCCTCGACGAACGCGTTCGCACGCTGGTCTACCGGCGTCATTGCGCGATCTCCTTCAATCTGGTTTGCCACATATGCTCGATCGCCGTCATCCAATGGGCGGCGAAGCGCGGCGCGTCGCACAGCGGCGAGCCTTCGATTCGCGCGCGCAGGCCGGCGCGAAGCAGCGCCAGCCCAGGTAAATCAGTTGCCGCGGCGACGGCGCGCGCGACGTAGTCTTCGGTATCGGCCGCGATCCAGCCGGTGAGGCCTACCGTCTTGAGCACCAGCTCGCCGAGGTGCGAAAGGAAGCGGTCGCCACGGCGGGTCAGTACGGGCACGCCCATCCAAAGCCCTTCGACACTCGTCGTCCCGCCCGGATACGGGAACGGGTCGAGCGCAAGGTCGACGCGATGGTAGGCGCCGAAGTATTGCTCGCGCTCGGACGGCCCTTCCAGCAGCAGGCGCGTTTCGTCGATGCCGTGCGCGGCAAAACGTGAGGACGTCTCCCGCACAATGGAAGGCTCGCCAAGCTGATGGTTTTTTAACAGCAAACGCGAATGCGGCACCTCATGCAGAATGCGCGACCACACAGCGATGACGGCATCGTTCAGCTTCTTGTGATTGTTCAAGCAGCCGAACGTGAAATAGCCGTTTGCGAGCGCGGGCAGCGGCGCAACCGTGACGGGCTCGTTCGGCAGCGTGAAGCAAAGGTAGCTGTCAGGCAAGCGCCAGATGCGCTCCGTGTACTGCGCTTCCTCGTCGGGCGGGACAACGTGTGGATCGGCCAATAAGTAGTCGATCTCTGAAAGCCCCGTCGTCGCGAAGTAACCAAGCCAACTCACCTGCAGCGGCGCGGGCCGCCATGCGAACATCGGCAGACGATTGCGTCCCGTATGACCGGACAGATCGACGAGTACGTCGATCCGATCGCCGTAAATGCGCTGCGCAAGGGCCGCGTCGTCCATCTCGGCGACGTGGCGCCAAAGCGCAAAGCGCGGCTTGATGCGAGCTGTCAGCTCATCGCTGTGTACCGCGTTCGAATAGGCGATCGGCTCGATGCGGGCAGGGTCGAGTTGAGCCAGCACCGATTCAAAGAAATAACCGACCGGGTGCTTGCGCAAATCGGCCGAGACGAAGCCTACGCGCAGGGGACGTTTTGCGCCGGCGGCGGCATCGCTCGACCAGGGCCAATGTAAAAACGGCGTTGCGCGCGCTCGCATCTTTTCGCCGAAGTAGCGCGCGTCGGCCAGGTGCGTGTGCGCCGACCAATCCGGCACGTAGGATTGCCCAAACAGCACGCACGTGTGCGATTCGCCGAAGTCGGGGTTTAGCGCGAGCGCAGTGCGATAGCAGGCGAGCCCGGCATCGGCTTGGCCCAGATCGGCGAGGATCGTGCCAAGGTTGTTGTGGAACGAAGGCGCATCGGCGCGCAATTCGATCGCTCGGCGCGCATAGGTGAGCGCACGCTCGGGCGCACCGAGGCGCCGCAGCGCGTTGGCTAGGTTGTGGTAAGCATCCGCGAAATCGGGCGCGAGCGCGATCGCGCGCTCATAGCATGGCACTGCTTCCGGCACCCGCCCGGCGCCGTTCAGCGCATTGCCGAGCGTGTTGTGCGCCTGCGCCGACTCAGGCATGAGTTCGGCGACGCGCCGATACACGTCGATCGCAGCATCTATGTCACCGCGATGCATGAGCACGCTCGCGAGTTTGTCATGGGCTAGCGCCAACTGCGGTGCGAGCTTGACCGTATCGAGCAAGCACTCGAGCGCAGCTTCGCCATGACCTTTCATCTGCAGCGCGACACCCAAGTTCAAGTGCGCCTCGGCAAACGCGGGTTTCGCTTCGATTGATTTGCCGTAAGCGACGATGGCGGCATCGAGCTCGTTCAGGTCCTTGAGTGCGTTGCCGAGGTTGTTGAAGGCCTCGGCATAACTGGGCCGCAACTCGATTGCATGCGCGCAACTCGTCAGCGCCGCCGCCGCGTCACCCATCTCGCGCAGCGCGTTACCTAAATTGTTGTGCGCCTCGGCATAGGCGGGGTGGAGCTCGACTGCGCAGCGATAGGCAACGACTGCGTCCTCGAGCATACGTGCCTCGTGCAGCGCATTGCCGAGGTTGTTGTAGTAGATCGGGCTAGGACGCATCGCGATCGACTCGCGCATCAGCGCGATGCCCACTTCGCTTTGCCCGAGTTGACAGGCGAGCAGGCCCATGAAATGAAGGGCATCGGCATGCTTCGGCCGTTGGGCGAGGATGCGCGTATAGAGCGCCTTCGCATCGGCAAGTCGCCCTGCTTGATGATGCTCCAAGGCTGCATTGAGCAACTGGGCGGTGTCTTGCATATTCGATCCGATTATTGAATGCGGCAAGGCCCTTTGCTATTCCGTCATGCCAGTGTCGCCGGCTGCGCGATAACGGACCCGCATGTTGTTCACGCCGTCGCGCCACATTCCTTCGAATGCCGCTTCGAGATGGCGCGCATAGCGCGCCGCATCGCACAGGGGCGACGCCAACACCATCGCGCGCAAGCTCGAGCGCAGCGCCGAGAGGCGCTTCACATTTGACGCAACGGCGACAGCCTTAGCGATGTAGTCGTCGTTGTCTTCGGCGATCCAATCAGAAAGGCCCGCCGAATGAAGCATGCTCGCGCAGATGTTCGACAAGAAGCGATCGCCGCGCCGGCATAGCACGGGTACGCCCATCCAGAGTCCCTCCACGCTTGTGGTACCGCCCGGATACGGGAACGGGCTCAACGCGATGTCGATGCGGTTATAAGCCGCAAAGTATTCGGTGCGCGGGGAACGCCCCGCCAGTATCAAGCGGGAAGCGTCGATGCCACGGGCGGCGAAGCGCGTGAGCGTCGTTTCGCACGTATGCGCGTCGTCGAGTTGCTTCGCCTTGAGGAATAAGCGCGAGCCCGGTACGGCATGCAGAATGCGCGCCCAAACGTCGACTACACCGTCATTCATCTTCATCAGATGATTGAAGCAGCCGAACGTCACATAGCCTTGCGTCGCTAGCGGTAACGGACCGACTTCGACGCGCTCGCCGGGCGGCGTGAAGCATAGATAACTATCAGGCAAACGCCAAAGACGCTCGGTGTAATCGGTGTGCGCATCCGGAGGCAGCACATGCGGGTCGCCAAGCAGATAATCCATGGCAGGCAGGCCCGTGCTCGCGAAATAGCCGAGCCAACTCGCCTGGACAGGCGCTGGGCGCCACGCGAATAACGGCAGGCGATTGAAATTCATATGCCCGGACAGATCGAGCAGTAGATCGATGCGATCGTCGCGAATATGCGTTGCCGCTTGCTCGTCGTTCATCGACGCGAGCGGCGTCCAGGTTGAAAAATACGGTTTGATACGCGCAGTGAGCGCGTCTTCGAATCGTCGCGTGGGATAAGCGATGAGCTCGATCCGGCTGCGGTCGATGTGAGCGACGATGCTTTCGAGGAAGTGGCCCGTGGGGTGTGTCTTCAAATCACCCGAAACTAGGCCGACGCGCAGCGGTCCCGTTCGCCCATTCTCCGCGACAGAAACACGCCAGTCCCGCCACGGCTTGGCTTTGGCCGTCGCGACCCGCCCAAACTCGACGGCTTCGGCCAAATAGGCTCGCCGGCTCAAGTTGTCGTGGTAGCTGAGAATGAACAGCAAATTGCTGTGCGCCTCGAGGAGGTCTGGCTTGAACGCGATCGCACGGCGATAGGCGTCGATCGCGGCATCGAGATCGCCAACGTCGACGAGTGCATTGGCGAGGTTATTGTAGGCTTCGGCGTAGTCGGGTTTAAGCTTGATCACCGCCTGAAAGCATTCGACGGCTTCCGCAAATTTGCCCTCCTCTCGCAGCAAATTGCCGAGGTTGTTGTGAGCGGGTGCGTAGTCGCGCTTCAGCGCGATGGCCTGACGAAAGCTCTCGGCCGCAGCTGCCCGCATGCCGCGCGCCAACAGTGCATTGCCGAGATTGCCGTAGAAAATTTCGCTCTCGTGCCGGCTCAATGCCTCCATGATCCATTCGGTCGCTCGCACATAGTCGCCGTCGTGATAAGCCACGAGGCCGAGTAGATGCAGCGCGTCGGCATGGTGGGGATCTAGGGCGAGTATCTGTCGATAGACGAGCGCGGCATCCGCAAAGCGGCCGGCTTGCTGTAGGGCAAGGCCCGACTCGATCGAGGGTGCGGTCAACGACGAACCCGACCGTTGCATAGACGAAGCGGGGATGCTGCGCTGCAAAGCGCTCTGCACACGCGGCGCTATCAGAGGCGGCGTAACAAACTGCACCGCGCCCGGCGCCGGCTGCGCCGCCATCCCGTGATGCCTCGGCAGTGCTTGCTCGACGGAATCGACGAGCAGTTGCCGAGCACTAGGGTCTCGATCATTGGCCATACTTGCGCAAGTAGCGGTCGTAGGCGGCACGCCAGGACGGGGTGCCGAACGCGCCCGCGCTCTCATGCACGGTACTGATCGGCCAGGTTCCCATGCGCAAGCCCTTGAGTTCGGCTTGGCGACAGAAGTCCATATCGTAGAAGTGGAACTCGAACTGGTCGTCAAATCGCGTACCGGTCTCAATCAAACGCGCGCTGTCGGCTATCAGCATGAGCCCATCGAGCAGCTTGCACTCGACGCCGGACGGCCCGAAGTGAGAAATGTTATCGCAAGGAAAACCCTTGCCGTGACCGACCGTGCCGCTTAGATATTCGGGGCTGTCCCACTTCAAGTCGGGCGTGGCGAAGGCCCATGCAGGTTGCAGCGGCGAGCGGCGCCGATTGCCGGCAAGACCCACGACGTCGAATTGGGTGAGCGCCTCACGAATGCGTTCGGTCCAGAAAAAATCGTGGATCGATACGTCGTCGTGCACAAACACGAGAATCGCAGGGCTTGATGCTGCCTGCTCGATCGCAGCGTTATACAGCGTCGCGAGGCCCGTCGCATTGTTATCGAACAGCAGCAGTTCAGGCGGGCGGGCGTGACGCTGCACGGCGAGTGACCGGCCCAACGCCGTATCACGCATGAAGTTCGCTTGCGAGCAGCGGGTCGCGCACACCAGGCGGATCGGCCTCCCGGCAGATTCGGTGGCACCCGAGCGTGCGACGGGACTGGCCGGGGCCTCTTGAACGGGCAACGGAGCGCGTGCGGTGAGCGCTCCCGCACCTTCGGTAGGTGCACCCTCGGCTTGCGCCACGCGAGCCGCGACAGCGCTCCGCGCGTATGCCAAATCCGCCTGAAAGCGCTCGCTGTCAAACAGTTCGTGCGGCGCCCGCGTCGCGAATTCGCCGTGGTTGGCTTTGAGCCGAGCGATCTCAGGTAGGCGGTCCGCGCAAGACGCGTAATACTGCGACAAGCGCTGCGTCGCGGCAGCGAGCTCGGCCCCGTTCAGCGCGCCGCTTGCGGCTTCGCCGCGTACCAGTAGTTCCCATTCGTAAAGTCCCGCGCTATATGTAGGTGTGGTCTCCGGTGCAAGCTTCTTGCGCTCCGGACGCATGCGCATCATGCTCCAATAGCCGCCGACGGCGACCAAGGGTCCGACTGTCGCGAGGTTCAAAAACGTTGCCACGTCTGTCAGGAAATCGAGCGTGATCGAACGGTAGGCGAACAAATGGGCTTCGCTCGCGCGCCGGCGATCGATCATGACGTTAGTCGTCTCGCCGATAAAGTTTTGAAGCTGCGCCACCATATCCCTGACCAGCAAATCCCGGCCGATCAGTGCCCGCTCGCCCGCCTTCAACAGCGCCGGCGGCGTATGCACGATCGAGTCGTGCTCGTCGATGACCACCCGCCCATGAAAGGCAAGCGCCGATTCGGGATGCAGCCGCAGCGCTTGGACCAGCACCTCCACCGACTTCGGCATAAGCATGTCCGCCTCGGCGAGCCACTTGACGTATCTGCCTCGCGCGTGCGGCCACAGGGCCCGGGCGGTGCGCACCCTGTCGTTGAAGCCGAGGTGGACGTAGCGGATGCGCGCGTCGTTCAGCGCGGTCACGATCGGTGCCAACGCGCCGCCGGGCGTATCGTCGCCCACCACGATCTCGAAGTCATCGAACGTTTGGCGTTGCGCGCTCATCAAAGCACGGCCTAGATAGGCGGCGCTGCGCGCGGGGATCAGGATGCTGACGGTAACC